>Ga0187827_10003488_pt1 | contig 20292 bp, 19 predicted proteins | sample ETNtaG_39_FD_167969 | JGI IMG/M metagenome (GOLD analysis project Ga0187827, IMG submission 167969) | Marine microbial and viral communities from oxygen minimum zone, Eastern Pacific Ocean - ETNP2014_SV_150_PacBio MetaG (Illumina Assembly) | ecosystem: Environmental > Aquatic > Marine > Hypoxic... | reverse complement strand
TTTTATGTTGAGATCATATTGACGGCTATAATCAAAAAATAGCGTTTCGGCGCAACGTTTACCCTCATCATAGCAAGATCTGGGACCTATGGGATTGACGTTTCCCCAGTAATCTTCTGTCTGCGGATGAATGGAAGGATCGCCATATACTTCACTGGTGGAAGCCTGGAAAATCTTTGCTTGCAGCCGCTTTGCCAGGCCAAGCATATTGATAGCACCGTGGACAGATGTTTTTGTTGTTTGAACAGGATCATGTTGGTAATGAATCGGAGATGCGGGACAAGCCAAATTATAAATTTCATCGACCTCAAGATAAAGTGGAAAACACACATCGTGGCGAATAATTTCAAATTTGGGGTTGTCTAATAGATCGACCACATTTTTTTTTGAACCTGTGAAATAATTATCAACAGATATTACTTCATTCCCTTGGTTCAATAGTTTTTCTGATAAATGTGAGCCTAAAAATCCTGCGCCGCCTGTTATGAGTATTTTCTTCATCTTCAGATTATTTAATAATTATAATATTTTAACTCTTCTTCTAAAATATCGTTTAGCATAAAGATTTGCTTTTTTGTCATGCTAGTTTTCCATGGAGGTATTCTTAATTGCTTAGTATTTGCATCTATAATTTTCATAGTAGAGAGGTGTTTTTTAAATTTTTTATCTTGGCTATCAACACCTAAAAAGTCTAAACAGTTGTTAGCTATTTCTATTGGAAATTTAACCATGTCTTCGTATTTAATAATTAAATAATTTTCTTTTGGTAATAACTCAATATTTTCTTTTATGTTATTTACAAGTATTTTCCATTGGATGGCTGCTAAAGCCAAAAACGAATTATCATATTTGCGCCAAAGATCTCTTAATTCTTTATCAAGTAAACCCCAGCGCCATTTGTAAATGCCTTCCCAGCCCATCCAATATCCTACATTTGTTAAAGAATTAGCTACTGCTCTACCATCTCGAACAATATGTATAAATTTTGCGTTTGGAAAAATCTCTCTCATAAAATCAATTCTAGACCAATTTTTATTGCTTCAACATCTTTGTTACTTAAAGTTGGGGTTTTAAACTTTCGATTTATTTGCGGATCAATAACTACCCCTTTGTTTTGCCCAACAATCCAGAGGATATAACTGCAGCTTGAATAAATCCCTGTGTAATAGTACTTGTATCACTAATGCGTAAAGTCAGAGTGTCAAAATCAACGTAAAGAACATCACCCTCATTAAGTTGTCTAAGAATTTGCCAAGGTCTAATAGTAATGTTTTTACTATCACCTATAAGTTTTTGTTTATGTAAATTAATTTTGTCATTCTCTTTATAATAATATGAATCAAAAGACAAATCTCCAGTTCTAATTTGCGAACCTTCTGTATCAATTATGAATGGAATGTCTGCTTTATTTGCTAATTTTAAATAGTATTCCAAATCTTTTAAAGTAGAATGGGACATATTTATTCGAACAAAATCAACACCTTTACTTTTCATCAATGACACATGTTCAAACAAATTAGTTGAAGGGCCTAGAGTAACAATTATTTTTAGAATGACATTATCCTATATTATTTAATCTTAATTTTTTAGTGTATCAATATAATTATCAATTTTGGTCACATAGTTTGACCAGTCATATTTTTTTATATGATTATACGATGCCTTTGCCATTGAATTATATATGGTTTTATTTTCAACTAACATCTTCATTTTAATACTAAATTTACCGGGAAAAGGCTCAACTAGATAACCCGTTTTGTTATTTACTATTGTTTCTTTCGGGCCACCATTTTTCACTGCTATTACTGGCTTTCCAAAAGACATAGCTTCTAAAGGCACCATTCCAAAGTCTTCGTTTAATGGAGGAAAAAGTAATGCGGTACATTTTTTATACAAATTGGTTAATTCTGAATCCGTTGGAGATATTTTAAAAATTATATTTCTGTTATTATCCGTCAATTTCATTAATTGTAATAAATAATTTTCACTTTTTTTATCTACCATGCCAGCAATAATTAGTTTATACGTACCTGTACTATAAGAAAAATCATTAAACGCATTAATAGCAAGTTCGATATTTTTAGTCCACATAATTCGCCCAGCTACTAAAAAATACTTTTCATTTATTAAACTAAAATCAGATATAGAAACATCAATGCCGGGGTTTAATACAATTATTTTATTTTTATCCACTAAATTATTATCTAACAACCGTTTTTTTACTTCAAGACTGTTTACAAATACTTTATCATATCTATTCCAACATTTTTTATCAAAGTACCTATAGATTATTGAAAATATTTTTAATAAATATTTTTTATTAGGGTTATTTTTGAGATATGTATCAATATAAACTGGATCATAAACGGATCTCACAGGTGTATGACAATAACAAAATATTGGTATTTTATTGTGCTTAAGTGTAAAAAAATTACCCAACCCTTCTGAGTGAATTAATATAGCATCATATTTTTCTTCATTAATTTTCATTATTGAAATTTTTAATATTGCTCGAATTGTATGATAAAAGGATCGATTTACACTTATACTGCTTAAAATATTAATATTAAGATTTTTAAATTCAGGAAAGGTGTTATTCTTATCGTAGTGACTCGTAAAGATATCCCATTCATGTCGACTTCTTGTTATTGTTTGGTAAATAGTACGTTCAACGCCAGACTTTAAATATACCCAAGGATAATAAAGTGCAATTTTCAAATAAATATGCTCATAAATTTTTCAGATGAAATGTGCCAATCAAATATCTTAGATCTGCTCAATCCTTTTAAACGCATTCTTTGTTTTAAGTCTTCCATAGATACAAGATCAAGCATTGCGTCTGAAATAGCTTGAATATTCTTTGAATCAACAAAAATAGCCGAATTTCCAGCTATTTCTGGCAAACAGGAATTATCTGAAGTTATGACGGGAGTGCCTGATGCCATCGCTTCAATTATAGGTATTCCAAACCCTTCAAAATGTGATGGATATACAAAAATATCAGCATTTCTATAAAAAACAGGAAGTTCACTATCCAAAATATTATTAAAATGTAAAATATTGGGATCATTATTTATTTTTTTAATTGCAGCACTTACACCCCATCCTAACCGGCCAATAAATATTAAATTCAAACTTTCTTTATTCTTTTCACTAAAACGATTAAATGCGTCAACAATACCATTTATATTTTTTCTTGGCTGTAGAGTTCCCACAAATAGAATAAACTTCTTATTAATGTTATACTTCTTTAATAAGGCCTTATCGCTCTCTTGCTTTTTCGGAGTAAATCTATTTTGATCAACACCATTCGGTATAATTAATATTTCATCCAATTTAATTTTATAAAATTTACTTATTGTCAATTTAGAAAAATTACTCACAGTTAAAACAGAAGCGCCAAAAAGAATTGAAAGTTTTGTAAGAAATCTAATTTTTATTATAAATAATAATTTATAGTATTCAGGATGGAGGAGATAACCTATATCGTGGATAATTACGACTCTTTTAATACGAGGAACAAAGGGGGAAACAAAGCCTGTAACTACAGTTCCACATCCCATCTTAAAACACGCATAAGGAATTTCCAAAAAACGACGTATAAATTGCCATTTAGATTTGTATTTATATAAAGTAAAACTTTTGGCCAATAATGATTTTGGGATTGCACCCCTTTCTATTCCAATAACAAATTTATTTATTGTGATTTTTTCCAAGTGTAAAAGAATATTCTCAAGGAAGACTGAATGACCAACTGATTTTTTTCCCAAAGACTGCCCATCAATGAAAATTAATTCTTGCATGCTACTTCTATATAAGATGATTGAGTGTTATGAATAAAACGGTCCATTAAAAAATATTTCTCAATACGTGACTGTGCATTTTGACCTATATATTCATAACTTTGTTTTCTCTCACATATTTTATACAAAATTTTAGATAATTTTATTGAATCGCCCGGAGTAAAAAGAAAACCACTTTTTTTATCTTCAATCAACTCTGGAACACCATTAACAGCTGTCGCAATTGTTATTTTACCTAATAGCATCGCTTCCAACAATGATATTGGAAACCCCTCATAAAAAGATGGGAGTACAAAGACATCCATAATTTTCAAATAATTATAAATATCCGTTTGATATCCTGTGAATGTTATTTTACTCTTCAAATAATTTTCAGCCACCATATTTTGGAGTTTACTTTTTTGGGGACCATCACCAACAATAATAAGATGCACTGTATCTTCCTCGAAATTTTCAATTAATTTTTTAAATGCTTGAATTAATATGTGAATACCTTTTTGTTCTTTCAGTATGGAAATAGTACCGATAATAATTCTATTGTTAATTTCTAATTCGTTTATTAAATCAAAACTGTTTGCATTTTTCTTCGACGTAATTGCCTTTTGATCAATGCCGTTGTACACAACATCAATTTTATTCGGATTAATATTTTCAGATTTTATCAGCTGTATTTTCATTGCATTTGCTACTGTAATAATTTTATTTGTATATGCATTTAATATTTTATCCACCAACAAATAAGTTGTTTTTTTGATTGAATGATACCTTGATGCAAAATCTGCAGTAAGCACATGCATGGTCCAAATTATTTTTGTGCCTGAAAATATAGCAGCAATGCGTGCAATCAAACCTGATCTGGTACCATGGGGATTGATTAAATCAAACTTATTTGATTTAAAATATTTATAGAACTTATATATCGATAGAAGACTGATTTTACTGTTCATATCAATATATTTTATAGTGACATTTGTTGGAAGAGAACTCGTGAGTTCTTGTTTATTTAATGACGTGCAAAAATGAATATCAAATATTTTTGAGTCTAAACCATTCAATAAATCAAAAACAACTCTTTCCTGACCTCCACGAACTTGTAGGGGATCAATAATACAAATCTTAATTAATTTATCTTTGGAACTCATTAGTATTATAAAGTAGTCTATGTTCTGTTTTGATATTAATTGAACAAAGATAAACTGCAAGCGGGGGTAAAATTACGAACATCTCTTTTAGTTGAAAAAAATAGGATGCCCCTAAATTGTGAATAATAAAAAATATCATTATAGAGCTGAAAGAAAGATCTATTTTTGTTTTATTAAATAAAAAATATTTTGTTGGCCTATATAATATAATTAAAAATAATATTAACCCAACTAACCCGCTTGAAAATAAAATTTGCATATAGCCATTATGAGGATTATCACCTCCATACTTTTTGTTTACAAGACGAGAATCACCAACTAATATAGCTGACAATATTCTACTATCAGAAAACATATTAAATAATTTGAATGTGCGTTTACTTTTTTCTACTAAGCCATAAGAGTCATTAGTTGCACCAATGGATCTTTTCATAATATATGTTACAGCTGAAGAAGTATTATAAACTTTCATGCTTATATATTGGAAACTTATAAATAAGATTATACTTGCAACTATTAATCTAAAATATTTTTTTTGCAAAACAATCATAATTATGTAAGTTAGAAAGAATGAAAATATTGCTATTCTGGACATACATCCTATTATGCAAAAAACAAGAATAAACTGATAAATGGTTAATATTTTTCTTTTCTTTAATGACATAATCATAAAATATATCGCCCCAAAGTAAAGACCCACGCTTGCACCGTCAAAACCCAATAATCCACCAGTTCGTACCACAGGATACATCGAACTCCATCCACTATAATTAATTTGGAGAACCTTCATAGGGAAAAACCCAATATATGCTAATAATGATTTGTAATCATAGTACCCGGCCCAATCAAAAATAAAAAATAATCTTTCACCCAAAAATTCGGCAACAATTATTGTAGAAAAGATAACTGAATATTTTATAAAGGAATGAATTTTAAACTTGTCGTTTGAAAAGACTCTTGTTAATAATATTAATGTGCCAGTAAATACTAACAAGCGAAGAAACCATTTAAACACATCAAAATCAATATACATAGAAATAATACCACATAAACTGAATGTTATAAATATAATAATAAATTTCCTCATACGTAGACCGTTTGGAAATAAAACAATATTTGCTGATAAATATAAAATAATTATTAGGCCAAAAAGTTCTAAGGATCCAATTACTTTACCTGAATAATAAGTATAAGGTAATATGGGATAAATGATTGCAATGAGATATATAAATTTACTAAATAAAATTTTTCGCTGATAAAAGGTTACTGCAATAAGTAAAAATATTAGTGTAACTATAAAATGCATCAGAATTATATTAAAGTTATTCGGTTATTTCTTTCTCGATAAGATATAGCTTCCACAGGTGTTTAAATCTTCATTTGACAAATATGAATTACTTTTAGATAATCTGTCCCTCTGTATACCATTTTTACCTTGAATATTGATAGAATGAACAATGGTGAATTTATTTTCATCGAGTAATCTAACATGATTGGATAATGGTTTTCTGTTAATTAACCATTTTCTTTTGCCTCTAATTAGTTTCCATTCAAAATCACTGTACGCCCAGTGACCATTCCATTTGTTGGCAAAGCCATGGCATTTAAAATCTATTTGGTGACTCATTATTCCATTGTCTTTTAGCCATAATGAAAAAATGGAATAAGTGTTTTTCAAGTCATCAATATGCTCTAAAACGGCCTGCGAAATAATTATATCAACAGACTTTTTTTGAATTATTTTATTAGAATCCCATGGTGCTTTATAAATAATGTGTCTATTCTCTTCATTGTACTTATTCTGAATACTCTCTCTAATTGAACCAAGCCGTTTTGATGACATTTTTTTCTCTAAATAATCATTAGATAATATTTCACCAGGGAAGGAATAGTCATCCAAGAAAGGTTTCACGGCAGAAAAATCAATATTATTAGGTATGGGAACTTTATTTTTAAACATATGTACTAATTCATCGAATAATTCCAAGTTATTGTTTTTATGATTATAATCCATAATATCTAATGCAAAATATTTTTCTGCACCGGTCAATAATGCGCAGATACCTACTCCAATAGAATCGCCGGGTCCCAATTCAGCGATGGTATTAATATTTCTAATGTTTTTAAACTTACTTATATATTTAAGATGTCTCAACCATACACCATAACAATAAGCGGCAGAATTAGAACCACCTGTTTTCTCAATACCAATATTTGCAAAACTCGGCAGATACGTCATTAATCCTTTAAGAATTTGTATTAGCTTCATTAATCAAATTTTGGTAAAGATGTATCAACTTTTTTGATTGTATTTTGTACGTTCTGTCTAATGCATAATCTTGTGCTTTTTTTGATTCCACTATATAATAATTTTTATCATCAAAAAATGTTCTGATTTTATTCACAAATTCTAATTTAGAATCTGAAAATATTGCTTTTTTAGAAATAGGGTAAAAATCATATGCCCAAGCGGGGTATATGGATGGCAGTCCAATTATAGATGATTGTAAAATTCCAACACTGATATTAGCAGGCCAGAGAACAAGGTCTGACGCATTAATTAATCGATTTAAATCCGGCTGCGATACTGAACCTTTTACAATTAAACGTTTTGATAATTGATGCATATATTTTTTAATTAAGTTATCATTTTCTACATCGCTATCAATTGCACCTGCTATAATTAACTTATAGTTTTCCGGGAGATTGCTTAATGCATTTAATATTATATCTAATCTTTTTTCTTTTCTAATGAAACCAAAAAAGATTAATACTCTATCATGTTCAGTGATTAAATATTTGTCTCTGGTTAATTTTCTGATTGATTCACTCTTGAAAAAAACATCTGTGTCTACACCAATCTCATTAATTAATATTTTATTTTCTTTTATATTATAATTACTTAATAATAATTGCTTTAATTTTTTTGCTTTTGGAACTAACATATTTGATTTTATTATTGTCGATTTAACTAGTGAGTGAAAAAATATATTCAAAGTATTCTTCACTATCGACATTGGATGAATAGAGTTTTTTTTCTGCCAACCAATTCCATGTATATCTACAATAATTGGAATATTATTCTTTCGCGCATATTTTACAGCCATCCAACTAGTAAATTGTGTTGCTGTATGAGCATGAATAATATCAGGATTTATCGCATTTAGTGTTTTTTTAAATGTAATTGGAATAACGAACTCAGATTTAAGCTCTGGTAAACAAGGTAGTCGATGGATAATAATATTTGAATCCTGTTTTGATTTTAACGGTAGGTATCTATCTTTTCCTTTAAGATTTCTGTCAGAACGTAAATTTGTACAAATCACATGAACATCATGTCTATCCTTAGCTTGTTCTTTTGCGGTACAATATTCTTCGTACCCAAGTTCTGGTTCAAAGAAAGTAGATACATGTAAAATTTTCAAAGAAAAATATTATAGATAAAACAAAAATTAATTATTGTTTTTTAAGAACTATAAAATGCCACGGGAGAAAAGCAGTTTGGGGTAGTTTAATTAAAGATAAGAATGGATCAAAACTGGACATTATCATACCATACAATTTTTTAATAAATTTTTTACTAAAGTTATCTTCTTCTTTTAACCAAGTTTTCATGTAAGCATTTAAATCAGCCTTTCGGTTTAAATTATTTAACCAAATTGCATCAGGTAATATTTTTTTTATATCCCAATAGGTCGCGCCACGAAAACCTCTTTCTAATAATTTTTCTACAGATTGATCATTAGGGACTTTTTCTGAAAAATGCCTAGCTATAGAACATGCCAGACTCAAAGGTAAATAGTTTACAAATAACAAACCGGTAGTATGAATTTCTCTTATCCACAATCTGTTTGGAAGAGCATCTAATATTAATATCCCACCATTTTTTGTTACTCTCCATAAATCATTTAATACATATTTTCTTTCTTTTGGAAATACATGTTCTAAAACTGCATGAGCCCAGACAATGTCAAATTTGTTTTCTTGAAAAGACATCTTATTTTTTTCATTAATATATTTGATTTTATTAATAGAATATTTTTCTGGGTCAAAATTATTTAGTCTTGATCTTGCAATATCAATTAAATCTTTATTGATTTCAACACCAGTAATTTTTGATGCACCCAGTTTTATAAGATTAACAAAAAAAGCTCCGGATCCGCACCCAAAATCCAATATTTCTTTTTGTTCAATTATTAAATCAAACTCATTTATTATGTTTTTTAAACCTCGTAACATATAAGCAGGGTTTTCAAGGCGCTCTATTTCATCCCTAAAATGTCTTCCCTTGTGTTTTGCTATTAATGATATTGATTTCATTGATTCTAGGGTTTCAAGCTCACTATAGTTACAATTATAGCTGCCATTTGGTTTTACATGGTTGCCGGAAATATAAATTTTTCTCTTTTTTTTCATATCATCGACATACAATTCTAAATCATCAAACTTAGTTTTAATTTTTATTAAATTATCTTTTTGTAATTTTTGTAACATTTATATTATTGATTTGGAAATAATATTAATGTGATTATTGGTTAATTCAGGAAACATTGGAAGTGAAAGAATCTTTTTTGTATATAAATATGCTAAAGGAAAATCATCCTGGGTATGGCATAGGTACTTATATGCTTTCAGAAAAGGCAGTGCGTTGGGATAATGAATCCCTGTTAAGATACCATTCTGCTTTAGATTATTCTGTAACTCATCTCTGTTTTCAGTAAGGATCACATAAAGGTGAAATACATGCTTTGCATTCTCATGGGTTAATGGGGTCATAATATTATCTGCATTGGATAATAATTCACTATATGTTGCGGCATGCTGAATCCGTAATCCCGTCCATTCATTGATGTATTTCAACTTGACTGATAGAATGGCTGCCTGCAGGCCGTCCAGACGGCTATTGATGCCTTCAAACTCGTGGTAATGCTTTTGCATAGCACCGTGGTTGGCAAACATGCGTGCCTTTTCAGCCAGTTCATCATCATTGGTAATAATACAGCCAGCATCACCATAGGCACCTAAATTTTTCCCTGGGAAAAAGCTGAAGGTGCCCGCATCACCAAGTGTGCCTACATGTTCTCCTTTCCACCGGGCAAAATGGGCCTGGGCACAGTCTTCGATCACTTTTAGATTATACTTTTTTGCAATCCTAGTAATCTCCGTCATATTTGCAGGGTGACCATACAAATGAACAGGAATGATGGCTTTGGTTCTTTCCGTAATTTTTTCTTCGATTTTTGAAGTATCAATAGTGTAGTAATCAGGGTCAATATCCACAAACACCACCCGGGCACCTGCCTGTGTGATCGTTTCAGAGGTTGATATCCAACTGTTAGCAACAGTGATCACTTCATCACCAGAACCTACATTTAATGCTTTGAGAGCAATATAAATAGCATCAGTCCCATTAGCGCAACTAATGACGTGGTTGACACCATAGGCTTTTTTATAATCTTCTTCAAATTGGTGGACATACTTCCCTTTTATAAAAGCTGTTTCATTAATCACATTCTGTATAGCATCATCAACTTCTGTTTTTATAGATAAATACTGTTTTTTTAAATCTACAAATGGAATACTCATTATCTATTTACCCTATTTTATTTTAATAATTGTTGCCGGGTTTCCAGCAACAATTGCATTGTCAGGCACATCCTTTGTAACCACGGATCCTGCACCTACTTCTGCATTTACACCAATTGTAACGGGAAGTAATGTTGAATTACTACCAATAACAGCACCTTTTTTTATATGTGTTTCTTTCCATTGATCGGTTGAACCAGTTCGGCAGAATGAAGGTGGATGCAAATCATTAATAGTCATAACACCATGGCCAATAAAAACATTATCGTCAACGGTGACTAAAGAACAAATAAATGTATGAGACGATACGGTTACATTATTGCCGATTGTTACATTATTTTGAATTTCAACATATGAACCAATCATTGTATCGTTACCTATTTTGGCACCGTACACATTAGCAAATTCCCAGACTTTAGTCCCAGAACCAATCTGAGTATCTTTAACTATGGCAGTATTACTAATCATAATTCTATTATGATCCCATCTCTAAGATTCGGACCACTTTTTCTGCATGCATAGCATCCGTGATACATTTTGTTCCATTTTGAATACAATCAACAAAATGTTCAATTTCTGTTTTTAAGGGTTCAGCCCATTTTATTTTAGGCATTATCACATCACCAGATCGATGATTAAAAGAAAATGTGGTTGGATTATCAAAATCCATATCTTCCCCAAGAATAGCCATACGATCTATCCCTTTATCATAGATGATGATTTTATTTTCTGCAATATCATCATAAACAACCATTTTTTTGGAGCCCACCACGGTCATGCGGCGGATCTTGTGAGGGTCCAACCAGCTCACATGTATATGAGCCATAATGTTACCTGGATAGTTTATATTTAAAAACACCACATCATCAATGCCATCCTGCACATAGGCTTGACCGCTGCGGCTAACCGAAACGGGTTCCGGTTCATTGAGCCAGTACTGGATAATACTCACATCATGGGGAGCTAAATTCCAAAGGGCATCCACATCGTTGCGAATACGACCCAAGTTAACACGCTGACTATAAATGTAACGAATATCGCCCAATTCACCGCTCTCAATCAGAGTTTTTACATACCTCACTGCGGAATTAAATAGAAAAGTATGTCCCACCATAGCCACTAAATTATTTTTCTTTGCAAGTTTTCCAATTTGCTGTACTTCCTCAACTGTCGTTGCCATCGGTTTCTCTACCAGGATGTGTTTACCGGCTTCCAGACATCGCATGGCAAGGTCAAAATGGGTAGCTACAGGCGTGGCAATTATTACAGCATCAATATTTTGATCATTAATTATCTCATCAATTTTACCTGACACTTTGATAGAAGGATAAAGTCCGCTCACAAACTGCTGGCGTTCTTTGGAATAGTCTACAACTCTTTTAACATCGCAATTCTTGTTAGTTATCAGGTTCCGCAAAAGATTGGGACCCCAGTAACCAACGCCGATTTGGGCAACTTTTAATTTCATAATTCTACTATATTTTTTTACTCCAAATTTCTGAGTATTCAAGTGAAGTCATTTCTTATTCGAAAATATTTCATAATAGTCAGATTGATCAATTTTTTTCACATTATTTTTAACAAAACTAATAATTGGATGGTATTTGCTTTCTTTTAGTAGCGAAAATCCTTCGCTTATTTTATGCATACTATATTTTTGCATAATTATAATTCCGGATGAGGCAACAGCTATAACACTTTCAGTTAATTTATTGTAAGGGCCACCATAAGGCACCTCAACTTTTTGAATCCAATCTGCTGGTAATGGGTTATTTATATCTGAAGCTGCCCAAAACCCAGGATAATCTGGGATAAAGACAATTTTTTCATTTTTATACTTCTTTGTTAACATTTTTACATCTCTAATAACCAAAAAGGTATTCTTGCTAGTAAAAATATTTTTACCACCTGGAAGAATATTATCAAGCTTATAATTAAGCTCGTTGACTGGAAGGTCTCGATAAACATAGTTCTTCCTCGAATAGTTATAAACCCCAGAAAATAATATTAAAATAATAAAAGCAAATATTTTTTCTTTATTATTTGAAAGCATTAAATAACTAACATTCAAATGAGTGATAAGAGCAATAAATAAAATACCACTAAATAAGGCCGGTGTTGAGTAGCCTGTTGACAATGTAACTGACCATGCAATTACATATACTATAGACATTATTTTTATAATGTGTTTTGAAATATTAAATTTAAATATTAAGTCTATTATTATCAATCCCATAGATATTCCAAATAAAATATATGAGATACTCCAAAAAATGTTATTGCTGATCTTTTCTTGAAGGATGTAGTAGAGTAATGTAAGTATAATTATAGTAGAAATATATACAAGTACTAATTTAGTATTATATACGATTCTATTAGATTGAGTAAATAATTTTATTAAAATGGAAATAAGGATTCCAAAATAAATATACTTATTTGTTAAAAATGAAATGATCCCAATATCAATTATATTTGCATCAACAGAACTAAGCTGAATAAAAAAATCACTAATTGCACCTAAACCTATCATTGCTAATAAATAAACAATACTGGCTGTTAGAATTAATAAAATGTGCTTGTAATTTTTATAATCATCAAAAATAAATATAACGAAAAAAGGGACAAGCAAAAATGATTGTTTAAATAAAGGGGTACAGCCTAATAAAAAGTAACCTATAGTTTTTAAATTATATTTATCTAATGCTATTAAATAGATGCCGAGTGAGCAGAAAAATATTCCATCTACAGTTGGATTAGACATAATAGGAAATGTATGGCTACAAAACATTACAGAAATAACTATTAAAATTATATCAAAAAGATATCTATCTCTTAGAAAAAGTTTCTTTTTCATTACTTCCATCCAAAAAAAACTTATTGCCGAAAACTGAAACCAAACGAATAGTCTAGTTAAATAATAAAGGTAGTCGCCAGCATAAAGAACTTCAAAAATATGAAATAATGCACTACCTGCAGGTCTAATAGAAATAAAATCTAAATGTGGTATTTCACCATCTATGATCCTTCTTGATGCTGAAAGAAATAAGCCGTCATCTGTTGGATTAAATCCATAAGAAGAATAAATAAAATGAAATATTAAAGGTGTTATTAATAAGCACGAAAAAAAGTAAATAAAACGATCATTTTTAAATTTCAAAATATTTATTTGTAATTAATCAATTATTTTGAAAATGGTTTATTTATCTCCATTTCTTTCGAAAGAAAAACATGTTATATAACATCCATACGGAATCCATTATTACCTTTAAACTGAGTGAACTGTTAGTAAAAATATATGTGATAGGAATTTCCTTAATACTTAACCCATTTCTAAATAGGAGCATAAACGCTTCAGAATGAAAATCAAATGAACGAGCATGCATTTTTTTATTTAATAACATATCAATTGCTTTTTTTGAATAACGTCTGTAACCTGAGGTGATATCTTTGAAAAAAGGGGTCGAAAAACTTTTATAAGAAAATTTAGAAATAGCCATATTAATAAATAGAGTGCCTATTTTACTTATTATACGACGATGTAAAGGTACATCTATAATTAATTCACGATAACCCACCAACATATCACAATGTGGATATTTAATAAACAATGGGAGTTCTTCTGGTAAATGCGATAGGCCCGCATCCATTGTAATTACATAATCATAGTTATTATTGTAAGCATAAATCATTCCATCTCTAATTGTTTGGGGAATATGCATATTTTTTTCATGTCTTATTTGAATAACATCTTTATAAGACTGTACAATTTCAGATGTTCTATCTTTACTGCCATCATTTACAATACATATGTCTGCATATTTTTTACTTCTTTCTATAAGTTTAGCTATTGTTTCTTCTTCATTGTATGCAGGTATAATAATAATAGTTTTTCCCAAAAATTGACTCCTATAAGACTTTTTTAACAAGGGTAATATCTTGAGGCGTATTTACATTTATGTATGTTGAAGATAGTTTAAAATAATAGCCAATTTTACCGTCATTGATCGCACTTTGAATAAGGTCTGGAAGCTCTTTTTCATCTCTTATTGAATTAATCGGTGTTTTATTAATGTAATTGAATATTTTATTATTAAAAATTATGTTCCCAGTACCCATCAAATTATTATAAGGTGTATTTGGTTTCTCAACTAATTCTAATATTTTTTTCTTCCTTTTATCAATAAGAATTGAATAGGTTTTACTAATTATAGAAAGATCATCAACTTCAGTCACCCCACATATACAAAATAATTTATCATTCTTAAATATTTCATACATATTACAATGATCCGGGTCGATGAAAAATTCATCGCCCAACATTAATATAAAATCAGAATTACCTATGGCCTTTTGCGCACACTCAATTGCGTTAACTACCCCTTTTGGTGCAGGCTGAGTAACATATTTAATTTTTATTCCATTATAACTATTGCCAAATTTATTAATAATCTGTTCTGGTAGATATCCAACAATAATTACAATCTCTTTTACTTTTAATATTAATGCATTATGAAGAGAATTTTCTATTAAATGTTTATTATGAAATTTAATCATGCATTTATTGGTCTTTGCTGAAAGATCATTTAATCGTCTGCCACGACCACCTGCCAGTATCAATGCTTTAATATTTTTTGGGTTTGTCATAAAAAAGCTCTTTATTATTTTTCACCCATTTTATTAGCCTATTTATACCTTCGCTTGGATTAATTTTAGGCCTCCATCCAGTAGCTTTGGTAAATTTCGAATAGTTTGCTACAAAATAGTGCAGGTCTCCGAATCTTTCATCGCTATATATAGGTTTAATATCTTTTTTTGTTATTTTTTTTATGATTTCAATTGATTCAATTAATGAAATCATATTCTCTGGTCCACCACCAAGTGTATAAATACCTGGAATAGGATTATTATAAAAACAATTAAAAGCTTCGGCTACATCTGTTGCATATAAAATATCTCGTGTTTGTTTACCTGTACCAAAGATAGTTATGGGCATATCAAGAATTGCTCGAATGCTAAAATTTGCTACCCAACCATGATCTTCTCCCCCAAATTGATTCTCTCCATATATACCAGTTAGCCTGAAACATGCAGCTTTTATTTTATACGTATCTATATATGCTTGAGCATAAATCTCATTTGAGCGCTTTGATGCATGAAGCGGTGTAATAATCCCTTGTAAAATCGGTTCTTGTTCATTTATAGTTATTGGTTCACGAGTATATCGCGTTTTTAGCTCATTTAATTGAGAATTAATCCTGTCTGGACCATATGTATGAATGCTTGAACATATTGCAATTGGAAGATCATGAATACGAGCACATTCTAGAACATTAAATGTCCCCAAAGTATTTGTTGAAAAATCCAATTCGGGATCTTCCCAAGAAATAGTCATTGCTGCTTGAGCTGCTGTATGGCAAATATAGTCGCAATCCTTAGTCCCTTCTAAAAGAGTGTTTTTATCTCGGATATCTTCAACCATCACAGTAATTCCTTTTTTTTCCAACACACTTTTATTAAAATCCCTTGCCTTTTTTTTCATGTAAGGATTTTTTTTAAATTCATGTTTAGCAAGATTATCGTAAGCTATAACATTTGCACCTCTTTCCTTATAATAAAGACAAATATTTGTACCTAAGAAACCGCAACCTCCAGTAACCAATACTTTCATAAGCTTTCTCTCATTTTAATAATTTTATTTTTGATAAATTTTTTAATCGTATCGTTTTTAGTATTAATTACCGAAATATATTTTGTAATCATTAATCATCTTAAGTTTTGAAAAATTATTTTTTACATAATCAATTCGATTCTTCACTTTTTGTTCATTATTATTTTTAATTTCATAAATAATTTTTTCTGACAATTTTTTTGTACCCCCTACAGGCACAATTGACCCTCTATTATTAGCACAGTAAATATTATTGTCACCTACATCTGTTGCAACAATAGGTAATCCATATGAGAAAGCTTCAAGAATCACATTACTTGATCCCTCAAAAATAGATGGACTAACTAATAAATTTATACTGGAAAATATTTTTCTTTTATTTCTCTCATGATCAAAAAATTCTACATTAACATTTTTCCTTATAGCATATTTATTTATTTGAGATTTTGTGATGCTTTCTTCATGACCAAAAAATTTAATTCTATATTTTTTAATGGGTAGATATGCAATAGAATCTATTAACCCAAATGGATTCTTAATTCTATCTAAACGACCTACAAAACCTACATTTATTATATTATCATTAATTGAATCATTTTTTTTAACATTCTGCGGTAAAGTAATATAATTATTTATTACCTTAATTTTTTTATTATCTAAGTTGAATAATTTCATTGTGTGATCCCTACCACTAAATGAATTGGCGATAATTAGACTTGATTGTTGATAGGCTAATCCAAGCAATTTTAATTCAAGCCAGGTTCTTACGTTTATTGCATTAGGTACTTTACCAAATCGTATTGATGTAACATGTTTAAAGTTCGATTTTTTTTTTGGTAATAGCCTTATAAGGAATATTGATATATTAGCTTTCTGCATCCAACTATAAATAATGGCTGGTTTGATTTCTTTAATTATTTTATTTAACCTAGCTAAATATTTGAGACCTCTAATAAACAGATAATTACTTTTTGAAATATTTAACTTAATTAAGTTAATACCACTATTATAGAAGTTTTGATATAAAGGCCCTTCTTCATCGTATATCAAAATAAATTTATATAAATCAGAAAGACCTTTTACCATATATAAACATTGTTGCTGTGCGCCTCCTGATTGCAACGATGGTAAAAATAGAATGATTGTTGGCTTTTTCATAAAATAAAATAATCAGTAAACAATATTGTTTTCTTTAGATTTACTGAATCAAACCTGATCTGTATTTAGATACTTTATCAAAGTTTTGGTCAAATTAATATTAGAATGTTTTTGCTTAACATAATTGACCAATGTTGAGGATATCTTTTGATAATCACTTATAGTTATCAAGCTGTAATTATTAATCATTTTAACGCATTCATCAACAGTGTTATAGACTGCCCCAAGTTGATTTTTTGAAACTATTAAATCGGGGTTTATGTGTGTTGGAGATAATACTAAAGTCCCAACCAACCAAGACTCCAGAAAGGTATTAGGAAATCCTTCATAATGAGAAGTATTTAAATGGCAAAATGATTCTCCCAAAAATTGTGGTATTTCTTTTTGATTTAAATAACCTATTAATTCAACGTTTTGCAATCTATTTAATTCCGCAATCAAACTAGTCGTGTAGTTCTCTCTCTCTTTTGGTTTACCTGCAATTTTAAACTTTATTTCAGGACACTTTTTTATTATTTCAATTAACAGTTCTAAATTTTTTTGTTTTTGAAAAATACCTAACCAAGAAACATAGTCACCTTTAACAAATGACTTAGTATTGTTATTTGTTATAATTGGATTCTGTATTTTTAAAACATTCTTTTTGGGGTACAATTTAATACTTTTATTATACTGATAATCATTTTGACATATTATAAAGTCCGAAAGTCTTCTTCCGAGTTTAAATAAGTATGTATTTAAATATTTTTTTCTGGAATGCAATCTATCATCGAACTCAATATCATTAGTCGGCCTATAAATTGTTTTTATCTTTAGTAACTTACAAATAGAAAAAAGAATCGCTACATGAAAATCTGCACCACCTAAAAATAAAAAATCTGGTTTATATATTTTTATTACTTTTAAATAGGATGGGATTCTTATTGAAATATATCGAAAATATTTTAGTCCTTTGTTTTGATCATATGTTTCGATATAATCATAATTTAAATGAGACTTTTCTAAAATTTCCTTTTGTCCATTCAAAACCATCACACCAACATTCCAACCATTATTAATAAAACCTTCTAACCAGCCTCTCAACTGTTTTGTAAAACCACCATGAACTTCATTTTTTTCATTACTTATTAATGAAAAATATCTGTAGTAATCATAAAAAAGTATCTTCAATGAAGTAATATACTATTTGTAAAATGTTTATCTTCCATATGCTTTTTCAGTTTCAATAAGAGAATTAAAGCAAATTAGATAATTATCAGCTGAAATTTCACTATTAGCATTTTCTAATAACCACTTTTTTTGCTTAAATAAATATTCATTATTATCAAGATAATTAGAAATTATTTTAGCTAAAGATTGTGAATTATCTGATTTAAATATATTACCATTAAAATCTTTTTTTATATACGTCTTGGTTCCACAAGTATCACTGCATATTACAGGTAAGCCATACCCCATAGCTTCTAATACTGATATAGATGCCGGTTCATTGCTCGCCGGTAATAGAAAAAGATCATGTGAAATGTAAATTGATTTCATTTTTTTAAATGGAATATTATTTATAAACTCTATTTTATTCTCTATACCTGCTTTTCTAACCAAATTCTTGATTTCTATTTGCCTATCTTTATGTATGTCATTACTGACTTCACCAATTAGTGTTAAATGAAATTCATAATCATTTTTTATTTTTTCAAGCGCTTCAATTAAGAGTTGATGATTCTTTCGTTTATAATATTTACCTGTCATTAATAAACGAAGCGGATTATTTATTTTAAAATCTTTATCAATATTGACATCCACCGCAAAAGGCAAATAATAACATCTATTTGGCAAATGGATGCTCTGATCAGAATTATGTAAAGGAGTAAACCAAGCAGCGTTAAAGAGTTTCAATGTGCTAAGAAATTTCAATTTATTTAGATATGATCTTAATGATTTATGATGTCTTGTATATAAAAATTTACTGTTGATTTGATCATAAAATATAATTTTTGTGTTAGTGATTCTTCCACAGATAGCAACCCAATATGAATATATTCTGCCATGCCGACGAATAATTACAATATCTGGTGAAATTTCCTTAAATACTGAATAGTATTTTATTATACTCGGAAAATAATTTTTCCTATTTTTACTTTTATCACCAAATATTTGTGTTCTTAGTTTAGATAATATACTTTCATCTATAATTACAGGTTTAATCTCACTATGATCTTCAATAGGGCCAATTGTATATACATGAAAAAATACTTTATGCCCTTTCCTGATTAATGTTTTTACTATGGTTGATTGATTAGTATGAAACCTAGGAGCTACAAAAAGAATCTTCAAAGAGTTCCTTTATATAATTAATAATTTAAATAAAAAGTTAGAATTAAAAATATCCAAAGATGTTAATAATTTATAAAAATATTAATGCATTGAAACTAAATTGGTTAATATGATCACTGGATTGTTCGTTTAAAATGTAATATTATTATCCCTATTAGAATGTATAATCAAAGCATAAAAAGAAGGTGCACCTCTATCCTCCTTCATGTCCTCTTTAATAGCTTTATATAGAATATTTTTATATCTACCAGCATCTGTATGTCGCAAATCAACTTTATTTTTCCTAAATCTTTTTTTAGTAATCACATTCCAATGAATATTATTACACTGTTTTCCTCCAAGCCCATAAAGAATACTGTAAGAATTATTATTAAATATTTTTGTTATCTTTGATACCGTTCTGGGGGTATACTGACGTACACCATGAAAAAGATATAATAGCAAACAAGCACTTGAAGGAAATAAATGAACTTGAATAACTGGTTCTTCTTTTTCTTCAATAAAACATTGTAATTCATTAAAATAAGTTAAATCTTCATCAAAATGCTCAATAGCTGACTGACTGATAAACAAGTTAGTCCTCTTAGGAATATGGTTTTTA
>Ga0187827_10003486_pt1 | contig 20294 bp, 21 predicted proteins | sample ETNtaG_39_FD_167969 | JGI IMG/M metagenome (GOLD analysis project Ga0187827, IMG submission 167969) | Marine microbial and viral communities from oxygen minimum zone, Eastern Pacific Ocean - ETNP2014_SV_150_PacBio MetaG (Illumina Assembly) | ecosystem: Environmental > Aquatic > Marine > Hypoxic... | reverse complement strand
TATCTACACCCTTTGGTACATCCTTCTGTTCCATTCGTGAACAAGACTTATCAAATGTACCTGCTAAAACCGGAAAGATGTCAGAAATTTTTGTATTTTCTTCTCTTCTGGAACCAAGATACGCTATGTCAACCTCAGGATGACGTAATAGAATTTTTATCAGTTCTAAGCTTGTATATGCTGTCGCCCCGATAATTCCAACTTTGATCAACAATATTCTCCGTTTTTCAAGATTAAAGCTCCATAACTTGTTAAGATATCATTACTTTTGAATAATAACAATCCTTCGTAAAAACGTCAAATCCAAAATTAACTGTTATTTTCCTTAGATATAGTCAAACTTTTCCAAATTCCAGGTGTTCTTTGTTAATCATATTCTTTTTTAGCTATCTATAATAAAACAAAGGGCTTACTGGTCAAAATTGTTTGACAAGGCATGCCATTTATGATTAAATCAAGAACGTTATGCCAGACAGAGTATGTAATTAGGTTTTTCACCGCATATTGGTATAATCTAAAGAGTGGTAAAAATTAACATATTTGCTGTCTTTACAATAATAACAGCAGATTAGATGTCGAAATCTATGATTATAGTTTTATTTGATAAATCCATAATAGACCTCAATATTTAAATTTCCTAAATATTGAGCCATATAAGGGCAAAATAAGGAGACCGTTTAATTGTACGAAGAATATTGGGGACTTAATACCCTTCCCTTTGAAAATGTTCCCGATCCTCGCTTTTTGTACCGTTCGTCACAACATGAAGAGGCACTAATGAGGCTTTTATACGCGACAAAATCTCAGAAAGGGGCTGTAATGTTAACAGGCGAGATTGGTTGTGGAAAGGTGTTAACTACTCAAGTAAGCAACTGATTGAATTAGGGATAACATCTATCCTGCATGACATTGGCATGGTTTTTATACCGCAGGAAATCGTAGAAAAAAACGGGAAACTGACAGCATCAGAGCTTGAGAAGATTAGAAAGCATCCATATTATACATATAAGATACTCCAAACCCTTGGAGAGAAATATTCGTGGATTGCCAAGGTAGCTTACCAGGAACAGGAAAGAGAAGACGGCCGGGGATATCCAAGGGGTCTTAAAGGAGATGAAATACATGACTACGCCAAGATTATAGGAGTAGTTGATGTATACGAAGCCTTGACCCATGATAGGCCTCAGAGAAAGGGTTATATGCCACATGAGGCAGTGAAATTATTATTAGGCACCCAAAAAGAACAATTTTCTAATGAGATTAAGAGGTTATTGCTTACAAAACTATCATGCTTTCCAATGGGTAGTTATGTAAAATTAAATTCAAGGGCAATATGCAAGGTGATAGAGATTAATGAAGATTCACCCTTGCGCCCAACAGTAGAGATTCTATTTGATTCACAAGATCGTAAACTTCCAAAAAGAAAAGTTATCAACCTGGCAGATGCACCACTTTTGTACGTTACCGGTACTGTCTACGAAGCTGAATTACCTCATTAAAAAGGTACTAAATAATATGCCCTAAGCCTGTAACGTCTTAACAAATTGCAGCATCACAATTAAACACATAAATCATTTTCCTTGACCTTGGATATTTTATCAATATAATTAAAAAGTTTCTTATCAGCACATAGCATAAGTTTTTGCCTATTTCTTTGTATTTTGAGGAATATTGTCAGGAACCTTTTGATTCAGTTATTGTTGTAATGTGTAATGTATTATAAATCTACAAAGTTAAGTTAATTTATCAGGTAAATTGAAAGGGGGAGTTAATATTATGGCGTTGGATCCGACCAAACATGCGGATTGGGAAATAGCAGAAGATGCTGAAGCCGGGATGAAGACCGTCTATCAGCTGGCTGAGGAATTGGGTATTGAGAAGGATGAACTACTTCCTCACGGTCATTATGTAGCAAAGATTGACTTTAACAAGGCGATTAACCGGCTTGGGAGTAAGCCAGATGGAAAATATGTAGATGTGACTGCAATCACACCAACTCCTCTGGGTGAAGGAAAATCCACTACAACTATGGGCCTGGTACAGGGTCTGGGAAAAAGAGACAAAAATGTTGTAGGCGCCATTCGTCAGCCGTCCGGCGGGCCTACCATGAATATCAAGGGTTCTGCTGCAGGTGGTGGGCTTTCTCAATGTATTCCGTTGACTCCTTTCTCTCTGGGACTGACAGGAGACATAAATGCAATAATGAATGCGCACAACCTGGGTATGGTAGCACTTACATCCAGAATACAGCATGAGTTTAACTACAACGACGAACAGCTTGCTAAAAGAAATCTGAAACGTCTTAATATTGATCCAAATAATATTGCGTTTCAGTGGATTATAGATTTTTGTGCACAGGCGCTTCGGGACATCACTATCGGAATTGGTGGAAAGATGGATGGGTTTATGATGAAGTCCGGATTCGCTATTGCAGTTTCTTCCGAGATTATGGCCATACTCTCAGTTGCAAAAGACTTAAAAGATATGCGTGAGAGGATGGGTAAAATTGTACTGGCCTACGATAAATCCGGCAATCCTGTAACAACTGCCGATATAGAAGTTGATGGGGCAATGACTGCGTGGATGGTAGAAGCGCTTAATCCTAACCTGATGCAGACTATAGAGGGTCAGCCTGTATTGGTTCATGCAGGACCTTTTGCCAATATTGCCATTGGCCAGTCCTCGATTGTAGCAGATAGGCTTGGGCTGAAGCTGGGTGATTATAATGTAACCGAATCTGGTTTTGGAGCGGATATAGGATTTGAAAAGTTCTGGAATCTGAAATGCCGTTTCTCAGGAAATAAGCCAAATGCGGCCGTTCTGGTTGCCACTATCAGGGCTCTCAAATGCCATGGCGGAGCACCTGTTCCTGTTCCTGGCCATCCTCTTGATCCTAGTTACAATGAAGAGAACGTTGAATGGGCGGTGAAAGGGGCTGAAACGAATCTCCTACACCTTGTTAATGTGGTTAAGAAGGCTGGTATCAATCCTGTGGTCTGTATAAATAATTTCTATACGGATACGGATAATGAGATAAAAGCTGTACGGAAGGTGGTAGAAGATGCCGGAGCCCGTGTTGCTCTTTCTAAACATTGGGAAAAGGGTGGCGAAGGAGCCCTGGAACTGGCTGATGCCGTAGTCGATGCATGTAACGAAGAGAACAACTTCAAGTTCCTCTATGAGTTGGACGCACCATTAAGGACGCGTATAGAGCTGATTGCAGAACAGGTTTACGGTGCTGACGGAGTTGATTATTCTCCGGTCGCTCTGGCAAAGGCCAAGGCGATGGAGTCTGATCCGGAAATTGCCAAACTGGGAACATGCATGGTTAAAACACATCTTTCACTTACCGATAATCCAATGCTCAAGGGAGCTCCGAAGGGTTGGAAACTTCAGATTGCAGATATATTGGCTTACAAGGGGGCCGGATTTGTAGTGCCGGTTGCAGGAACTATCAAACTCATGCCTGGTACATGCTCCGATCCTGCTTACAGACGTGTGGATGTAGATGTGGAAACCGGTAGGGTAAAAGGGCTTTTCTAGGTTGGACTGCTTTCTCAGTTATGGTAAAGCGGTATTAGAAAACGATCAAATGTGAGGGGCTATTTTTTGTAATCAACAAAATATAGCCCCTCTTTCAAAATGGCCTATAAAGGTTTAATAGACATAGCAAAGAACTGGATATTATTTTAGTAGGAAGGGATTTATTTATATCATGGAAATATATAGTAAGAGGTTTACGAGAAGTTTTTTGAAGTTTTCATTAATCGGTTTAATTTTTATCTTGTCTTGTGGAAAGGCAGAAGAACAGGTAGGGTTGCAGGAAGGTGAACCTGTCGAGTGGTATGAAAAGCTTGGGTTTAGTAAAAATATGAAACAGATTAAGGAAGATACACAGCTTATGACGCGCAGACTGGGGGAAGGTGATTGGGCTGACGCTGAGGAGTTATGTGCTAAGATAGAAAAGACTTTTAATTCACTTAACCTTGACAGTGATGAAATCCCAAAAGAGTTTTTTGAGCTTAAAGGCAGGTTTAATGATTCTTTAGTAAAAATGTCGCAGGTATGCCGGGAAAAAGATCATGATAAGGCTGCTGCTCAATTGGACTTGTTCAAAAAAACATGCAGTTACTGCCACCGTTTGACCCGTAAAGAGTGGGACAGAATGGATCTGGGGACGGATTATGATGTGGCAATGGACAAGTATTATAAAGGCAGAGAACCGGGTGACAAATAGGCCTGATTATGAAGACACTGGTTACTGGTGGCGCCGGATTTATTGCATCCAACCTTGTTGATAATTTAATATCTCAGGGGCATGATGTTGTAATAATTGATAATCTTGTAACAGGTAAGAAAGAAAATATTAATCCAAAAGCAACCTTTTTCAAAGAGGATATATGTAATGCAGATGGCCTGGATAAAATATTTTCAGAAGAAAAACCTGATATTGTCAACCATCATGCTGCTCAAGTAGACTTGCGAAGATCTGTGAAGGAACCCTTATATGATGCACAGATAAATATACTGGGTTCCTTAAACCTGATAAATTTATCGAGTAAGTATAATGTAAAGAAGTTTGTATACGCCTCTACTGGTGGTGCTGTATACGGAGAACCCAGGTACTTGCCGGTAGATGAAAAACATCCCATAGATCCTCAATCGCAGTATGGCGTAAGTAAGCATACTGTTGAACATTATTTATTTGTCTTCAAGCAAACCAACAACCTGGATTATGCAGTTTTGCGATATCCAAACGTCTACGGCCCCAGGCAGGATCCCCATGGAGAAGCTGGAGTTGTTGCTATCTTTACCGAACAGATGCTTGATGGCAAACAACCAACAATTTTTGGTGATGGGACGAAGACAAGGGATTATGTTTATGTAGCTGATATTATAACTGCAAACATTAATGTTATGTTTAAGTCCATAAGCTCACAAGATGAGATTTACAACATTGGTTGGGGTAAGGAAATAAAAGATATAGAGATATTTGAATCGGTTAGAGATGCTTTGGGACTTGACGTAAAGCCGGTCTTTGATGAGAAGCGACCGGGGGAGATTGACCGCATTTGCATCGATTGTTCGAAGGCTGGAAAAGAGTTGGATTGGAGTCCAAAAGTGAAGCTTCAGGAAGGTATAAAATTAACAACAAATTTCTATAAGGAAAGAAGGCAGCAATTAGCTTGAATTGAATAGTCTTGCGCTATCTCTTTGTCCATTGGAAGCCTGCTCTTGCACCTTTTTGACCGTATTTTTTCCGCTCCTTCATTCTGCTGTCTCTAGTCAAGAGACTTGCGCCCCTTAAGCCTTCTGCAAGTGACTGATCTGCTTTATAGAGGGCTCTTGCAACTCCCAGGGATATTGCCCCTGCCTGGCCGGTCAAGCCGCCGCCTTGAACATTTACAAACACGTCATATTTGCCCAAGGTCTTTGTGGTCTTTAATGGCAATCGTGCTATAGACGTGTCTCGGTCTCTGCCAAAGTATTCTTCCAGCTCTCTACGGTTTACGAGGAACTTTCCGGTGCCTTTTTTTATTCTGGCCCTTGCCACAGATGTCTTGCGTCTGCCGGTACCCCATATAAACTTTGTATCGTCTGCCATTTTGTCGTTTTCTTGAACTAGATTTCCAGAACCTTAGGCTGTTGAGCCTCATGAGAATGGTCTGGACCTGAATAAACTTTTAGTTTTTTGAACATGGCGCTTCCGAGTTTTGTCTTCGGCATCATTCTTTTAACCGCCATTTTTACTACTCTGTCCGGATGCCTTTCCAGCAAGGTTTTTACGGGAATTTCCTTAAAACCTCCCGGGTAACCTGAATGAGTATAGTAAGCCTTATCATTCATCTTATTTCCGGTCAATTTTATTTTTTCTGCATTAGTAACTATGACAAAATCACCGGTATCAACATGCGGAGTATAAATAGGCTTTGTTTTTCCCTGAAGTATCATAGCGATACGGCTTGCCATTCTCCCTAGGATTTTATCTTTGGCATCAATTAAATACCAATCTCTTTCAACTGTTTCTTTTTTTGCTATAAAGGTCTTTGTCATGTCTATAACGTGTTGATTTGCATAATTTTAGAAACATCTTATTTATCATAGTTTTTAAAATTTGTCAATATTATTATTGGTTTATTATTATTGGTTCGTAATTTAGTAGTAAAAGGGTAGGGTTTGCAATTTTCATTTGATTTAACCAACAAAGTTATTAGAATGAAAATCAAAGTGGTATTATACCAAGGTGCTTCAGGGAACTATTTTTGTGAAATTGTTGTACCAATATTTACTGTATAGAAAAGCTACATGAAGTGATAATTCATGTATACTCATGTTCATCCTGCAAAGCTGGCTGAATTCAACGTTGGCTTAACTTAGTCTTAAATCAATAGAGAGGAGCTTTTTGATGAAGGCCTTTAGAATGAAATTTTTGTTAGTTTCTATAGCACTCTGTTTTTGTACGGTTGCATACGGCCAGGGCCAAAAGTTAAAACTTGATGTAAGGGAACACACACTCGGAAACGGTATAAAATTATTGATGTTGGAGAAACACGATGTTCCCATAGTCTCACTTCGTATCGTTTACAAGGTTGGTTCTGTGAATGAGCACCCGGGAATCACAGGCGCCTCTCATTTGTTTGAACATATGATGTTCAAGGGTACGGAAATCTTTGGGATTAAGGATTATGAGAGCGAAAAGCCTCTTCTGGAAATGGAGGATGAGCTGATTTCTGGAATTGCAGTTGAAAAGGCCAAAGGCAATAATGCTGATAAAGAACTAATAAAACAATTAAAGGATGAATTGGAAGAAGTCTGGAGTAAACAAAAGGAGTTGATAGTTAAGGATGAAATGTGGTCAATTTATCTCAAGAATGGTGCTACCGGTCTCAATGCATCTACCGGTAATGATGCGACATATTATTATTGTAACCTGCCTGCAAACAAGCTTGAATTATGGGCATTTATGGAATCTGACCGTATGAAGAACCTCGTCCTGAGAGAGTTTTATTCTGAAAGGGATGTTGTAATGGAAGAGAGGCGACTTCGTACTGAAAATAGTCCGTTTGGCCTGTTGATAGAGCAACTTAATGCTGCTACCTTTACTGCCCATCCTTATGGCTGGCCGGTTATAGGCTGGATGTCAGATATTGCAAATATGAAGAAAGCAGAGGTTGCCAAATATTTTAAACAATTCTATTCATCAAATAATGCAGTTATAGTTGTTGTTGGTGATATGAACCCTGATGAAGTTATCAAGCTTATAGAAAAATATTTTGGTGATATTGAGCGCCAGCCACCTCCACCGGAGGTTACGACTGTCGAACCCGAGCAAAGAGGAGAACGCAGAGTTTATGTAGAATATGATGCCAATCCCGTACTGTCCATAGCTTACCACAAACCTGCAGTCGGCCACCCGGATCAATATGTCTTTGATGTTATATCGGCAATTCTTTCAAGTGGAAGGACTTCGAGGTTATATAAAAGCTTGATAGAAGAGAAGCGCATGGCTGTAGCGGCTCATGCTTATGGAGGGCCATCCAAATATGCAGATTCCTTTGTCTTCTTCTGTTCGCCGCGGCATCCACATACGGCAGAGGAGGTTGAAAAAGCAATATACGAAGAACTGGAAAAACTGAAAACGACTCCGGTAACTGCCCATGAATTACAAAAGATAAAGAACCAACTGGAAGCTGATTTTATAAGAAGCCTGGAATCCGCATCAGGACTGGCAAGCGAAATATCTTCTTATGAGGCGATCTCCGGATGGAGATACATAAATACTCTTGTTGAAAAGACAATAGCCGTGACTCCTGAGGACATTATGCGTGTTGCAAACAAGTATTTTACAAAGACCAACAGAACGGTTGCAATCTTAGTGAAAAAAAATAAAGGAAAGGAATTAACTGATGAAAACGATAAAGGCTGAATTTTCACTAAGCAATCTATTTGTTTTAATACTCATATTGTCAAGTCTCTCTATTGTGCAGGCAAAATCGCTTTTTGCGTATGATGGGCATGGCGGACAGACGATTGAACCTATGGCAGCAGAACCTCAATCGGAAGGAGCAAGGATAGTTTCTAAATTTGAGTATAAACCAATTGAGTTTACTCCGCCAAAACCAGAAAGGTTGGTTTTGGACAATGGCATGATCCTTTATCTTCTCGAAGACCACGACTTACCAATTTTTAGAATTACTGCCCGCTTCAAGACTGGTGCCGTTTACGAGCCAGAGGAAAAGGCAGGGCTTGCGAATCTGGTTGGCAACGTGATGAGAAGGGGCGGCACAAAGACAAGAACGCCTGAACAGATGAATGAAGAGCTGGAATTTATCGCGGCATCTGTTGAGACAGCGATTGGAAGGGAATCTGCCAGCGCTTCGCTTTCTACAATGAAGAAGGATATTGATAAGGGCTTGGAGATTTTCGCAGATGTACTGATGAATCCTGCATTCCCGGAGGACATGATCAGGAAGGAGAAAGATGAAATATTGGAAGACATCAGAAGGGAAAATGATACTCCCAGACAGATTATATTCAGAGAATTCAGAAAAATATTGTACAAGGCAGATCATCCGTATAGTAGAAAAACAATAGGGTATAAAGATACAATTGAGAAAATAACCAGAGAAGACATGATTGCCTTTCATGAAAAGTATTTCCACCCAAACAATATCATTCTGGGTATTTCAGGAGATTTCAGTACCGAAGAAATAATAAGAAAAATAAAGACAGTTTTTGCAAAATGGGAAAAAGTTGAGATAGATTTTCCAGAGGTGCCATCGGTGGAGAAGGAATTCCAGAAATCAACAAACTACATTTACAAGGATATTAACCAGGCCAATGTAGTTTTTGGACATCATGGTATACATAGATTGAGTAAGGATTATTTCCCAATTAAGATATTAAGCTTTATACTAGGAAGTGGAAGTTTTACGGCCCGAATCCCAAGCAAAGTACGTTCAGATGAAGGATTGGCGTACTCAGCTTACAGTGCTTTTCATGCACCGAGAGATGTTGGTTTCTTCTTCGTAACATGCCAGACTAAGAGTGGATCAACAGTAAGGGCCATAACCCTTGCCCTGGATGAGGTGCGAAAAATAAGGGAGGAGTATGTTGAAGACGATGAATTAGTATTAGCAAAGGATACCTATATAAATCAATTTATCTTTAAATTTACATCAAGTGCCAGTATTGTTGGCCAGATGGTTGAAATAGAATATGAGGGGTTGCCCTTAGACTATCTTGAGACTTATGTAGACAACATAAAGGTTATAACCAAAGAAGATATAGCGCGTGTGGCAAAAGAGTATTTACATCCTGACAAGATAAAATTACTCGTTATCGGCGACATGAAACAGTTTGATAAACCGTTGACGGAATTTGGTGAAGTAAATACTGTAGAACTGGAATAACTGGAATAACTGGAATAACTGTCTGATACTTGATGTCGGCTACTCGATACTGGTTTAGGGGGGCCTGGCATTAACCTCAAAAATCCTCTTTAATTTAGAGACGCTAAATGTCCCTCCTTAAAAAGAAAAATGTTCTTATTACTGCAGGTTCAACACGCGGCTATCTGGATGCAGTTCGTTACATAACGAATACATCAACAGGGAGGCTTGGTAGTGAGATAGCATTCGAAGCAATGGGTCGTGGAGCGGTTGTTACGTATATATATGGAGCCGACAGCTTGTTTCCTGTAATCCATGGCCGTAGTGACTTGAAGGCCTCACAGCTTAAGCTAATCGAGATTGAAACTAATAACGACCTGATGAAAGTTCTTCAGGAAAAACTGAAGAATAGAAAATTTGATGCAATTATTCATGCAATGGCAGTGGCAGATTATGTGCCGGCCAGGGCTAAACAGAGCAAGACGTCTTCGCAAAAGAAAGAATGGTTGGTAAAACTGGTAAAGACCCCCAAGGTTATAAATACTATAAGGGATTCATGGCCGGAAGCGCTTCTTGTGGGATTCAAGTTAGAGGTAAACAGAACAAAAGATGAGATAATAAGAATAGCCCGAAGATTTTTAGCAAAAAGCAAGTCCAATCTGATTGTGGCTAATGATTATAAATATATCTCTCGTAATCGTCATATTGCATACATGGTTACAGGTGACCGTAAAATACCAAAACCGTTAAAGGGCAAAAAAGCGATAGCAAGGAACATTATTTCCTATCTTGAGAAGATTCTCTAATAAAATGATGTTTAGTTTTTGTTTGACTAAAATTCTGTTTAAAATATAATTAAGATTTTGATTTTTTCGCTACACGGAACACAAAAGATATTATTTCTGTAATTTTCTGTTTTTTAAGGGAGCTGTAGCTCTATGGAGTGGGATAAAGAAGCGAGTTTGAGACTTGAAAAAATACCCGTATTCGTGCGGAGACTTGCTCGTTCAAAGATAGAGAAGCGTGCCAATGAAAAGGGAAAGAATGTTGTCACTGTGGAAGATGTAGAGGATGCAAAGGCAAGCTTTATGGGAACCGGAAGTGTTAAAAGTGATAAAGGTGTAATAAACGCAGACCCGTTCTCACTAGACTCCAATACAGGTGAAGATAAGTTTGAGATCTTGAAAAGATCTGATGAATATGAAGAGGAAGATGGATATCCCGCGATGTACCATGTCGATATATGCCGTGGAGAGGATGTAGAGTGTCCGTTTCTGATAGCAGAAATCAAAGGGATTTCACAGAAAATAAAGGATAGGCTCAAGGAGGTGGAATTCAGTAAAAAGCTGATAAAGAGGATTGATGGCAAGATCCTGCCTCACCAGAGACTGAAGATTGCAATCGCCAGTTGCCCGAATTGCTGTTCCATGCCTCAGATAAGGGATTTTGGTTTACACGTCAGGGCAAAGGTATATGTTGATGAAAGTTTTGCGTGTAACGGGTGTGGAAATTGTTTAAGGGCCTGTAAGGAAGGTGCAATCAGGATTACGGGAATGTCAAATGAGGTGCAGGGAGAGGTCACAGAGGAGAATACAGAACAGCATGAAAACAAGGAAAGGGTTGTTACGATCAATTACGATCGCTGTGTACACTGCGGTCTTTGTGCCGAGGTTTGTCCTACCGGTACTATAAAGATAGAGAAGAAGTGTTTCCGTGTAATGATTGGCGGAAAGCTGGGCAGGCATCCCAGATTTGCAGAGGGTCTAATAGAGTTTGCAGATGAGTCTGAAGTACTTAATGCCCTTGATGTTTGTGTAGAAGCAATACTGAATGAGAAGAGAGAAAAGCGTTTTGGAGTACTGGTTAGAAAAATTGGTATTGATGAATTCAAAAAGAGGCTGAAGGACAAAAACAATATTTCACAGAAAAACGTAAACGATAAAGAGGTTGTGCATTCCGGAATGCATAATTGAGGTTGAAAATATAATAAAATGGCATTAAGCGAAACTGATAAAAAAATACTTCAGAGGCTTCAAACAAATCTTCCGTTAACACATAGACCGTTTCTTGATCTTGCCAAAGAACTGGAACTTGATGAAGACCTGATTATTGACAGGGTAAAGTCCATGATTGAGGAGAAATACGTTCGCCGTCTTGCTCCTATCATAAATACCCAGGCTGTTGGAAACTCTGCAACGCTTGCGGCGATGCAGGTGCCAGAGGACAGAATAGAAGATGTAGCCGAGGTAATAAACGGGTATAGCGGAGTCTCTCATAACTATCTGAGAAAAGGGAAGAACAGAGAACTTCCTCTCAATATCTGGTTTACGATGTCGGCGCCATCACAGGAAAAGCTTGAAGAAAATATTAAAGAGATAGAGACTCGCACAGGTTTTGATGTTCGCATGCTGCCGACAACAAAGAAGTTTAAAATAGGCGTGAAATTTAAGATATACTGATTTTGTTATTCTTGAGGGAATGATGAAATATATTGAAAAGGACTATTTATGACAGAAGATTTAGACATTAAACTGATAAAATATATGCAGGACGGTTTACCCCTGACAAAGACCCCATACAAAGATATAGCTGATGGATTAGGCATGACAGAGGATGCAGTAATAGAAAGGTTAAAGGTGCTGCTGGAAAACGGGAAGATAAGACGCCTTGCGGCCTCTATAGCTCACAGGAAGATAGGCATAAATTCAAATGCCATGACAGTATGGAAGGTGCCGAGTGAGAGGGTTGAAGAATGCGGGCCGATTATGGCAGCCTTTGAGGAGGTTACTCACTGTTATGAACGTCCGACATTTCCCGGTTGGGAGTATAACGTCTTTACTATGATCCACGGTTACACAGATGAAGAATGTGAAAACGTTATCGAAAGTATAAAACAAAAAACCGGTCTGGATGATTATGTAATGTTATACAGCGAGAGAGAATTCAAAAAGGTAGGGGTAAGGATCTAGAGACACGAATTAGAACGAAACAAAAAAAATAAGACACTAATTTCACGAATTTACACTAATTAACTTTGATTTAATGTTAGGCTATAAGTCGACAATAGACGGTTTTGCAACTTAGTTGTTCTTAATACTGATAACAGGAACCTTCTAGACATCTATTCGCTCTGATTCGCTGTCTGTCGACAGACAGGATTTCTTATACTTCTTATTTCGTGCTAATTTGTGCCTTTTACTCGCCCTCGGCGCTGTTTGTCCGGGGGTAATTCGTGTCTCTATTTGTAATTCTCGAATTGAACAGCAAAGTCATAATCCTGATCCTTGATAGACTGCATAACTGTCTGCAAATCGTCTATTTTTTTTCCTGATACCCGAATTTTATCTTCCTGTATTTGTGACTGTACTTTCAGTTTCATGCCTTTTATAAATTTGACCATTTCTTTAGCTTTGTCCATAGGAATCCCTGACTGAAACGTGATAACCTGTCTCAGGGTGTTTCCCAGCGCATTTTCGGTCTTCCCAAAATTAAGTGCCTTTGAAGGAATTTCCCTCTTCACGAGTTTTTCCTTTAAAATTCCTGTCAGGCTTTGGAGCTTATAATCATCATCGGCAATCAAAGTTATTGAATCTTCTTTGTTTAAGGTAATCGACGACTTGCTTCCCTTGAAATCGTATCTTACCGCCAGTTGCTTTCTGGCTTGATCGACAGCATTTTTAACCTCGTGCATTTCCACCTTACATACAATGTCAAGCGAATGTGTGTCTGCCATATTAGTGTCTCCAAGGAGTATTTTAAGTTTGTAAACAATATAGATACAATCCAAAGAAACATCAAGACAAAAATACGGAACAGAACTTAGGTACGGGTAATATAATTTATCTTGTATTTCTCATACGGAAATGAAATAGGAATGGTAAAATATTTATTGATCTTTATACTAATGAGTGTTACTAAAATTATATTTATGCTACTGAAAGGATGATAAGAGTTGCACGAATTAACCGTTATCACCATTACAGCCGCATCCATTGGCCTGCTGCATACACTGCTGGGTCCCGACCACTATCTGCCGTTTATTGTGATGGCCCGGGCAAGGAAATGGTCTCTGGTCAAAACAACATGCATAACCGCTTTGTGTGGTGCAGGTCATGTACTTAGTTCTATTATATTAGGCATCATCGGTATTGCTCTGGGGATTTCTATCAACAAATTAGGGGCAATAGAATCATTCCGTGGCGGGCTTGCGGCATGGTTACTCATAGCGTTTGGAGCGGGGTATTTTATCTGGGGTGTATTCAGGGCGCGAAAGAATCGGCCACACAAACACTGGCATGCGCATGGTGACACGGACATGCCGATACACAAACATGCCCATAGTAAAGACCATTTACATGTCCATAAGGGGGAAAAGGCAAAGAACCTTACCCCCTGGATACTCTTCACAATCTTTGTATTCGGGCCTTGTGAACCCTTGATCCCGTTGCTGATATATCCGGCGGCAAAGAGTAGTGTTTTTGGCCTGGTGCTGGTAGCGGGTGTCTTTGGCGTAGTGACGATAGCTACAATGCTGAGTATTGTAATACTTCTTTCTTTAGGTGCAAACCTTCTGCCTATGGGACGATTAGAACGGTACACTCATGCTCTGGCAGGGGCTACAATATGCCTTTGTGGAATAGCGATTAGATTTCTAGGATTATAATCTCGTTATTTATCTAAATCTCTTCTCAACAATAACCTGGCAAAGTTATACATAACGAAATATTCCCAGGCAAAAGGTCCAAAGCCCAGGAAACCTGCAACAGGCATCTCAAATATCTTCAGGTCTTGCATGAAAGGCGCTGTGTAAATCCATTTTGACGGTGCCCAGAAGTTCCAGAACTCCCACAATAATCCGCAGATAAATCCGGCCGTAAAGAGAGAGAGGATTCTTTTTAGAGTTCCATTTTCTAAATCCCTTAACAGTGAATCTCCCCTGCTTGAGTACACAATCGGTTCCATCAGCATTACAAAGCCCGTCCATACGAGTCCGAATAGATACTTAGCAGAACTTTCCGGTAGTAATAATGGAGCCATTACAAAGAAGAAGCCAAGTACAATTCCTCCGTAAATTGTTCGGTTTGTTACCTTAAGTTTCGTTATATGAAATCTATCGAAGATACGAAGCGTATCAAGGAGTTCCGCTGTTAGAAACATTCCCGGCATTATCGTTGCGAATGATAATCCCATACCTAAACAAAGTTCTACCGTATTAGTAGGTAAGCCAATATATTTCCAGTTAGCAAGGTGCAGGTTGTAAAGCTCGAAGAGCAGCCATATTAATATGGAGAGTGGGAGTTGCAGCAGGAAATTTCTTCTTCTGTTGCAGATAAGTGAGTTTCCCTTTAGTCTGAAAATTATTGCATCCATCAAAAAGAGGTAGCCCCACCAGCATAATGGTGTGGTCCACGCACCTATACGGTGTGCTATGTAGAAATTGTGTTGAAGGACAACTGCAGATTCTGCAATTACGATAAGGAAGATACCTATCCAGCCGTGTAGTTTAAACTCATATCTTCTCTTTACTTCAGGTTCAGGGTTGTTTGAGGTATTCATATTAGAGATTTTATTAAATTTTTACAAACGGTCAACTCTCTTTTTTTATGCAAACCAGTGATAAATTTGTAGATTTGCGTGGATGTAAGGTTCAATTTCAGGCCTGGACCATTTGAGTTAGAGGGGGGTTTTCCTCTTGATTTTACTTTCTAACCCTATACTATCACAATAAATTTAAAACAATGTTATGATGAAATTCAGGTTTGTACAATATTTATTAATAGTAGTCGTAATCATCCTTGTAGCCGGATGCGTAATGGACAGTAAGGTAGTACGCTTGAAGTATGCTGCAATTAATGGTGACAGCAATATCCTGCAGAGTTTGCTGGCTGAACACGGGGACATAATTTTATAAATGCAAAAGACAAGAATGGCAACACTGCCCTTATGTATGCAGCTTCCAATGATAAAATTGACATAGCAAAGATCCTGCTGGACGCGGGGGCCGATGTGAATGCGATAAACAAGAGACGTAGTACAGCCTTGATAATTGCTGCATGGCATGGGTACATAAATATGGTGGAGGTCTTGATAAACGCGGGGGCTGATGTGAGTGTGAAGAATAAGGATGGTAATACAGCTCTTAAGATTGCAACGGAAATAAATGACCAAAAAAAGATCACTAGTTTGCTTGTGGAGGCCGGGGCTGTGAAATAGTATTCGATTTTCTGGATATATGTTCTGGCAATGGCTATGCCTGCCTGTGCCGACCGCCAGATTTCCACAATACATTTCTCTATGTGAAAAGAATACCAGTACTTAGCTATGATTAGATTACCAGGATATACTATTGGAATTTTAAATTGTTTTACTATATAAAAAAACTTGACAATTAATGAGGATTAATTATATTGAAACGCTTATTATTCTAGAATATTTGCTTAATGAATCGAGTCGGATTTTGCTAGTAAAGAAACCAATTTATTATTTTTTTAATAGAAGGAGGAAGTAATGAAGGCAATAGTAGATGCTGACGAATGTACCGGTTGTGAACTTTGCTCGCAAACATGTCCGGAGGTTTTTGATATGGATGGTGATATAGCGGTTGTAAAAGGTGATTCCGTTCCGGGTGGTGCAGAGGAAACCTGTAGACAGGCAGCCGAGGAATGTCCTGTTGAATGTATAGCTATTGAAGATTAATTTCCTGCAGGACCTGCGGGAAAAAGCATAAGATTTAATAAGGAGAATGGCATGGGTAGAAATTTAAAAAAACTACCCGGCATTCTCCTTATTTTTTTCCTACTTTTTCACAGTTTAGGGGCTTTTGCAACGCTCTCCCACCTGTACATTGTTCCCGTATGCGTAGATTAATATATCTTAATATCTGCCAAAATAGCAGGGGAAAAAGTGATTATATCAGCTTCTCAGCGATCTGAACTGCGTTCAGGGCTGCGCCTTTCAGCAGGTTATCACTTACTACCCACATGTTCAATCCGTTCTCAACAGAATCGTCTTCCCTTATTCTTCCGACGAAGGTCTCGTCTTTACCGGCGGCATCAGTTGCCAGTGGATATAATTGCTTTGATGGATCGTCAATAACCACGACTCCTTCCGCCTTGCTTAACAAGTCCCTGGCTTGATCGGCGCTCAACGGCGCCCGAGTTTCTATGTTGACTGACTCACTGTGTCCCCTGAATACGGGTACCCTTACGGTGGTTGTTGTTATGCGGAAGGAGCTGTCCTCCAGGATTTTCTTTGTTTCGTTGATCATCTTCGTCTCTTCATCTGTATAGCCGTTTGGCAAGAAGGCATCACTCTGAGGTAATTGAGGCAGGACATTAAATGCTATCTGATGAGGAAATATACTGCGATTAAATTCTTCACTCTTCCCAGAAAGTATATGTTCGGTTTCCTTCTTTAATTCCACCAGGGCATTATAGCCTGCTCCGGATACTGCCTGATAGGTTGAAACTACTACCCTCTTGATTTTTACCGCGTTATGTATCGGTTTTAAGATTAAAACGAGTTGTATCGTTGAACAGTTTGGATTTGCAATTATGCCATTATGTTCCGAGATCCTGTCTGCATTTACTTCCGGCACAACCAGCGGTACACCCTCGTCCATTCTGAATGCACTGGTGTTATCCACGACAACGCAATTTTTCTCTATAGCATATGGTACAAACTCCCTGCTTATGCTGCCTCCGGCACTAAATAACCCGATGTTTATTCCTTCAAATGAATCTGCTGTTAATTCCTGTACCTGTACCTCTTTGCCACGGAAGGTTATATTCTTCCCCGCCGAACGGCTTGAGGCAAGCGGCCTTAATTCGTCAACAGGGAAATCTCTTTTTTCAAGCACCCTGAGCATTTCAGTTCCTACCGCTCCGGTAACCCCTACTACTGCAACATTAACTCCCATCTTTATTCTACTCCTTTTTTTTATTTAACTCTGATCAAGATATCATCACTGATATTCAACTTGTTCCTTACGTTATGGATCTGAGACAAAAACCTCCTGGCGTCTTCCGGATAACCGGCAGTCGGCTTGATGTCCTGTACCTTCTCCTGCCAGAAGGCATTGAATAATTTTATAAACAATTCACGGATATATTTACTGAACATTGATGCAAGTGCAGTTGGAAAATACTTTGAGTCTGCGCCTACAATAAAAGAGACATCCATCTTTCTATCTGCATTATTAATACTGTAGGTTGACAACGGATTTCCTTCTGTAATAGAGTCTACCTTACATCCTTCAAAATTCTGTGCCAACAATCTTTCGTAATAGTTTCTTCCTCCGTGTTTGTCTATTAAGACTTTTGGTTTGTGTTTCCCATAATGCTCAAAGATTTCCTTAAGATGCCTTATACAGCTTTTGAAGAGGAGCAGAGATTTGTTGCCGTCAAGCTCTATTTGCCTGTTTATCTCGGACACACAAAGAAAATGACTCTTAATATCAAGTATACTTACATCCTGCAAGACTGCAGTATGTTTAAAGTTGTCTGCAAAATTCATGATTGCGGACACATTTGATGCAACCGGCAGATCAAGGTCTCTTCCCTTATACCATGGGTATTTGTCAAAAACGTCTTCATCGTAGTCCGATAATAGTTTCAGTAAATCTGTGAATTTTGTTACCGGGCCTTTTGTATGCCAGATAAAGGATAAGACCGCCTCCTCCAGCATTTTCAATCCGGTTTTCTGCTGGTATAGCTTCTTGCTGTCGCCAACAACTATACGATCTCCCCGTTTTTGTATTTTTTCAGAAATAGCATCTTTAAGGACATGCCAGATGTTTGTCTCATGGTGATATTTAGCCGGTATTCCCATCACGACCTTTGATAATACAAATGGGCCTAATGTGGGGCCATAACCGGCTTCATCAATACCCGCAACTATTGGCATTTTTTTAGATTAAGTGGTTTCTGAAAATTGATGAATATCGTACAAAATATGAAATAATTCGTGATTATAACGCATGTGCATAAAGTGGTCAAGAAACCATTTATGGTTAGGTACGCCAATTCAATTCTCCTTGACAAAGAAGGGGGGTAAAATATAATGAGGCAGATTGGCGATAGAAAGGAGCTGATTTATGAATATGGAAAAGATAGAAGGTAAAGTAGCTAAAATACTTGATGAATACAGTATAGTAATTAATGTTGGTAGAGATAATGATGTGGTGAATGGTATGGTCTTTGTGGTCTTTGTGCAGAGTGATGACGAGGTAAAAGATCCGGATAGTGGTGAAACCCTGGGAAAACTGGAACACGTCAAAGATTATATCTTTGTCTCTCATGTCCAGGACAAATTTTCCACCTGTGTTGCCGGAGAGAAAGAGGCGTCGGCCGGAGAACATGAGTCTCAGGGTGCTCAGACACTCAGCGGGGCTATGATGGCCGAGTCCATGACGGTAAGACCGGGAGGCGGCAGAATTAGTTCTGAAAAATTAAACATTAACACCTCTCAGGTTACGGGTGTACCGCAATTGGGCCCGATATCAATAGGTGACATGGTGCGTGCTGTTGAGGTAAGTGAATAAAAAATAATCTTCCGGGCATTAATATCAACTAGAAGTTTATTGAAATGAGATTGTAAACATGGAAATATTAAAATTACAAGAAGGTAATATTACGCAGGAAATTGAGTCGCTCAAGCAGAGGATGAGCATTTTTTCCGATACGGTTACAGAAGGGATGGAAGCGAAGACGAAGGAAGTCTTTGGCGAACCGTTGTCTCCGGCAGAAATTGTCAAGCGTGTCATTAAAGATGTAAAAGAAAAAGGTGATGAAGCTTTGGAGTATTATTCAGAGCAGCTTGAGGGTGTGACCCTGCCCGCAAAGGATTTCAAAATCAAGGAATCTGAGATAGAAGATGCTTACAAAAAGGTTTCTCCGGAATTTATAAGTGCGATAAGGAATGCAAGGGAAAATATCCAGAAATTTCAGGAATACATTCGTATACGTGAACCTGAACCCTTTTCTTCAGATGGAACCAGGATAAAGGTAAAATATGAAGCTATTGAAAATGTCGGGATTTATGTTCCCGGTGGTTCCGCCTCATATCCGTCCACGGTATTAATGAATGCTATGCCAGCGAAAGTAGCCGGGGTAAAAAAGATCGTTGTGGTAACTCCACCCGGCAGGGATGGAAAGATTTCTCCCGAGAGACTGGTTGCGTGCAGGGAGACAAATGTAGATGAAGTTTATATGATTGGCGGTGTACATTCAATAGCCGCACTCACGTATGGTACTCAAACCGTCCCGAAGGTGGACAAGATAGTCGGACCCGGTAATATATTTGTGACGCTTGCCAAGAGGGAGGCGTATGGGCATGTCGGCATAGATATGCTGGCAGGGCCGAGTGAGGTGCTCATAATAGCTGATGAGACTGCTAATCATGCGTATGTTGCGTCTGACCTGCTGTCGCAGGCAGAACATGCTCCCGGTATTTCAATCCTGGTTACCTGTTCAGAGGAACTTGTTAATGGAGTGTTGCAGGAGATATCTAAGCAGATTGAGACCCTGCCTCGTAGTGATCTGATTAAAGAGTCTTTAGATAGATTTGGTTTTGTCATAATTACAAAGGATTTGAATGAGGCAGTTGATATTTCGAATACCCTGGCACCGGAACATCTGCAGGTGATAGTGGAAGACGAAGAAGAAGTATTGTCCGGGATAAAACATGCAGGTGCTATATTTACCGGATCATTCACTCCTGTAGCGGCTGGTGACTACATTGCCGGACCTTCGCACGTCTTGCCAACAGGCGGAACAGCAAGGTTTTTCTCCGGCCTGTCGGTGAATGATTTTCTGAAAAGGACAAGCATAATTTCGTATTCAGAAGATGTTCTGCGGTCGTCAGCCAATGACATAATTACGATTGCAGAGTCGGAAGGCCTGC
>Ga0187827_10003485_pt1 | contig 20301 bp, 17 predicted proteins | sample ETNtaG_39_FD_167969 | JGI IMG/M metagenome (GOLD analysis project Ga0187827, IMG submission 167969) | Marine microbial and viral communities from oxygen minimum zone, Eastern Pacific Ocean - ETNP2014_SV_150_PacBio MetaG (Illumina Assembly) | ecosystem: Environmental > Aquatic > Marine > Hypoxic... | reverse complement strand
CGTGTAGACTCTCTACATAAACTTGCGCAGTTACAGGTTCGGGGGTACCTAGATCAATTTTGCTCAGCTTCAAACCTAATGTATCCGCTATCATCCCGATAGATTCAGCTAGACCCACATGTCCAGTAATGGTCTTTTCACTAATCTTTTTTCCGAAGTCATCAATGGTCAATCCTGCGCCAATCTTTTTCTGGAACGGCATCCTCCTCTTCCCTGCGTCCATCTGCCTCGTTACTTTCACTCTTTTGACATCCTGGCAGACGCTAGTGAGTGTTATGGGCAGTACATCCATAAGGAAGCCAGGATTGATGCCAGTGCCTAATACTGTCACCTGATGCTCTTTCGCTAGGTTATCTATCTTTTTCGACAAGTCTGGATGCTTCAGATATGGGTACGACAGTTCTTCACAAGTCGAGATAACATTCGCTCCAGCTTCTATGCACTCAACTAGTTGTGGATATACATCTTTTAGATAAGAAGAGGTAGAGTGTAGAATAATATCCGGTTTATGTTTTGAAAGTTCAATCTCAGCATCGTTGGATATGTTTATATCCAATTTTTTACCAATCTTCAGAACTTCGTCAAGATCCTTCCCCACATTGGTAACATCGATGGCTCCAACAAATTCAAGTCCTTTTTTCTTTAGAGCAGTTTTTATGATCTCGGATCCGATAAATCCTACTCCATATTGGATTACTTTCAGTTTACGGTCCAATTTATATCAGATAAGTGATGTTCCTATCATTATTTACTCTTTGCTATAAAACTTCTAGGACTGAGATACTGCTAGAAGTTTAGTCGACAATTTGGTTAAAAAGAATACAAATATTATAAGCAAAGGTTCTATTAAATATGTCGAAAAAATTAACTTTTAAAAAAATTAATATAATTGTTGATGCTTTACTCTTCTAGAGTTGTCTAATTAACCGGCAATAGCTGCAGGTACTAAGGCAATTTGGATCTGAGCGTCAGGCTGTATTTTTGTGTTTAATCCTTGCATATTTCTGATGTTTTCTCCGTTGACGATAATGAATACACCCCTAAGCAAGTCTCCTTCAGTGTTTTGAATATTTGCTTTGAGATATTCTCCATATTTCTGTCCTAACTTGTCTAATAACGCTCTTATTTCAGAGCCTTCTTCAAGAGTAATAGGTCGATCAGTTACATTAGTAACGGTTTGTTGATCCATATTTGATCGCAGCCCTAAAGTATGCCCCAATCTACGCAATAACTTCTTGACTTGCATTATTTTGGTTTCTTCTTCGATCCTGAACGGAGTTACATTTTTATACAGGATTACATCTTCTTGATTTTTTCTTAGTATGGTTTTTATTGTCCCTAAATAGGTAACCGATAATCTAGTTATCTTGTTTTCACATCTTCTGTATTGTCTCGCCGCGGTTACCATCTATTACACACCATAACTCAAACTTGTCTTCAGCATCTTGGGTTAGTATTTATTTTTTCAATGTTAACTAAGTCTTATAAACTTTGACCCGAATACACATATCGTGAGCTGAAGACAACTTGTCGATGTACTCTAGTTGGTTAGTTGCCAAAGCATTCCAGCTTGGACCAACGCCCCTTGCTACAGGTTCACCCAAAGCTAACTTTCCGAATTGACCTGATATTGAGACAGTTTCAGGGTGAACAGCTTCAGTCACAACTGCTCTGCCTCTAGTTTTGTACCCCCACTCAGATTCTAACCAGATTTCGTCTCCATTCTCGATGCCTTTTTTGGCCGCTGCTGAAGTATGTATCTTGATCCCATAATTCCATGGCCCTACGGTGCTACCCAATTCTTTAAGCCACGGGTTATTCAAACTGAATCCAAATGTGTGTTGTGGAATCTTATGGCATGTTGCGAATAGATCGTATTCAGGTGACTTGGGATTGTATCCTGGACATGGGTGCCAATCAGGTAGGGGTATGTAATCCGATGTGTCCCACTTAAGACTCATCTCCTTTGTCGTTTTCTTGACATCTTCACCTGCTTGAATCAAATGTTCAAGGTAGACTGGAGCTCTGCCTTTCAAGAATGGCCTGGGGTATGCTTCTTGGACCTTTTTCTGCATTACATAGTATCCGTGTTTTTTCATATAATCTAGACCGTGGTCAGGCCCAATCTTTGACTTAAGAGCAATATCGCAGATTTCAGCATACGTATATTTTTTGTGTGGGTCAAGGACATAAGGAGGATTCATGTCGAAGATGATGTTCAGCATAGCATACATGTCTGGAAGAAAGCCTGCTTTTTCAGCTATGTCAAACAGATACTCTGTCCAGCTCTTAACCCCTGGAGGGGAATTTACTATTGGTTGCCTGAACAGATAGACCCATGGATCCATTCCACTATTCTGCCAAGAGTAGGGTTCGTTTGGAAATGGTTCTAGTCGTTCAAAACTATGCGCGTCCGGTAAAACTATGTCAGCAATCTGCGCGGTTTCATTTAACTCAAAAGCAATGCTAAGTATGAATGGTATTTTCTTTAAAGCTTCACAAGCTTCATTAGCATTAACTGTGTTGAAGACAGGGTTGGCTCGAGCCACAATCCAAAATTCTGGCATATATCCTACATTAAACAATTCAGGATTCATTAGATTAGGAATAAACATCGTGTCAGAATATGGTGCAACAGGAAATAATTCGAAGCACGTAAAACTCTGAGGACGAGTAACAATCCTGCTTGGATAAGGATCATTAGTGCTTCGAGCTAAAGGGTGTTTAGATGGGATTAGCAGACCATCTCTACTGGTTTCAGGTCCCCATTTTGGGCCAGTAAGGTTGACAGGATTCTGTCCAAGCCAGCTACCTGGAACCCCTATAGCTCCAACAACTATGTTCAAGAGAGCTATTGACCAGCAGCTTAGGTAAGCATGTGCATGTCCAGACGTGCCCTTGCTCCAATCTACGGCTACGGGCCTATAAGGTAGCTCAACACCTTGGATTGTTATTGTTCCACCTATGTTCGAGGCCTCAGCAAACTCCTTAGTAATTCGTCGAATGGTTTCTGTAGGTATAGTTGTTACTCTTGATGCCGCCTCAGGTGTCCACTTTTTAACGCTATTTTTTAATAGCTGGAAAGCGGGGATACATTTGGCTCCATTAACCGTGTACTCTCCTAGAATTGTACAGTCCTTTACACTTACATCATCAAAACACTTTGACTTACTGTCAACTGCATCCCATACACAAGGTTTTCCAGATTCCATATCCCGAATGTAATGTCCATCTTGCCCAACAAGGTATGGGGCATTTGTATGCTGTTTTAAGTATGGGGCATCGTACACCCCAAGTTCATTCAGCAGAACATTAAGCATAGCCAACGCAAATGCTCCATCCGTGCCAGGCCTAATTGGGACCCATTCATCTGCCTTGGAGGCGACGTTTGTGCATGTTGGATCTACTACTACAAACTTCATTCCTCTCATTTTTGCATCTGCAGTTTTTAGGGCATGTTTTGGAGGAAGATGATTAACGATCCCTCCAGTACCTGTCCCTAGTTGGATCAAATATTTGCATTGATCTCTGTCAGAGTCTGCCCAAAACGTCCCATGTACCATCATGGTTATTGGGTGAAAACCATTCCCACACCAATACGCAGCCGGACCAAAATATATGTTACTAGGAAGGGTGCCATATGCTGTAGCAAAAGCGAACATACATGTCGTTGGCCAATGAATGTCAAAGGTTGATAAAACAACGCGGCGAGGATCTCTCTTCCTGATTTCAACCAACTTATCAACAATAATCTTGTAAGCTTCATCCCAGCTAATTTCTTCCCACTTAGGATCTTGGTCAAGCCCCTTTTTCGGATTAGTTCTTCGAAGTGGCTTGGTTACTCTTAGAGGATTGTAGTAGTTCATAATTGCTGAACCACCCTTAGGGCATATCCGCGAATCATTCTGTGGGTTATTTGGATCTGCCTCGACTTTGATGATAACTCCGTTTACCCTATGGACCAGGATTGAACATGAATTATAGCACATCCAACATGTTGTAGGTATCCAAGTGTCATCCTGTGTTTTGGAATTGTTAATCTGAGGAATCTTCTGCAATTCAAATACAACTCGATCTTAATTATTATCTTAACTTCTTAAAACCAACTAATAAGATTAACTCTGTAAACTCTGAAGATATTCCAGAGAATGTATATACTCTTATCTGACAAGGTTTTCACCCTAGACGTACAAAAAGGCTAACAATAAACCTATATAAGCAAAAGGCCTAAAATAGGTATAATCTTCGACATAATCAAATAACTAAGTATTTATTTTGAAAAAAGTGGATATAGCATATTGAATGCGTTTTTATAATTCAATAAGAATATTAATTACTATAACAGAGAAAGCAGTGTTGAGCAAAAAATCTTCGGATCACAAAGCAGATGTGGGCGGTAATTCTAATTTTCGACGAACATTCTGTAAATATCTTCTTGCTATCTCCGGAACTTTTGGATTAAGCACTCTACTCTTGGGGAGCTCAGGTATCAGAGCTAGAGAAATAGTATATGAGAGGAAAAAAATAGCTAATTCTAAAGATATGTCCAAAAGTAGTGTTAAAGCCTTTACCTATCCTTTTAGTGATATAAGGCAGCAAGACATTACTGGACCTTGTCTATTGATTCGTCTTCCATCAGGAGAACTAAAAGCATATTCAGCAGTATGTACACATCTAAGATGCACTGTTCATTATGAAGGGAAAGATAACCAGATAGACTGCAGTTGTCATGGTGGTATCTTTGACCCTTTTTCTGGCGCAGTCATTAAAATGCCACCAAGAAAACCATTGCCTGAAGTTCAAATCGAGGTTGATGATGTAGGCGACATCTATGCTTCAGGGGTAACTATTAAAGAGTAGATTGAGATCAGTTTGAAGGATAAAAATAATAATACAATTGTCTCTTGGTTTACAAAAAGACTCAACCTTGATAAAGAAGTACCCAAATATGCTACTAATCCATTATATGGATTAGGAGGATTAGCGACTGCTTGTGGGATATTACTTGCTATTACGGGAATCTTTCTATCTATTGGATATCAACCAGTAGTCAAAAGCGCATATGAAAGTGTTGGGACAATAACCAATATACTGCCATATGGCGGTGTATTACGCGGGATCCACAGATATGCAGCAGACTTTATGATTTTTTTTGCGGTACTCCATTTTTTCCGAATTATTCTTACCGCAGCTTATAGGAAGCCAAGAGAACTTACTTGGATGATTGGGATAATAATAGGGGTTTTGGTGATTCTAACAGCATATACCGGATATATTTTACCTTTGACCGAGATGGCAGTAGCCGCATCATTTATCGGCTCAGGAATACTACTATCCATACCTTATTTAGGAGAAGGCTTATTTTCGCTACTCATAGGTAGCGGTGGCCTGCCGGAGATGCTCGGCCGATTTGCCACGTTTCACACTGTATTGTTGCCTGGACTAATAATTTTAGGTTTGATGATCCATTTTCTCTTAATACGGGAACACCGAGTGTCGGAGCCCTACAGTGAACGCCAGGATAGAACAATTGTAAGATTCTTTCCAAGCCTTCTTTTATCAGAAATCTCAGGAATTGTGTTACTCTCCGGAGTTATAGTAGTAATCGCTAGCTTGATGCCGATCGAAATGGGGTTAAAGTTTGAGCCACTAGTCGGAACCCCACCAGTAGAACCGGAATGGTATCTTCTAGCACTTTACGCAATATTCAAAACTGGACTTCCAATATTTGAGGTTGGAATCCTTTTAGTAGTTGGCTTGCTTGCCATATTACTTGCAATTCCCTTTATTGATACTGAAGGAAATCGTCATCCTAAAACTCGCCCATTCTATACTGCGTTTGCTGTATCGTTAGCAATTTGCATCATTGTATTTACTTATTGGGGATATGTCACACCTGGACAAACAATACCGCTCACGCAAGCAGCCGCCGTGGGATTAGCAATTGTTCTAATGATTTTTATCCCATCTATAATTTTTGCAAATCTTAAAAAGAAAATCCAGAAAAACGTAGATACAGCAAAAAGTGATTGTCAAGAGATGAAGAAAAGTAACATTCGGAGTATTATTGCACCCATAATAATGGTTGGAATAGTAGTATTGCAAATCATTTTTTCTTTATTGGCGTTGCAAGCTCACATCTTAGGTTATTGGAATACATCTGCACTATTTGTAGGCATGACAATAATAGGATTTGCGTTATCTATCTTCATATATAGAATTACATACCTGCCATACTCTACCACAGATCAGAATAGCTATACCTGTTAATAGCCGCAGTAAATCCACACAAACCAAGACCAAACAGGTGGAACCACAGAATCATACTATTCATGGTAATAATGATATTCCTAGAAGTCATCATTGTAGCGCTAGCAATCCAAGGGAGTCAACTTGAAGCATGGAATATTTTCTGGTTCTTCATCGGGCTCATGTCGATTGGATTCAGATGCGCAATCTACATCTACAGTATGACCTACTTACCATATTAGTCACAAGAGTTAGCTATACGCAGGTGTGGGCGAAAGCCGTGTAATAAGTGAACTGAAAATTCTATGGATTCGACTTCTGTGTTTTTAAAAAAGCGGTGAGTGCTAGTATACAGGTCTCAATGCCTCCGCAAGGCATTGTTATTGTTATTGCCTCAATCACCTGCTCCTTCGTTGCTCCAGCCTTAATCGCCTCATTGGAATGATATTGTACTCCTGAAAAGTTCCGCAAAGCAGAAGTTACCGCAGTATAAATCAGCTGCTTCGTCTTGCAATCTAACGAAGGACCGCTTAGAACAGCCTCTGTTAGATTTCCAAATGCTTTACTTAACTCTGGCATTTCACTTTCAAAGTTCTTCAACAATTCCATACCGTCTGGAATATACGACATATCCACTACCTTTTCATATATCTTTATGCAAATATATAATAGTTGTTATAAGTTCGCCACAGCTCCGCAACAGCTAAATACAAGCTCGTTCTAGCAACCATTTGTATCACGAGCCCATTAGACTGAGTCCTAAAGATGGTTTTCAAGTTGGTTAGGAATGCTTAATAGATACAATAGCCAAGTTTTCAATCACTAACAGCTAATAGGATGTGAAGAAGATGGTCAGACTTGGAATGATATTAGACCTTCAGAGATGTGTTGGGTGTGGCTCCTGTGTAATAGCCTGTAAAGCCGAACATGGAACTCCTCCAAACATCCTTTTCGCGAGAGTTATGTGCGACGAAGTTGGAAAATATCCTAAGGTCACTCGAGTATTTTTTCCTACGCTTTGTTTTCATTGTAAGAATCCGCCATGCATGACAGTCTGCCCTACCAAGGCTATTTACAAACGTCCTGATGGAATAGTTCTGATAGATTCGGAGAAATGTGGAGGACACCAGTCGTGTGTTGCAGCCTGTCCATACAATGCTATCTCCCCACCCACTAAAAAAGTTCCTTATTATCCAGAAGGCCCTACACCCTACGAAGTTCTGAAGCAGAAAAACTGGAATGAGAAGGTTGCGACTAAATGTACTCTCTGCTATCATAGAGTTGATCAGGGCTTTGAACCTGCGTGTGTGGTCATATGCCCCTGCAAAGCTAGGATATTTGGAGATCTTGATGATCCTAATAGTGCGCCATCAATGTACCTTAAGACTAGAGGGCTAAAGGAAGGTGTTCCTCCTGTACGTCCCTTGGATAAAGGATTTCCTATTCTTCCGGAGAAAGAAACGCAGCCAAGCGTATTATATGTGCGCTAAACCTCTGGCGTTGAATGCCGTAGACAAACCATAAGATAGGCAAGGCAACAGGCTCTAAGAGGCTGTGAACTCAGGATAGAACTTATCTTTTGTATAATCAATCATACTTGAGCGTTTATATTCTGCTGGGATCCCCTTCTTGATTAATTCTGCTCTGAATCTTTCAAAGAACTTAAGGTATGGTGCTGCGCCTGCATGGATAAACCTGGTGAAGGGCATGGATATTACTGATGCGGCTATGAATGCCAAGTGGGCTCCGTACAGAGCAAAACCCAAAGTTAGTTCAGGTTCTATCGACCCGTAGAGGGTCGTCAAATAACCTGTTCCTACCGCTAAACAAAGTACTCCCAGAAAAGCTGGGTCAACATACGAACCTGATACCTCATTCTTAACTTGAAGATATCGTACTAGGGCAATTAGCCCACCTATAATGATAGCCACCATTCCACCTTTGTTGAGCATCCATAGGAGATTCAGGGGTGGTGTTGAGCTTACTTCAGGGCCTATAAAATATGAGGTCAGGGCACCTAAGAAGATCGCAATGGCGCCCCAGAAGATTAGGGTATGTTTAAGCCAACGCAACTTATGTGTACCAAACAAAGGGCTCAAGGCAAAGACATCCAAGATAAGTGTCTGTAATAATATCTTAATCTTGAGTTGAAGTTCAAGACCTTCTATCGCCTTATCTAGTGTGTCGGGTATAGATTGATGATGCAATCTGTTTATCCTAAATATGAACCAAAGCCCAATAGGTATTGTTAGGTAAAGAGCATATCTGCAAACCAAAAAATGTCAGTTATTTAACTCATGTTGGTGTATTAAAGATTTATGTTATTCTGAGTTGCGGCCAGTATTAGACCGAGTCTGCCTGAATTCTGATAAGCTTGATAAGACCTATTAGTATGAACATCTTGAATACCAAGATGATTGACGATGTTGGGCGGATACATGGGTAAAATAATAAGAGTTGACTTGACTCGCGGGATTATCAAAAAGGAGGAATTATCTGAAGAACTCAAAAGTAAATATCTAGGTGGATACGGAATTGCAAGCAGGATACTCTACGATGAGGTTCCACCGTGGGTAGGCGCACTTGATCCAGCTAACAGACTGATCTTTAGCACAGGACCTATTACCGGCACTATGGCTCCTACTGCTGGCAGACATACAATTGTAACAAAGTCACCGCTGACAGGATATTCTTGTGACGCTAATGCAGGTGGGTATTGGGGCGTTGAGTTTAAGTTCACAGGGCATGATATAATAATCATAACGGGCAGGGCAACAAATCCTTCTCTAATTTCAATACGGAATGATGATGTTGAAATTAAAAGTGCTCAAGACTACTGGGGAATGAATGCTAGAGCTGCAGATAGGGCAATCCGCAGTGATATGGGTGATAAAAGAACAAGGGTGGCCTGTATTGGTCAGGCTGGCGAGAACCTTTCCAGAATATCGGGTATTATGAGCGACGATGCTGGGAGATGCGCAGCTAGAGGTGGAGTAGGTGCAGTTATGGGCTTTTTCAACCTAAAAGCTGTGACAGTGGCAGGTGATAACAAAGTATCTGTGAGTCGACCCGATGAATTGAGAAATCTTTCAAAGGCAATGACAGAAAATGCTAAGAATAATCCACATGCTCAGAATTTTCGCAAGGGAGGAACCCCAGGTTTCTTCGAAGCTGTTTGGGCCTTAGGGGACGTTCCTGCGTATAACTGGTCTAGAAACGACTACGGAGGCGGTGGTGATCCAGGGGTGCGCAAAATAGCATATCCGGGAGGATATGAATCCATCCTAAAGAATACTAAAACATGCTATGTATGTCCAGTTTCCTGCAGAAGAGAAGTTTCTGTAGAATCTGGGCCATACTCAACGGGAGAAATTGTTGAGGGGCCTGAGTATGAAACTATGTCCATGTTCGGACCGAATTGCGGGATAGACAACATTCAGGCGATATCGAAGCTCAACGATCTCTGCAATATATATGGGATTGACACAATTTCATGCGGTGCCACAATATCATTTGCCATGGAATGCTTTGATAAAGGAATTATCACTAAAGAAGATACAGGAGGATTTGATCTAAAATTCGGTAACACTGATGCAGTGATTGAGATGGTCCACAAAATCGCTAAGAGGGAAGACTTTGGAGATATGTTGGCTGACGGATCAAGGAGAGCAGCCGCAGCTATTGGAAAGAGTGCTGAAAAATATGCAATGCATGTCAAAGGCCAAGAGATTTCTGCACATGATCCAAGAGCGGCACAATCACAGGGGATCATTTATGCAACTTCCATTACAGGCGCAAGGCATAATGAAGGCTTTACATTATTTCTTGAACTCGGCGGATGGCAAGGCTCCGAACTCCCATATCCCAATATTGGAGATAGGTTCTCGACCGAAGGCAAAGGAATTGTAGCAAAGATACAGCAAGACTGGAGAACATACTACAATGCAGCAGGATTCTGTGGATTTGCAGATCTAGGAGGAGGATACCCTAAGGAGAGTGATTTTGTAAAGATTCACTCAGCTGTAACGGGGCAAGACGTTTCTCTTGCAAACGCACTTCTATATGGTCAGAGAATATTCAATTTGAGGAGAATTCTCAATATCCGATATGGATGTACACCCCAAGAAGATACGCTGCCTCAAAGATTTCTCGAGTCAAATGAAGCACGAGGCATTGTAAAACTAAACCAAACACTTCCCCAATACTATGAGGCAAGAGGCTGGAATCCCACCACAGGTAAACCTAGACGAGAAAAGATCCGAGAACTCGGGCTTGAAGATATAGCAGCTGACTTGTAGCCTCAGTAGCAGGAAGGGGTCGCCTCAGTGTTCTTGATCTTAATCCTCCTCGTCAGAGTGACATCGTTTGTTCAATTTAGATAGTATTAATGTCATATTTGCCTACTATTAAATAATGCTTGGGACGATATATACACTTTAGGTGACGCTACGGATGTACCCACGTGCAAGGCTGGCTCTACTGCTCACTATCAAGCTCCTGTTGTGGCCGAGAACATAAAGTCCGAGATCAGGGGAGCTGAGCCTGAAGCCAAATATGATGGGAAAGTTATGGTTTTCCTCGAAACGGCCTTTGGTAAAGCAATGTATTTGAAGTTCGACTACGAAAACGCTCCCTCACCTACAAAGCCTAGACGTATATATCATTGGAGTAAAGTTCTATTAAACAATTTATATTGGAGTACTGTTGCTAAAGGCAGGATCTAAGAGTTTCTTAGTTAATTTAAACTATAAGTACAAATAGTATTGATTCTAGATTTCCAATAATTACTGGGCGCTGTGAATATTTTGACTACAAATGTGGAAAAGAAGACTTACATAAGTGGAGGAAAGACAAAGGGTATAGCTTTTGCAGCGGCCTTCGGCGCTTTAATGGCTGCTACCGGCGGATTTTCTATACCTCTAATAGTTATACCTGTACCTATAACATTCCAAGTTTTTTTTGTTTACTTGGCAGGAACTATAGGTGGGCCAGTGTATGGCGCATTATCGATTATAATATATCTTGCACTTGGAACAATCGGGCTTCCAGTGTTCTCAGGTTTTAGTGGTGGCATCGCGCATTTATTAGGTCCTACCGGCGGTTACCTCTTCGCTTTTCCAGTGGCGACGTTTTTCGCAGGGATAATAGCAAGAAGAGCCGTCAAGGATCGAAAAAGAGAATGGCTTCAAGTTACATTAGCTATGTTATTTTCACTGATAGTAGTTTATAGTATAGGTGTTACCTGGCTTTCAACTTATCTCGGTATATCTTTGACTCAAGCTTTCGTTCTAGGTGCTCTTCCCTTCATACCTATTGATTTAGTGAAACTTCTGATAGCTGCACCAATCGCTATAAGGCTTAGAAAGACTTTAGCTACCGTGTTATTCGCTGAGTTTTCCATCTTTGTTAACAGGAATAAAGTCTATGAGGTAACCTCAATTACCGAGCTGGAAGGTTTACAGTGTTAGAGCCAAAACTTGGGGTATTTCCTTTCCTGGGGTATATTATTAATTAAGAGTGCAACTACCATCATAATTGTTGCGCCAACACCAACAGGAATAATCGCATACAAGTAGCCCAATTCGTGAATATTTGTGCTCCCGATAACCGCGATTAGGGCCGTGGCTCCACCTGGAGGATGCAATGTTTTAGTCGCTTGCATGACTGCGATAGATGTAGCAACTGCCACAGCAGAAGCTAGCCACATAAACTCATTTAATGCTAAATAGGCTGTTACCCCAATAACAGCTGAAATGATGTGTCCTCCGACAAGATTCCTAGGCTGAGCTAACGGGCTAGCGATCGCGCCATAAATAAGCACTGCAGAGGCACCGAAAGACCCAATGACCATAACCAGGTCTGTCTCCCTAATGACATTGTAACTGATAAACGCCACTAAGGCGATGCCAATGAAACCCCCTAACCAAGACCAAATAATCTCCGATAATCTTACCGCCGATGGGCTCTTAGTATCGCCCCTCATTTTCCTAAAATAGTTAAAGAGTTTTCCCATAATGATGACTAATATTCATCAAAGGTATATATCCATCCTTTAGCAATTACCTAACCTGTAAAAGAAAGATTTTTATTGCTGAATTTCGACACTTTCAGACATGTCAGGCATATCCGGAATATTTGGCTTAAATGACCAGAATCTTCTAACAAAAATGTTGGATAAGATTAAACATCGTGGTCCAGATGGTACGAAAACGTACATTGACAATAAGATCGCGCTTGGAAACAACATACTTGCATTGTCTAACGGTTATTCTGATAAACTAATCGTAAACGAATCTGGAGACAAATGTATTTCTTTTGATGGCTTCATATACAATCAACAAGAGCTAAAAGGCTTATTAGGGAATCACGAGTTCAAAACAAACTCAACTGCAGAGGTACTTCTTCACTTATACGAGGAGAAGGGCCCGCAATTTGTCAATATGTTAAAAGGCATGTTTGCTATCGCCATTTTTGGCGGAGATCACATGTTCTTAGCGCGTGATCCTGCAGGGCTTAAACCGCTATATTACGGGGTTGAAGGGGACGTTCTTTACTTCTCATCTGAGATAAAATCTCTTTTGCTTGCGGTTGATAAAATACTGACTTTTCCATCGGGGCACTATTTTGTCTCTCCAAATAACTTTACGCCATATTTTACTCCAACCTTTAAAATTAATGCAGATAATAGCGTCGAAACTGTTATCCCCCGGATTCAAACCATACTTACTGAAAGTTTAGCTAAACAAAGTAATGAACCAGATCCTCGGATAGGAGTAATGCTAAGCGGAGGAATAGACAGCAGTGTTATTGCAGCCTATGCGAAGCAAGCCTACCCTAGAACTAAAACTTACTTTGTAGGAGTCGAAAACAGCCCAGATCTGGAATTCTCGCGAAAAGCAGCTACACATCTACACACTGATCACACAGAACATATACTTTCAGAGAGCGAACTTATAGAATCAATCTCTAAGACAATATACTATCTTGAGTCATTTGATTACGCGCTTGTAAGAAGCTCTGTTGCGCAGTTTATTGGAACAAATATAGTATCCAAGGATGTGAATCTCGCACTATGTGGAGAGGGTGGAGACGAGTTGTTCGGAGGTTATTCGTATCTTAAACCTATGACTGAAGACGAATTACGTAAAGAACTTATTGATATCACTTTTAAATCGGGTAGCACAGGTTTCCAGAGGGTTGATAGGATGTTCCTAGCCAACTCAGTTGAAGGTAGAATGCCGTTTATGAACCCCGATCTGATCGAATATGCTATGGGAATAAGTACAAGCTTAAAGCTGTTTGGACCTGAACAAACCTCAAAATGGATACTTAGGAAGAGCGCTGAGAACATGTTACCTGAGCAGGTAGTATGGCAACCTAAACGTAAGTTCTGGGAAGGATCCGGAGTAGCTAACACTCTTCAAATGTTCACAGAGAAACAGATTTCAGATCAAGAATTCAAACTAGAGCAAGAAAAGTATCCTAATGTGAAAATACGGACAAAAGAAGAACTTTACTATTTCAGAATCTTTAAAACATTCTTCGACAACAAATCTGCAATCGAATCAGTAGGAAGTACAAGCCACGTTTAGAGCAAAATGATGACCCGACCAGAGCCTGAAGGTCAGTCATCTTCGACCCTAATTTTATCTACACATTTAAGTAGAGACTATGCATATACAACCTACAACTCGTTTGTTAATACTTAGGCTGGAGAATATATTTGGGCGATCTTGGGGTGAAAATGAGAGAACTGTTCGAGCTGGCAAGACCTTATCTTGAAAATAACAGTTTTGGTGTTGCTCATACTCAAAGAGTTTTCGATTTTGCAACGAGATATTTCAGCATTCCCATCCAGAGCAAAGATAAAGTACATGCAATTATAATTTTACATGATATTGGTGGGATTTCTATAAAAGACCAGTATGCGAAAGGCCCAATAATTGCTGAGAAACTGTTGAGGCAAATCGACTATGACGACAAAACGATCAGGGAAATCTGCGAAATCATCGGGTCACACCATGAGAAAAAGGAGAACGCTTCAGATGAATTTAAGATTCTTTACGATGCGGATCAGTTAGCGAAATTCTCCAAAGAAGAATTCAAAAGCTACGATGTGAAGAACCTCAATTGGAACTCAGTTATAGAGTCAATGTATTTCGAGCATTCAAAAAAATTAGCGAGGAAAACCATGGTTGAACGTAAAAAGATTACATAAAAAATTAAGGATCAACCAATTATGTTTATCTAACTAGTCTATTCTGCAGAATAATAGCTACCTGATCAAAGAAGGTGCACTTTTACTTTTTAAGGAGTATATCTAAGAATCTGATTTGTAATTACCATCGTAGACTAAGATAAACCTGGAGCAAATACGACTACGGATCGTGATGCTTAACTTATTTCAAGTTGTTTCTCAAGTTCATCAACAAGATGAATATATTCGTGATGTTTTACTGCGCCCATTCTTTCTTTTTCAACCTTTTCAAATAATTCAAGTAGCCTTTTTTGGTCAGACTCTCCAAGAACGTTATCTGCCATTGGATAGAGAATGTCATCTTCCTTGGGTATATGTTGGGCTAGAAGGTACGTATAACCTCGAGCATTTTTGATTATTGAATTCTTAGCGTTTTGTTCACCTTGCTGATATTTCTCAATAGCGTCAGCCAAAGCTTTAACAAAACTTCGCCCTTCTTCATGTTCTGTGCACATCATACCTATTGGGCCTCCTTCTCTCGGAATTCCTCTTTGTTCAATGAGCGGAAATAATGTTTCCTCTTCTTTTCCGTGATGGCAACGATCTGCAAATGTGCGTATAAAATCTACCGACTTTCTGAAAAGCTCGGGCGAAACATCTTCACCTTTTTCCAGTTTCTCACAAGCAACATTCAATACTGTGAGCATCCTTTTTATGATCTTATGTTCTTCGCTTAAGATTCCAGTTGGAGATTCAGCGTGCATATCCTTCGCCAATAGATAAATACATATACTATTTATGTTTTAGAGCGTTATATATTTTCTATGTTATTTAATAAGCTCCATCTTATCGTGTTCAATCAAGATTATGTGGTTAAAGTGCTTCATCATTACAGCCAGCTTTTTCACTTAGAAGGTCAATTTGTTTAGAAACATATTCCACATGGCCAATATCTTTAATCAGCAATTCTTGGACACTTAAAGTCAGATAAAGTATTCTACACCAGAAGCGAAGTGAACATAAATAGTCTGAATTAATGGGTCTGAAAAATTTTTCCAATCTGTGTTCTCTTCCACAGAATAAAGGCGCTAAATGTAAGGAGAGCAATAGATCCTATAGCTATTGCCATACTAAATGTTGCCAGAAGAGTGCTTCCTATCAGGACTATGGGAAGCGCCCACCCACAGCATAAGTATGAAAATGAAGCGAAGCTTGCAAATATGGCCCCGGCTCCACCGATTCCCCCGTAGAAACATGCCCTGAGGCCCACCCGTCTATACAGGAAGTAAAACAGTGAGATGTTGATGCCAAAGAGCGTAGCTACGACTACTGAGATGATCAGAGGTACCACTTTTAGAGATATTATGGTTGAACCCATTATAAGCTGAAGACCAAGCCCACTGTAACTCACGCTTTCCACATTGACCAGTTTAAAGTATGTACCTGCAATGGTGTATCCCCCTGTCGACACTTGTTGAATGATTCCTGTGAACAGTACGTAGTAGAGCAGGTATCCTAATGATGATAATGCTGCAACTGTTTTCTGACGACTATCCCACAGCATGGGTTTATCCCAAAAGGTATCGGACCCCATCTATATATTCGTCTGCAACCATTTCAGGGGTGAAGGCAAATCTTTGGATGAGATCTTCATCAGTCACAAGTACAAGGGAGAAGTGTGACACGAGGTAGTGGTCATCATCGTGTTCATGTTCTTCAATTTCAACTGGAATTTGGTATTTATGCCATACCTCTTCAACATCCTCAAAGGTTCCAGTTAGTCCAATAATGCGGGAATCATATATCTTCAAATATTCCTTTAATGCATTTGGATTATCTCTCGCAGGATCTGTTGTGACCATTAGCATTGCGACCTTATCTATGTCATCTCCAAGAGACTTAGCCAAGGTGGAATATTTCTGCATAATAATGGGGCATATGTCAGGGCAGTGTACATAGCCAAAAGAGATTAGCACTACCTTGCCTTTCAGTGTCGAAAATGTGAACTGCTCTCCATTTTGATCAACCAATGTGAAGTCAGGTGAAGCTCCAGCGCCTTCAAGAGGTATTGCAGGGGTGTAAGAGTTCTGCTGACCAAAATAGTAGATACTTGTACTCGCAATTGCCACTATAATTATTACTGCAATTAGACCTACTGCTAGAAGTCTATTCTTAGTCATGGCGAACAGGTTATAATGTACTTGTTATTATGTTGTGTCTATTATAATTTAACCATATTATTATCCAGTTTTAGAAACATCTGGACTTGGCTAACTCTAAGCCAAAAACAACGAAAGATTCTGTAAAGCGTAATAAGGTAAACAGAAAGATCTTAGATTAGGTATTTTTCACCACATGACCCCTGGGGTGACACCTGAAAAGACGTTGAACAACGACGCGATTTAGCTGATCCGACTGAAAAAGTGTCGGCAAACCTATAGCTTTGACCGAATAGCCCCGACTGCTTTGTCACCTGCATCTTTCGGAAGACCATTAATGGTTATGTCGCCCAAGGTTGTCTGCAGTCTAATATCGCAAGACCTAATCTTTTTATTTACATGAACATCTTGAATGATACCATAGCCATATGAGTTAATAGAATAACCAAACCATTCCGGGGATAAAATAGCGATCTGCATATCTGTGACTATCAATGTTTTAGGGTAAATCTTCTTCGCAGCTCTTCTTTGTCTTGCCTTGAAAATGACGTTTTCAGATTCACTGACTATAACGGTTTCAGCGTTTACCATAAACTAGATCAGCATATATTTCTAATTCAATCTAAAAAGTTTATTGGTATGTTATACTGATATATTCTGCGAATGGATTTAACTGATCTCTATAATAAGGGGTTACTTACACAGGATGAGAATGTAGCCTATCAAACTACTCAGAGAAGAATAAAGAACATAATTCACCCAATATCAATCATTGTTACTGATAAACAAATAATCATCTGCACGCCAAAAATAGGCGGAGCAAAAGTAAGTACTTTTGGCTACGGAAGAGTACAAAATATCAAAGTTAGAAAGAAGTTTTTTTCTAGCTCGATTGAAGTCCACACCATGACTGATAAAGTTGATGTGGCGGTCTACCGAAAGACGCAGGATCAGAGATCCTTCGTGCTATACGATCAATTAAAGCCCCTAAAGATTCTTTTCACTTGCGTCAATAAACAGCTGATAGAGCCGTTGATAGGTATTGGCTATACGAGTGACAGCATCAGCACGGGACAACTTGCAATCCCTATAGTCTACCAATGGTTGTCAGAACACAGTTCTACCTACTGCAAAGCCAATAACACCCTCGGGTCTTCGCGCCGGTTGTCAGCCATTTGTGAACTAGCTCTTAGTTCTCTCCCCGACCCAAAATGATAAGGTCAACATCAATCCCAGAAAACTTAGGAAAAAAAAGTCTCATCATAAAAAAATATTATAGATTATCGTCTATTAAGTTTTGCAACAAATTATTTTATAGATCTTTTACAGAAATTCTTTTTATTTTCTATTCATCAAAACTAAATAAAGACGCAAGAATTGTTTAAGATATTATTCTAATGAATAAAATATCTTTTTTTAAATCCGCTTAATCTATGGATAGAGATTACCATAAAGAACTAGCTAAGAAATATTTAAGCAACCTATTATTTTTTGGCCCCAGTTTTTATGATTATGGTATATTTTTTTAACAATTAAAAAATGTTCGTTATTAGATTCTAATAATCAGAGTATTGGATTTATTAAAATTCTGATGTTTTTTGTTATTTTAGAAATTCGCGATAAATATTGATGAGTGATATGTTTGTATAATTAAGGTAATCGGTAAAAGTGTTTAGTAATAGATCACCCATGCACACTACTAGTGCCCCCTAGCTATCTGAAAGTATACACTAGGGAAAAAGCCGATGGAATAAGTCAATTATATGAAAGTATCACTGCCAGATATGTCCATAGATGACAAGAAATTTTTAAAAAAATATAAAAATAGTAAACCCTATTTTATTAGACTACAAATTTCGCTCATAAGATATAAAAATTCTATGTCAGATCATTTAAACATACGTTACTTTATATGTTTTTAACACCGTGACACCATGGGGTAACATAGTAAAAAGACACATTCATGAAACAATATTTAGATGAATTTAACTAATTTTACAACACCCCACTACAAAATGTATACACTTTGTAGTGAACATGATGTATACACTTTAATAAAATTCAATTAATTAAACAAATATAAGTTACAAATTTATTTTGGACCTGTTAAATATAATAGGTAACTTTTAGCACATATATAATCCCTAGAATTTTAAAATAAACTAATACATCATGAAATATTATCTGAATAAAATAGTTCAAAATGGATTATGATTGACCGATCTTTACGTTAATCCCAAAATTAACTGTGAAAAGGGAATAAGCATCTTAATTATCTGGTTATCTATCGCGTCTTCAAGTTTAAACGCTAAAGTTAAAGTAAAGTTCAAACTGATGATATCTGAAAAGGAAACAAGTAATGTAAGCGCCGTTTTTGGCGAATCTGAGATTACAACAGTTGTTTAATGGAATACTTTGAAAAACAAAGGTAATAGTTAAAACAGTTTATAGCCTACTTTGAACTAAGATTATTAAATTTCGAAGCCCAACATTGATGTCGTTTTCTTCAGACTAAGGTTCATTGACACCGAAATATTTGACATATTATCAAAACAAAATCACACTAGTTGAATTAAACATTAATTAAAGAATTTCTTTTATGCGATATAACAAGAGGGGAAAATTCCTACAAGTAGGAAAAATACCCTCTCATTAGTTATATTGATAAAATATATGTTTAGTATAAACTTGAATAAATGTTTTAGAGCGAAGACAAACACTATTATTTATGAACTGCAATACGACTGTAAACACCTATCTTTCAAACCAAATATGTTACCCAAGAATGATATATCCGATACATTTATTCAATCAATATTTGAAATGGATATATTGTATTTATTGTCATTATTAACATTCGCAATAAAATAAAACCAGACCGCATATTAAATTTTTAATAAAAGACACACCATTTCTAACAATGTAACCCTGGGGGTATAGCTCAATAATGGCATTGTTATAACAAAGACTTGCAAATATAGATTTATAAAATATTTTTCTTAGTAATAATCCGTTAACATAAATAATCCCTTAAAGAAAAAGTCATTAGATTCAATTAGAACTGGCGTATAGCCTTAAATTCTTTGTACCTACTTTCAATATCCTCATGTGTAAGCCTTTTTAGCTTTTCTACTGAAAAATCTTCTGCATTGTATGATGCGATAACACTCCCATATATGATGGCTTTTCTCAAATTTGCCTCGCTTAGATCTTGGGTTTTTGCGAGATATCCCGTTAAGGCTCCTCCAAAACTGTCTCCGCAACCTGTAGGGTCTTTTATGTTTTCTAATGGGTAGCCTGGAGCATTGAAATGGTGATTATCTGTGAATAATAATGCGCCGTGTTCACCTTTTTTAATGATTACTGCTTTTGTGTGCATCTTTAAACAGGCTTTTGCTGCTTTTACCAAATTTGGTGTATCAAAAAGTTGTCTTGCCTCGGCATCGTTAAGGACAAGGATGTCTGCTTTGTCTATTGCCTTTAGCAGGTGCTCTTTCTTTTGGTCAATCCAGAAGTTCATTGTGTCCATAACAACCAATTCTGGTTTGTTTACATTACTTATCACATCAAGCTGTAACTCGGGGTCTATATTTGCAAGAAAAACATATTTTGCGTTTTTGTAGTCATCTGGAACCTCGACTTTATAGGATTCTAGAGAATTTAGTTCTGTTCTCAGGGTTTTTGCTTCATTCATGT
>Ga0187827_10003484_pt1 | contig 20305 bp, 14 predicted proteins | sample ETNtaG_39_FD_167969 | JGI IMG/M metagenome (GOLD analysis project Ga0187827, IMG submission 167969) | Marine microbial and viral communities from oxygen minimum zone, Eastern Pacific Ocean - ETNP2014_SV_150_PacBio MetaG (Illumina Assembly) | ecosystem: Environmental > Aquatic > Marine > Hypoxic... | reverse complement strand
CCTTAACCGGGTATAGTAAAACCTTTATATTATATTTTTCAAGTACATCGAGTACAAAAAAATTATTATAGTAACCGTCATCAAATGTTATTAAACAGTTGATACCGTCAAAATCTTCATTGCCTATATCCGGAATAGATTCAGGACCAATAAAGCGTACACCATTGTCGCAATAGTACTCAATTATTTCATCAAACACCTTGTTACTTATATACACATAAGGATGATATTTATTCTTGTGCCTATCTTCCTGCATATAAAAACCGTGGAATAGCAAAATACCTAAAGTCCTTTTACTATTATTTTTCGTTTTCTTCACTTATTTATTGTATGGGTTAATACTATAGAAGCCAATACACATTATATCGTGCAGCTTTCTGTATAATCAACATTTTTGAACTCATCATTATTCATTTTGAAACGATTCAGCATGAAACTACTCAATAGGATTGTCTTTAAACTTATAATCTCCCTTAAAACAGTCTTTGCAAACAGGTAGTTCTGAATGCCTCATATTATACGATACCATCTGTCTAAAATGCACTTCCTTAGTACATTCCCAAGCCTCTTTTATTGTTATATCCTTTAAATTTCCAAGTATCATGGCACCACAATAGTCCGAGCAGCATGCTATAATATCGCCATTCCAGTTTACACTGATTTTGGTTAAGATCTCGAGACAGGGCAAGTACTCTGTATTTACAGTGGCCCTCTTTTTAAAATCCTCGTATTCTCCATTATTTCCAGACATTGAAAAAGTGGTTTTGCCAACTTCTACCCTGTCTACGATCTTTAGCCATTCTTCTTTAAAAGCTTCTATCTCCTCCTTACTTTCATCGAGTACTGTCGTGCTGATGACTAAATATGGCTTTTCCCAACCATGCCTTTCTCTTTCTTTCACGCAAAATGCTATATTATCTGTTACAACTTCGTACTTAGAAGGTTTTCTAATTTTTTCAAACTCTTCCTTATTTAAACCTTGAAAAGAAAACCTTATTATGTCCGGTCCTGCTTTCAATATTCTACCCATCTTTTCTTTACTATAAAATCCATTTGTTGAAAGAAAATTTGTAACGTTGCATTCATTAGCGTATTCTATAAATTCTGTTATCTGTTTGTGCATGGTAGGTTCGCCCATACGCCCTAACTTAAGCCCTACATTATACATAGACATTTCATCAATCAACTTTTTGTATATCCCTTCTGCCATATACCCCTTTTCTCTTGTCATAACCTGCCTTCTACACATAATGCATTCAAGGTTACAATGGTTTGTTATTTCAGTATCTATATAAAATGGAAATTCATTTATTGGGTTCTCCAACGGTTTTAAAAAAGTTTTGTTTTGGATAATCTTGCTAAACGGATTTAATCTTTTATTTGTCATTCCACCTCCACTTTTTAATAGCTGTTTAATTCCCATTATTAACTTATTATTACGCTGTTAGTAGCTTGTATTTGAATAATCGCAGAAATTCCCTAAAAAGAAGTATTTGTGCAAAAATCAGCCAACCACACAGACAAATCAACATTTTTAAGCTTATCATTATTTATTTTTAACATATCAGCACCTGACTTTCCAACACCATGGGGTATGAATACATTAAGTTTTATATATTACAATTTCTGCGCCTGGCACATACTGTAAAAGTACGAATTCTTATCACAAGACAATTCATCAAAACTACCTTCCTCTACTATCCGCCCTTCCTTTAAAACACAAATATAATCACAATTTCTTACAGTTGATAACCTATGCGCAATTATCACAACCGTACGCTCACCCTTCAAAGAATTGATGCTCTCCTGAATGAGCTGTTCCGATTCAGTATCAAGCGAAGAAGTTGCCTCGTCAAATATCATTATCTCTGGTTCCTTAAATATTTCTCTTGCAATAGCAATCCTTTGACGCTGCCCTCCTGATAATTTAACTCCCTTATCTCCTATTATTGTTTCATAACCGTGTACTGTCTTATTAATAAAACTATCACAGTTTGATAAAACAGCAGCACTTTTATTCCTTTTTTTACAGATATCCTCCTTGCTGTCATATTCCCAGAAAGATATATTGTTTGCAATCGTATCATTAAAAATAACCGGCTCCTGAGTTACATAACCGATGATGTTCCTAAGACTTGAAAGCTCTAATTCTGAATAATCTATACCATCAATACAGACTTTTCCAGACTGTGGTGATAACAAACCCGTAATAATGTCAAACAGTGTAGTTTTACCAGCTCCCGATTCGCCAACTATACCGACAGATTTATTCTTTGGTATGGTCATATTTATATCAAAAAGAACCTGTTTTGAATCATAACTGTAATTTACATTCTTTAACTCTACTCCTCTGTTAAAATTTGCAACCACATTATTTCCTGGCATTTCAATATTTTCGCCAAGGATTCTATCAGCTTTTTTGACAACCTCCAATCCTCCCAAACCTGCATAAAACTTCTGCCAGTCTGATTGAAACTTAAAAACATAACTAAATGCCTTATAAAAAAAAATTACTAGTACCAATATCTCTGCCATTGATTTCCCCAGAAAACCCACATAATAAAGTACAATTCCTGATATAAATAAGACAGATATAGGTTCTATTATTGAAGAAGAAATAGAGGTCAACACACTACTTTTAAACTGATAAATATAATTACTATTAATTTTTGCAAAAAGGTGTTTAAATATATGAGCAAAACTATCTGTCGCTTTCAAATATTTAAAATTATAAATTATCTGAATAAGGAGTGATTGGACCTGGGCATTTGTCTCTGATACAAGCAGCGACATCTTTCTTGATAACCGAGAAAGAAATTTCATCAGTGGAAACAGTATTAAACTCAAGAAAATCACCACAATGGACATCTTATAGTTAATAGTAACAGCAAAAGCGATATAGATAAGTATAAATATCAAGCTTCCAATTATAGTAGTGTACCTGTTCAATGCACCAACAGCCCTAGTGATTTCGGTCGTAATTATATTATTCAGAAAACCGATACTTGTGTTTGTGTAATAACTATATTTCATGTTCTTATACTTATTGCAAAAATCAATCCTTATATCTTTAATAAGGTTAAACGCTATATATAAGGCAAAAGTTTTCTGAAGAAAAACGCATGCTCCTTTGAATAAAAAAGCAATTAAAAGAAGTATTATTAATGAAAACAGAGTGACACTAATACCCGCTGATTCTAGAAAATTATAAATAGTCTTCGTATATTGGTCCTGATCATTCACTGCCTTATCAATATTAAGCACTGGCAAGAACATCGAAATTCCAATACTTTCAGATAAACCACCAAAAAGAAATAACAAGATCAAAACATAAAGCTTTCTCCCGGTATAACTATAAACTACTTTAAAATAATGAATCAGTGAAGTAATAAGTGGGATTCGCATTCAAATAACGTAGGAGTTTAGAGGATTATGTAGGAAAATTCTTAAAGAGTATTATTTTGTTGAATGTTATTTAAGCAGTCCATGGTATTTTTGGAAGAATACTTTCAGCTTTTATATGATCCTTATACTTCCTGGCAATCTCTAACATTTCTGCTAAAACTTCATCTGTCAATAAATGAGGGCTTAGCCCTATATCTTTTAACCCTGTATATGTAGGATTGTAATAGTGTTCTTCAGTTTCGCGACGCGGGTTCTTTATAGACTTTATCTCAACTTTCAGGCCTAATTGATTGCCAACCCTCTGAACTTTCTCTGCAAGTTCATTGACGGTAAATATTTCAACAACCTGATTGAAAACACGGTATTTGCCTTTATCTGCAGGATTGTTTGCAGCAAGAGCAACACAAGCAATTGTATCCTTAATATTAAGATATCCCCGTTTTTGCCCTCCTTTTCCATAGACAGTCAAAGGGAAACCGATAACAGCCTGCACCATAAACCTGTTTAAAACAGTTCCAAATATGCCATCATAATTAAGAATAGAATACAGCCTCTCATCATTTTGCATTTCATCTGTAACAATGCCATAGACTGGCCCTTGGTTTAAATCAGTAACTCGAATATCCCACATACGGCAATAAAAATAGAGCATATCACCATCCTGAGATTTAGTCAGATGATAAAGTGAACCGGGGGTCTTTGGATACAGAAACTTATGACTTCTTCCCTTGTATTCTACATCAAGATACCCCTCTTCTATATCTATATTAGGTGTCCCATACACTCCCATAGTGCCCAGTTTAATTATATGGCAATGAGGATTAAACTCTTTTACAGCATGTATGATATTAATTGTTGAAACGAGATTATTTGTAAGTGTGAATACGGCCTTCTCTCGATTTATCATTGAAAATGGAGCTGAAGGCTGCTCCGCATAGTGAACGAGTGTATCAGGCTGGAAGGATTTAATCACTTTGGACAAAAAGGAATAATCACAGATATCACCTATATAAGTCTTAATGCTCACACCTGTTTTAACTTCAAACATTTTTGCTCTTTCAGCAAGTGTTGGCACTTCTGCTAATGGTTTGATGTTGAGCTCCAAACAAGCTTTCCTTCTGAAATAATTGTCAACTGCACATACATTTAATCCATTAGAAGCAAAATACATACAAGTAGGCCATCCTAAATATCCATCCGCACCAAGAATTAATATTCTCTCCATAAATATAAACCTTTATTGACTACTTAACACCTGTTGATCCATGTTCATCTAAGAGATTGTTTTTTAATAAAAACTTTAATAAGTCGCTTTTTCCCATTGGTTTAGCAGCCGAGGAAATAAATGGTTTATCAACTTTCCTGCTGAACTCGCTTGGATATGAATACTCAATATTTTTGTAAATATTTCTTAAAGCAGGCACCACAACAAAATAATCCTTCAATTCGATGGCCCTTCTCGTCTCCTCGATATTCATTAATTCTTCATAAAACTTCTCTCCAGGCTTGGTTCCAATTAATTTTATTCCTATCTTATCTGGATTTAAATCCATCTTTGGCGCAAGGTATGCAATCATAACCTCAGCAAGGTCTATTATATTAATAACAGGCATTTTAGTTATAAACACCTCTCCACCCTTGGAAAATCTTATCGACTCAATAACAAGCCTGACAGATTCTTCTATACTCATGATAAACCTTGTCATCTTCTTATCTGTTACTGTAACTGGACCGCCATTGCTGATCTGTTGGTTAAATATAGAAATTACAGACCCCCTAGAGCCTAGCACGTTTCCAAAACGGCAGGATGTAAAAGTAACATTCGGGTTATGCCGAGCATTAGTAGCAGCTGTAATTAGACGTTCACCCATTAATTTACTTGTTCCCATTACACTTGAAGGGTTGACCGCCTTATCGCTGCTTGTAAAGATAACTTTTTCTACTTTGTTTTGAAAAGCCGCACTAATAATATTTTGTATTCCAATAATATTAGTTTGTACAGCTTCAAATGGTGATCTTTCACATAAAACAACATGCTTAAACGCAGCGCAATGGAAAACTATATCAATCCCTGACATTGTCTTTATTAAAATGTCTCTGTCTCTCACATCGCCAAGATAACAGTGGAAATTCGTGAAGTTGGCAAATCTTGTCTCTGAATAATGAATGGCAGTTTCATTATTATCCAATCCGATAATCTCTCCTGCATTGAAACAGGACAATAACTGTTTGATTAACTCAGAACCTACTGTACCTGCCGACCCAGTAACAAGTATACGCTTATTCTTGAAAAACTCAGTTAATTTCATATTTTATATAACAACTACTCGTAGTTGTGCTTAGTTTAGCTTTCACAATTCAGTGCTTATTGAATATTTTGTTCCTTAGTTTTATTAGTTGCAGCAGGAATTCTGTCTGTTATTTTTCTTATTATCTTCCCTGGTTATTACCTCTTTAATACATGCCACATACTGTTCCGTAGCTTTACCCTCCAAATTTGATATGAATTTCTCAAACAGACAATAGCGCTTTTTTATAATTGTATCATCAATTGAAGGATTATCTAATCGCTTAAGTATGAGGGATTCAAATTCATCTGTATCTTCAGCAATATCAAAGAGATCATAAGCCTCTCTGTAATAGAGGCGTTCATCATATTTAGGATTTTGAAGATCATTAAAATAAGGAATTATTATGGGAAGTCCAATCACCGCAGCCTCTAACAAAGCTGAGGTATGAAGTCCACAAACCACATCAGATTCAATAAAAAGAGAATGAAGATCAATATCCCCTCGTATAATTAAATTAGGAATTGTGTTGAGTTCTACATTTAACTCCTTTAAAGCAGCACTCGATAAACTTTCTTGCATTTCTTTAATACCTTTTGGTTTAGTTTTTATAACAACATCTATTTCAGGATAACGGATAGATAGATGCACAAAAAACAAATTCACTTCTCGAACATATGATGATAAATCTGATTTTTCGAAAATGCCATACTCTCTACAAAAAAACGGCAATAACACAACTTTCTTCCTTCTTTTTTTTACAATAAATCCTTTTTTATTCACATTTTTTATAAATTTATCCATTCGTGGACGACCTAAGCTACTTATCATTTCAGACTTAGCGTAACCTGAATCAACATATACTTCCCTGTCTAATTCACTTTGAATAATTATGTGCTTTCCTTCAAACTTTGGGAAATCATTACTAAATATGTGTTTGTGCATTTTTAATAGAAATGATGAAGATGCAAATTGGCTATCACGCGCAAGTAAAATATGTGGGACGCCTAATTTTGTTGATACAGCGCCCCAATCCATATCGGCCATATATCTAGGATGAGGACTTATTACACAATCTATAACAACCCTCTTGTAGAGGGTCTCAAGAAATCCATATAGAAACTCCCTGATTTCTTTTTGTTCCTTTCTGTATTTATAATCCAAATGGTCAGGGTTATTTTGAAAACAATACTTTTGTAGTTCTACTGGGTAGAATTGATACACTAACCGCGTTTGCCAATGTTCAGGAATCAATAGTACCCTAATTTCATTAGTCTTAGTGATACAATCAATATCGCTTCGAAATCCATTCACAGAAAGTACAAGTATTGTCAACTTATTATTCTTTGCTTGTTTATAAGGATGTTTAATCTTCCCTTCTGGTGTCAGCTCTTTAATAACCAACGAATAGATAATAGACAGTACAGTGTACCATCTATTAACAATAATAATTCTAAATATTTTTTTTACAAGGTAGCGCATGGAAGAATCTATCTTTGTCAAAAGCACCTAAAACTTGAGCCATTGTCTAAATACAATTTTTTAGCAGTATTTCAGCAAGCTCGAAATCAAACTCTGTATCTATATTCACCATTTGATCATTGATAATTACCGCAGAAGTCTTATGCCCTTTAACTGACTGTAAATTTATCAGACAATTACGGCTTATGGCATAAGCAGCACCATTCCTAAAATAGGTGGGAGAAAGTTGTTGTCGTGCTACTATTTGAGCGCCCTGGTTATCACAATAACCAACCTGATTGTTTTCAAAAGTCAGTTGTTTATAAGGATGATACTTTGAATCTATCTCACTCAGAGTCCATACAGCATCATAATTTCCATAAATTAGTTTCTCTATAGTCATAGTGATATGTTCAGGTTTACGAAGTGGGGATGTAGGTTGAAGCATCACGATAATATCATAAGTTTCATTATATTCCTCTTCAGTTGCATTTAATGCATGGTGCAAAACAGGCCAATCTGGAATTCTATCGCCTGAAATTGCTTCAGGTCGTATGAAGGGCACCTCTAGACCTGAACCCTTAGCAATCCTGGCAATTTCTGGGTGATCTGTAGAGACAACAGCTCGGTCTATATAGTCAAGCTGATGAACAATCTTTCCAACTAAAGCAACTAGAGGAACACCATTCAATGGGCGGATATTCTTAAGCTTTATTTCTTTACTACCACCCCGAGCAGGCACAACAACGAGAATTTTCTTATTACAGAACATCCTGTTTAATACTCTTATATAAGCTAAGAAACTGAAAATAAATCTGGTGTAAAGTGGATAAAGGAACCATCCCCTCCCAATTGCTCTGGTCGTACCGACTTAAAGTTGTTACAGAGTGGATATCCCACTAAAATCAGGAGCAACTTCATTAGTAATTAGGCATATGGAACAAATCGACTGGAGAGAAAAATAACGTACCCCTTGGCTGCATAATTTTTTACTTTTAGTGGAGCACTACAAAGTTCATTTATTTATTTCTTCATTTATTTCTTCCTAACAACAAAAGCATGCCTGCTATATGGAACTCCTAAAGAATTAAATGCTGTTTTTACAACCTGAACTGCATTACGACGAAGAAAAGTTTTAAGCGTTGACTTAGTTAAAGGAACGGGAGGTTTCACGTTAAAACTCAAAATTTCAAAGCCTATTTTCTTTAAAAGATTCTCAAACTGTTTGGGTTTTAGATAGTTAATATGACCTGGATGATAGTGACTAATAGAGTCTTTTTTATAAATTGATTTAGCATTTAAAAGTTGATTAATCTCTCGATCTATGTCCATAAAAGGATTAGTCACATAAAACAAGCCCCCTTTAGACATATTATCATAAATAGAAATCAATTCATTCACAGGATCAAAGAGATGCTCAAAGACACTGTTGGATACTACAACATCAAACGGGGCATGTTTAAAAATATCATCCTTATCTCTAGAAAAAACAATTCCTGGGTAATTATATTTTTCATAATATGTTTTTTGGGCCTTTGTATATGGATCTAGTGCATAAACATCTCTTATCCCCATAGCACGCACAAGATTTGATAAAGCTCCAGTACCTGAGCCAAAATCCAAAAACTTAATACCTTTTTGTTCGTTACGCACCTGCTTGAATAAGCTATTTTGTGCTAAGAAAAGAATACAATTAAGTATCCACACACCCTCAGCTTTTCCCATAGTATAACCAGAAGATGATTTAGATGTTACCTCTTCTAGGGATTTATTACTTTTTGCTCTTTCATAACCAACAAAAACATCTCTTGTATAAATACTTCCGCATTTTCGGCACCTGACAATCGAAGAAGTTGTATCTGGTGTCCATTCTATTTCATCAACATACCCAGAACGTATATTTTTATATATTTTAGTTAAATATTCATATGTAAATGTAAATATGGTTTCGTAATCATCCTTACCACAGATTATACATTTTCTAATTATCTTTCCGTTGTCAGACATTTACAAAACCCCACTAGAGGTCTTTAATTCATGCGTTGCATTTACTCGTTGAATTCACTTTATTATAAAGCATTAAAATATTAGATTTTATTTATACATCCATGCATATATAAAATCTGATCGTCCTTTGTCTTCAAGGTAATTCTTATAAGCTCCATCTAAGCCATCAAATAATTTAAACTTACCCAATCCAGTTGGAGAACGTTTATATGCCCATAATATGGCATTGGAAATATCAAATCTTTGTATAAATCTTATGGATATATCCTTAAAGCCTACTGCATTGGAAGTAAACTTAAGACTTTCACAATTAAAATACCACTTATGTACATAACGATAAAAAAACCGTCCATAATCAACAGGCATAAATTCCAATAACCAATCATCAGTATTAGGGGTGCTTATCAGTAAATATCCATTTGGTTTTAGTAAAGACTTGATCTCCTTCAGAAACCCAATAGGATCTTTAATGTGTTCTATTACAGTAAAGGATACAACTATGTCTACAGAATTTTCCCAGTCGTTTATTGCATCTTTACAATATCTGTAAGTATTATGTCCTTTTGATTGCAACTCATTATGGAATGACATTGCTGGCTCTACCGCTATTGTAGTAGATGCAACACCTTTCAATAGATCAAGAAAGGATCCGGCACCACAGCCTACATCAGCGATTACTTTTCCTCTAATATTATCAGTACCAAGTATTTTTAGCTTATCTGCCTGCTCTTTATCGTGTAACTTATAAAAATGGCTCGGCAAATCAGAGCCATCTACCATTTCACGATAATCTGACAACTCGTAATTTATAATATCGTTGTATAAAAAGTAAACATTGCAATGACTGCAACTATAAATTATAAGTTCCCTCTCTGACCATTCACCAAACTTACCCATTCTAATAGGACCTTTATATTGAACAGATAAGTCTTTTGAACCACATATATTACAAAGCAATGACATCTTTTTATTCACGGACAGAAACTCATTAGTACCTAATCACAAAACGTAAAGTAATAGTTGTTTATAAGGACAGGGTTTTTGTTTCCAAATTAAACCGTTTATACACAGGTCTCTTCAGGTCAGAATATCAGCTTGTAATAGCATTAATCTTTAAAGCAACACACCCTCTTGTATAAGTATAGGCTATATACTCATAGCTGACATGATATTTTTCAACAAATTCATGAAAGGCCTTAAATTCATTTTGCTTCCATTCAAAATATCCAAAATATTCATCAAACATAATTATCGTTCCCGGTACAATTCTTGTTGCGAGATTATCAAAAATAGTCTTTGTGGATGAATATATATCACAATCAACATGAATAAAGGTTACATTTTTATCAAACTTTTTGAGAAACTCAGGTATAGTATTTTTAAACCAACCCTTATAAAGAATCACATTATCTTTGACTTGAGGTATTTCACGTTTTTGTTTTCCAACAAACCATTTCACACCCCCCCACTTTTCAGTAGTAAATTTAGGATTAGGAATTATACCATCATCCGGGAAGCCTTCGAAACTGTCAAAACCATAGATTTCTTTGTTTATCAAACGTGCTATATAATTAATTGATTTTCCTGAAGCAACTCCAAACTCTAGAAATCCACCTTCTTTTGAGGCTTTCGGGACAACATAATCAAAATATTCATAACGATTTTGAAATCCTTGAGAGTCTCCCATATTCTTGTAAATGTAATCTACTCTTTCCTCAACAGATTTCTTTTCCAACAAATACCGTATGTTTCTATTATTTATTTTTAGTTCAGGCGCTAAGTTTCTAATTAATTTTTCTGTAAGATCATAAATCTTTTTCCTAATACGCCTCAGCACGTCATCACCTTCTTTCCATAATTATGTTTTTTTCACTATATTTCAATAGTCAAATATTGCTTTTTATTATAGCGGATATAAAGCTGTTTTAACTATCAAGTATTGTGTAAATCTATTGCAATTCTATTCGAGCATTATCTGTAGCAAATTGGCAATTAAACATTACATTTTCGTCGTTTCTGAGTTTTTTTACCATGTTAATACTTCTTTTCTAGACTGTTGCAATGTCACCATCTTTCTTTTCAAACACTGTCCTGCAAGCACTACCAACTCTATTTCACAGCTAACCCAGTTTATGTATATATTAATTTACAGATTATCATAAGTATCTTCTTGAAGAAGTCAAATTGGTCCGCCTTAAAAGGTTCAGGCATATCTAATTTTTCCATTGCCACTAACATTCCAAAACACCTTCTCTATTTATATTACAAATGTTAGAGCTACAAGAGCAAAGGGTTCATTATTTTTTTGATTAATTAAGAAGCTCCATTAAGGAACCATTATTGCTAATTTGAAAAAAGTCACACTTTACATTATTTGCAGAATCTCTATCAGACTTGCCATCACCAACTACCAACAATTCATCTGGATTTATTGACTCTCTCTTAATTATATCAAACAGGACTGAGGTCTTATCATTGGGAAATCCATAGATATCACAAAAGAAACCTTCCCAGTTTCTGTATTTTACAATATCTTTTAACGAAGTTTCCGGAGTAGTTGAATTCAAATACAGGTTATATCTTTTAGTTAATGATTCTAATACTTCTTTAGCTCCAGGCTTTTCTTTGCAATGCTTTGCACCAGCAACTACTAAATCGTTATATTCAGTTGCCAATTCATTAACTCTATTATCCAACTCACCTTCATTAATTATTCCACTATTAACCTTCTTTATTATCTCCCTTAATATTACGTATCTTGACTCCTCGAAAAATTCACTCAAAACCTCAGTTACAATTTTCTTTTGATAATCACCCGAAGGAAACAACTTAAAAAACGCATCATATTTTAATTCGTTTGAATCTATTAGCGTCCCGTCAAAATCAAATACAATTACCTTAATAAACATAAAGGGATACCCTTGTCCAGAATAGATATCGGAAAATGTTAAGAATATTTATTATCATACTGAATGAATATGGATACATAAAACTCTACTCTTATGAAACTTGAGGACTTCTCATATAAGAACTCTCCAAAGCTTCTTATTATTTTATTGCAACTTTCCAGTTTGCCACCTTAGTCTTTCTATTCTCTCTTGGTAGAGCTTCTATTGTTGCATCTTCATAAAATGAATCATTATTATGATGAGTGGTTGAAACTTCTTCAAAAATCGATCCATCAAGCGTATGAAACTTATGCCACTGATTTGGTTTAACAAGGAATATATCACCAGGTTTGAGTTTAGTTTTATGCCCTTCAAGGTCAACCTCTAAATCTCCATAAAGCAACTGAAAAGTTTCCTCCTTTTTTTTGTGATAATGATAAGGATGTTTTTGACGAGGAAGTTGTATGATTAATTTTTTACAATACTCTCTGTTTATGCAGTCAATTATAATAGCGCCAAATTCTCTGAATCGTTCTAATCCATAATGATGCGATATCTCGACAGCGCTATCCTTTCCTACAAAAATGCGTGCATTATTTAACATACCCTTTACCTGCAGGATAATACTATAAACTATATCTTTTTCAGACTTTATAGTACTCGCACTTGCAGCACTTATTGGCTCTTTTATTATGTAATCTCTGTTTGAAATAATGCTTTTACTCCATTCGCCGCTACTCATCTGTCCATCGAGTAGCGGCATAGCAAAATATACATTTTCACGCTGTATGACTTCTCCCTTTTTTAGTTCTTTTTTAGTAAAAACACCTCTTTTTAATGAGTTGAGAGAAGTAATCTCCTCAGGATAAGCTGGGGCTCGTTCTTCTCCACCACACGCTTCAACTACATCATGATAAGCCTGAATCCATTTTACAATCTGCATAGGTCTGGATGAATAAGCATTAAGCTTGTATTTACCAGTCTCCAAACCAACATGACGCTCAAACAACCTTGCTCCTTTGGCATAAGCAATCTGTACTGCAGAAAAATTGTCAGGATTCTCATGTGTTGAAAAACCAATGGGAACATCAGGAAATCTATTTTTTAGCTGCTCAATCTGATTTAAGCGGAGCTTATCACCAAGCGTTGGATAAAGCGCTACACAGTGCATCAATGCAAAGGAAACGCCTTTATAATCTAAAAAACTGACTAATCGGTCTATCTGGCTCAATGTTAGACCTGCTGTAGATACTATCACCGGTCTATTTGTTTTCGCAATCTTCTCAAGTAAAGGATGATCATCTGCTGAACAACTAGCAACTTTTATTAACTCAATATCTAAATCTAATATTAACTCTACAGACTTTTCATCAAAAGGAGTACATATCGTTATAAGACCTTGGTTTTTTACTTCCTTAGTAAGTAATTTATAATCGTCATCGCTTAAGCGTGTACTTACAAAACGTGGTATATGGGGTATATCTTTTTTATCCTTATAATCAGGATGGATAAATGTATCTATATGTCTGAATTGATATTTTAATGCTCCTCTTACGTTAGTCTTTTTAATGACCTCTCCCATTGCCTTGATTATATTTAATCCATGCTCAACGTCACCCTGGTGATTGTTCGCCATGTCAAAGATAAATAAACCCTCGAAATTGAATTCACGCATAATTATCACCTGATTTAGTACTATTAAAGATCATCATTGACATTCAGTGTTCTTCTGTGGTGAACTACTTAATTGCATTTAAGTTATACCCCTCGTCATAATCAATTCTAACAGTTCTTCCTAACTTATGGGAAGTATGTGCTGCAGCTATGACTATCATAGTATCCAGACCTCTCTCAAGGGAGATTGGGGATTCACCTGTTTTGCCCTCAAGGATGTCCTGCAGGTGGTCAATCTCTCCGATAAAGTCATCAGGTCTCTTTTTGGGTATAAGTTCTTGTCTTACACTGGATTTGTAGCCTCCATATACTAAAGCATCGTTTTTCTTGTCATAGTTAACATACCATTCGAGGAATCCATTGCTGCCTTGTATACGTAAATTCTTCTGTGCCGGTTCTGTAATAACATCCTGCACAATACTCCCTATAAGACCTTCCTCTGTCTTTACATTCAACTGGCATATTCTGTCATATCTAACCTTCCCATCATCAACAATATCAAGCATTGCTGAAACCTCAACAATCCTGCCCATATGAAGAAGATAGGCAAAATGCTGCCATATGTTTATAGCATGTGAATGTTCACCGCTTGCACCTCCTCCCCTATCATAAAAGCCAAGATAGCTCTCTTTTGGACCACTAAGCCATGGATGTGCCGCAAAAACCCCCCCCCAGTGTTCACGAAAATTTGTACTAACAGTTAGTGTTTTCCCCAGGATATCTTCTTTCAGAATATCCGACACGAATTGAGTATTTTTTGTAAGGGTATGGTTATAACCAACTGCAACAAAGGTATTTGTAAATTTAGCTGCAGAAATCAATTCCATACAACCCTTTAAGGAAGGTGTACACAAAGGTTTTTCTATGAGCAAAACCTTTGGAGGAAATTCCTTTAAAATATCAAGAGCCAATTTCATATGCGTGTCAGGCGGCGTACCTATAATGACAAGGTCATACTTTGCGTTTTTTATATCATCCTCTTTTAACAGTTTGACATCTTCATCCCACGAACCATATCTTGTAGGATATATCCCACTTTTTGTACGTTCTAATGCTATTGGATCAATATCGTAAATCAAAACATCCCATCCCTTAGAACGACATGCATATGCTAAATGGTTGCCAATTGAACCTGCACCATAAATTTTTACTTTAAACATAAATTATCCTAACCTAGACGATTCGGATTATAAAAATTAAGGATTTCGTGTTTGCCCCTGTCCGTTCGCAATTTTATTGAATTAAAGAATCATTATAAATGACTATATTTTTAAAACGCAAATTCATACAAAATATCATAATTAATGTTATTAATAGATTCCTGAACGGCATGAAGAACATCTTTCTCGTCAAATACAACTCTTCCATCAACAGTTTTTGCCTCAACCACTGTGCATCTTCTTTTAATTAATTCAAATGCCTTTGGATACCAATAGTTTCCTGCCACATTAAATAGCACTATAGGTTTGTTTGTTAGGAGTGTATAACCAAAGGTTGAAGTTGCAAAAGACCCAAATACAATACAATCTGCGGTATCATAAGCTTCCTCAAACCTTTCTTCTATCACTTCGTCAACATATCCGTTAAACACACCTTCTACTTCGTTAGATGTCCTTGGATGAGGTTTATAGATAATATAGTATCCATTTGATTTCAAAATGTTCATAATGCGCAACTCATAATCAAGTTGTGCAAAAGCAAAATTGCCTGGAAGATTATAATAGTAGAAGTTTGTCATCGGAAAACCAACTATCATAATTTTCTTTATTCTTTGAACAGTACTGTTGCTCTTCTGCATCTTTTCAAACATTTGATAATAATATCCCTGGTTTGTGTAAGTTACGTCTCCCATCTTTAATCCATGTGAAAAGTCTTCGGACGCTTTTTTCAAAAGCTTACTGTGTCCTGAAGAAATTGTCACGTATTGACTTACCAACAAAAGATATTTTACTATCCCAGGAACATACCCATAACAATAATTGTTACCGTGCACAAACCCAATAACCTCGCCTCCTAAATATCTCCAAGACGCACAAAACAATCTATGCACAGGATAGCCTAGTCCACTAACTAACAATTGTTTTGGCTTCAACCTTCTTAAACAATTAATATTTTGTTGAAAAAACATTAAACTGTATGTGAAGCATTCTTCAAGCTTACTTCTCAATATTTCAAAAGCTTTATTGTCAATTGTTAAGTACTCCCCTTTTAGCGAAGTCAAAAACCTATCTACAAATCCAACTATTTTATAAAAAAGATCGTCATTTTCATAATTTTGGAAACCCTTGTTAGCAAAGAGAAGAGGTGCCAAATGGATAGGTGAAATATTATTATTTTCACAAAAAGCGGTCATTTCTTTTTGATGTCTATATCCTATTTGAAAAGATGGTTTAGATATATTAGTTATAAAATTTTGACCAATAAAAGCTGGATAAATGTTATGTTTTATTGTACTAAAAACATTTTTAATTCTTTCTTTAAAACTCAAATTAGACATAGCCCTGTCAATCACATTTAAATTATTAATTACTGATGGAAATTTATAATCTAAAATGTCATCAGGTATTTTTTCTACTTCATTACTAGCTAAATACCCATAACCTCCTTCTTTTAATTTTGCCAATCTTATTACTTCTAAAATGTACCAAGCAATTGAGTTATTAATATTCATATTTGCTACAGCAATCCAGCGGACAACTTCGTCATTATAATTCTCTAAAGTTTGAAAATAGGAATTATAAGCATTTTTACAAATCATATTAAAATCTTCTCCAGTCACAGGGATATAATAATCATTCAACCATCTCTCAACACCAATCTTCTTTATCCCCAAAATATCCTTAGGATACACTTTGTCCATAATACTTTTCATACAAACTCTTGTAAATTTTTAATAGATGTGTAAATACAATTCCCGGACTTACTTCTTTTTTAACTTCTTCAATTTCTTTAGCAATACAAGGTAGTTTTACTCAACTATTATCCGTTTATTTGATGGATTGCTTTCACGTACTATTACCTATGGGCCGATCAAGTATTTTTTCCCTCTTGAAGGAAAAAATACGATCACCCCACAAATGAAGAATGTACATCCTGATATGGTAGACAGCATGCTCTGTGTCTTTACCTAGATTCCTGGCTTTTTTAAAAGCCAATATAATATCTTCTTCAAGTGAAAGTTTGTATAAAGTTTCTTTTTCCGTCGAAAATGTTCTGAGTGGAAGTTTTGATTTGCAGGAATGCCAAGCATCCAAATCATAATGATAAAAAACTTCCGTCTCTTTACGGAAATTTTCGTAACAGACTATTCGACCAAAAGAAATATCTAGAATTTTTATGAGATCACTAAAAGCCTCTTTGCCTATCTGTTTTGCAAAGAAACGCTCCAATGAATCTGCTAAATACATTCTTAGATCGGCGATTCTATGTTGACTTGCAACTACTCTTGATAAGAAGAAAGGGTTAAGTGCAGTTTCATCAATATTTATTTTTTCAAATTCTTCTTTTGTAAATGTTAACCTGGTTTGGTTCTCGCAAACCAACTCTTCTTTTGCCTTCCTGCGAAAATCGCCAAGGAGATTAGCCCACAACGGAGTCCAATGATTCTCGTCTTCAGCAATTTTTTTGGCAAATGTTCCGTGATCTAAATTATTTACCCAAAGCCCCTTGCGTAGATCAAGAAATATTGGACTTGACAGTGCAAAAAGAAGGAAATGGAATAATCGTATTCGAAAAAAACCATCCTGACTAATAGTATTATTTTCAATAACGATCTCATCATATTCGAGGGTATAACAGTCCTTATATTTCCATGCGCTTTTAGGCAAAATACGAAAAGCTGTCTTGAAACCATGCTCTTTTCTGTAAGCTGTTGTTGCAAGTTCTGCCCCAATATCAGTCCGAAGAGGATTTAATGTGACGTTCTGTCCACTACGAATTGTATCTATGACTCCACTGAGAAAACTTTCGTAAGTTTCCCCTGGAAGCATATAGATAAATTCACAAAATGTCTCTATACCATTTTCTTCACATCTTTCCCTTAGTTCATCATATTTTTCATTCTTGATATTGCGCCTTTTAATTAGTCTCAATGTCTCCTCATTCATCGACTGCTTAGACATAGCAATCTTTGTAATTGATTTCATATTGTCTGCAATTTCGACAATCTCATCTGTTAAGTTTTTAGCAAAGTATACATACACTCTTTTGGGGAAACCGTATGATTTAGTGCATTTTTTTACAAACCTTGAGATTTCCATATCTCTCTTTAAGATACCAAAGTTTCCATCAGCAAAATAGAGTCCTCCATTGGAATTAGAATAGTTCTTCGCTATATATTCGATTTCGGCAAAAACTGTCTCTAATGGAAATTGAAAAAGCTTATCTTTTGTTGTTGCACCCCAACTACAGAAAGTACAGGTGTAAGGACAGCCACGGTTAGTTTCTATGATTGGTTGTAGCCTGCCATCATTAAGAAATTCATCCATAACGCCAGATAGGTAAGGAGAGGGAACTTCTTCTAAATCAATACGTCCAATCGCATTATTCGGATTATTAAGTACAGCTTTGTCTGTGTGATTGAATGCCCAAAAAGTGCTTGGCCACTCTTCGATTGGAATTGCACGACTATCTCCATAATATGCATCTAATAATTCAATCAGTTTCGCGAAGCCCCGTTCGCCTTCATCGACGATGTAAAAATCTAGCTGCGGTCTATCATTAAAGAATTGCTGTACCCAGTCAAGGCTTTCTCTATCAAAACTCGGCCCTCCCATGACAGTAACCACTTTAGGACTTATTTCCTTTATTCTTTTGATAATTGCACAATTCAGCCGTTCATTCCATGTGTAATTGCTTAGACCTACAATATCTGGAATGTGGTTAAAGGAGTAGTCAATGACTTTAGTTGGGTCCTTGAAGATAGTAACATAAATATCTGGTCGGAGTTTTTTAAGATAACTGGCTATATATCCCACGTTTAGTGGCATTATTATGGAATTGTTGCCCTCTGTAAAACTACATAAATCAGTTAGCCAAACGTGCATATCTGATACCTTATTAATTTCTTCAAAGGGCCTTGTTCATGAATCTGAAGATGAAAATCAGAAAATCGAAGCCTACTAGCAAGATAAAACGAGCTAAGTTTGGTAAATAGATGTCCCCTTCACTGACCTTGAGGATAAATTACTGGCTTGTTTTACGAGACTTTTTTCAGTCAAGCCATGAATGACTGAAAAAAACATGAACTCCTTACTGAAAACGTTTATAAGCTTGCAATACTTATTACTTTTGTCAGTTTTTCTTCCTAAGAGCATTTTGTAACTTTTGCCCGTCATTTGCATTTTTTTCTTGAAATAATCTAACCATTTATATCTGACTCTTTTTAATTCGGAGTCGTGTGCTTTAATAAGTTCAATTTTCTTCTCAAGACCTCACGTACCTTTTGGTCTATAAAGAAATAGTCCAGCATATCTTTGTTAACAGACCCATCTGTCACCAGAAGATATTTCCGGACAAGCTCCAATGTAATATCTTCTTCATTTATTAATAAATTATACTTTTTTAACCATTCTACTATATGTTCTTCCTCTTCAGTATATGCAGCCAAATCTTTAAGATCGAAATCGTTGTTAACCCTTTTATAGTCAAGATAATCCATATCTGCACCGCATAGATACTCAACCAGGCCCACACATTCATCAGGAAGAACCTCTCTCCACTTTTCAAGTGATTCCTTAGAGAAACCTGTCCCAGCATTAAAGTTTGTATTTTGTTTCCAGATATTTCCAGAGCCATTCTCATATCTCTCAGGATGCATAAGATCATTGTGAAAAGGAACTCCCAGATGTTCACATATAATCTGAAACCACTCTTCTGGAGAATTGACAACCTGCTCATACTTAACTAACAGGTAATCAGGGTTGTCCATGTTAATAATTGAATAAGCAACCGATTTTCGCCAGTGTCTTATAAGAAAAAGGATAGGATACTTGCCACCATATTTCTCAGGGTTTTTCCCGAAATTCCTCGAAGCAATAATCTGTCTCGGATCCCTTATACAGTGAATTACTTTATGATTTTTTCCATTTAGCGAGAGTATTGGTTCTATAAAGTTATCCACCCATGCCTCCGTAAACCCTATATATTTTAAATCTTTTTTTGGATATCCTTTTATAAAAATATCATAAAGCTGATCAAATACTTCTGTTGTTTTACCAGGCTTTAAACTATCCAGAAAGGGGACTATGCGAGGTGCACGTTCACTACCGGCTGACTCCTGTTGACGTATTGTCCGTTTCCTTAATTCAACTATATCCTCATGGCCAAACTCAAGATTTTCAAAATAATCGTTAAACCCCTTCTTTTGTTCTTGTTTCATGCCAAAATCGGATTCTATTGGCTGACTAAAATCATAATTATCCTTAAGAACATCTCTGTGGTATATGTCTCTGCACATCTTAAAAAAGAAGAAAAATGGCTCCTGCTGAACACTTATCAAAGGATGTGAATTCATAGCACGACCGACAAGGGTCTTGCCAGATCTTATAGGCCCAAAAACTATGAGGTTCTTTATGTTTTCAT
>Ga0187827_10003481_pt1 | contig 20311 bp, 21 predicted proteins | sample ETNtaG_39_FD_167969 | JGI IMG/M metagenome (GOLD analysis project Ga0187827, IMG submission 167969) | Marine microbial and viral communities from oxygen minimum zone, Eastern Pacific Ocean - ETNP2014_SV_150_PacBio MetaG (Illumina Assembly) | ecosystem: Environmental > Aquatic > Marine > Hypoxic... | reverse complement strand
ACACAGATATCACCGTCCTCACGCACCGCAAAGCCGAGACGATCAACATGATCAATCAACTGGAATAATGTCTGCAATTCGTGCAAACCGTCCGCCCTGCGACCGACCACGTGCAGAAAGAGGTTGAGTTTGGCCGGTGCCGGCCACTCGTTCAACGACTGGGTTCTGCCCATTCGGGTTCATCATTCCACGCGCGAATGCTGATTCGCACTGATAATTGATCGCCAAGATCCGTCCCATCAGCCGCGGTCACGCGAACGGTACCTGGCCGCGCTGCAATAAATACCTTGGCAGGCAACATCAGATCATCGACTTCACGATAAGCTCGATAATCAACCTCCCAGCCGGATTGGCTGAAATGCGTCGCTCGCCCTCTTTCATCTAGCAACAAATCATCGAGTACGCCCGGTGCCGGCAAACCACGGACCCAGAAACCCAACTCGCGAAAAGGCACGTGCCAGCCTACACCCTTCATCAGCACCGCCTCAGCCGTATCGCCTCGAAAGACGCGCTCTTTGTTGTCGCGCAGTTCAGCACCAGCGGTATTTTCAACGATACGCACTCGACCACCGCCAAAGGGGCCAAATAGCATCAGTTGGTGATGATCACCCATGCGCTGCCAAAGCACAGTAGCTGTACCGCCGCGCTCACCGGTGCGTACAGCCATCCGTCCGGATAAGGTCCAGGTTGATAAGGCCAGCAACTGCTCGCTATGCGCTAACCACCGGCTGGAAGAGTCAGACGATACACTCAGCGGCTCAACCGGCAACCGGGCACAACCTGCGAGCGTGAACACCCCGACCAACGCAGCAATACGCCATCTTGTCACTTGACGAATTTCCGCAACGTCTCTCTCAGGGTTTTATTCTTGGTGTCGATGGACTCACCTCGCTCCCAGACAGAGCGCGCCTCTTCGTGCCGGTCCATCATCCACAAAACCTCACCGAGGTGCGCGGCAATCTCGGGATCAAGACGAAGGTCGATGGCCTGCTGCAGGTAGTCCCGGGCCTGGTCACGATTACCCAGGCGGTAGTGCACCCAGCCCATGCTGTCGAGAATAAATGGATCATCCGGTTTCAGCGCAAGCGCTTTCTCTATCAGTGCCCGCGCCTCTTCGTAACGCGTTGTTCGATCGGCCAGGGTATACCCCAAGGCATTGTAGGCATGCGCGTGATCGGGCTTGAGTTCGATTAGCCGACGCATGTCGCGCTCGTGAACGTCAAGCATATCCATCTGTGCTGTGATCAGCCCCCGGGCATAAAGCAACTCTGCGTCATCAGGCAGATCTGCGAGTGCGGCATTCAACAGCGCATAGGCATCTTCCAGGCGCCCTGCGTCGCGCAGCAATTCTTCGTGCGCAAGATAAATACGAACCTGATCTTCGACCGAATCCGGCACGATCTCAGCAAGATGCGCCGCAGCCTCGTCGAAACGGGCCTCGGCGGCGAAAACATAGGCAATGCGGAGTTGAGCCTGGAGGTAGTGCTCCGGATCTGTCACCTGACGTAACCACGCGCGGGCGGCATCAAAACGACCTCGTTCGCGTTCCAACTGGGCGAGGAAAAGGCGAGTCTGATCGTGTCCAGGACGCAACTTCAAGTGACGCACCAAAAGATTCTCGCCAGTCACATAATCAGAATTATTGAGGCTCAACAGCCCCGCGGCATAGAGACCATCAGCATTTGAGGGCTCGCGCACGACCAATTGATTAAAGTGATAAAACGCTCGCTCACTGTCCTCTAACTGAACTAGAACGCGGGCATACAATAATCGTACGGCACCGCGGTCCGGATGCTGTTGCAGAAAATCCTCGGCAAAAACCCGTAACTGCTCGAGCTTGTTCTGTTCACGCAAAAGTCCAAGCATCGCCTGAGCGGCCTCACTGAAATCAGGCCGCAGGTCCAGCGCGCTTTCGATGCGGTTTAACGCCTGTGGCAAATTCCCAGCACGATGGGCAACGCGGGCCACAGCAAGATGCGCTTCGGGCAAGTCCGAGTACTTTGCGAGCAATCGCTCCAGGACCGAGAGCCAGTGACCGGGTGATTGCTGGCGCACCAACACCTCGGCGATATGCTGAAAGGCGCCGGCGGGACCGGGTTGCGGCGCCTGTACAAGGGCCAGCAAACTATCGAATACCTCGTCCGGCTGATCAAGAGCAATCAATGCTTGCGCTATCAGAGTTCGCGCCTGCATCGTATCGGGCTCCAACGTCTGCAGGAGCTGCGCCATCTCAAGCGCTAACGCGCCTTCCTTAGCACGCATCGATAAACTAAAAGCTCGTAGAATCACCTGGCGATCACGACTCAATCGCGCAGCCCGCGCCATGGATCTGGCACCAGTCACCGCGCTGTCACGCCGCGCCGCTGCATCACCGAGCAAAAATGCATAAACCAATTCGTTACTGAGCCCATCTGCCGAGAACGGCTTAGCTTTCGAAACCAACTCGACGCTCTCACTGTCTGTGCGGACGGACACCTCGTTAAGCGTCCCTGTAGTACACGCCCCGAGCAGCAGACCAACACACGGCACCAACCACCGCATGGAAGGGTCACGTGTCAATCGAAAGATCATGCATTCAAACACGGTGCGAAACCAAAGGTGTGTGCTCAACGTCAAATGAGCATAACAGATGGTTAACAGGACGCTCCCATCTTGCCTAACCGAATACCAAAGGGTACTACCCACCTCGGCGCCACTGATCGGTGTCCCACCCTACCTGGTTTTCTTGACAGGGGAAGGGCACCGGCGACAATAGACCCAACCCGGTAATAAATGCCATTCTGATGCATCTCCTGACTTTAGGACTCAATCATCGCACAGCGCCCGTGGCGCTACGCGAGCAAGCAGCTTTCACACCGGACCAATTGGCCGGTGCGGTACAGTCGCTCGCGAGCAGCGCAGAACTGTCAGAAACGGCTATTCTCTCCACCTGCAACCGAACCGAGATCTACTGCCATCAAACAACCGACACACCCGACCGGGTGTTTCATTGGTTGTGCGACTACGGCGGCCTTACCGAGGCCGATCTTCGGACTTCGGTCTACACACTGCCAGATGACCAGGCGGTAGAGCACACCTTTCGAGTCGCGTCGGGACTGGACTCGATGGTCCTCGGTGAACCCCAGATCCTCGGCCAGATGAAACAAGCGTTTTTCACGGCACACCAAGCAGGCACCACTGGAAAAATTCTCAACCGGCTATTTCAACAGACCTTCAAGGTGGCCAAACAGGTCCGCACCGATACGACCATCGGCGCCAACCCGGTATCCGTCGCATTCGCCGCAGTTGACCTTGCACGGCATATTTTTACCCAACTGAGTGAACAGACCGTGCTCCTGATCGGCGCGGGAGAAACCAACGAACTGGTCGCCCGTCATCTGGTGGAAAACGGTGTTGAGCGGATGATGATCGCTAACCGATCACTGGAGCGGGCCAAGTCACTCGCCGCACGCGTCGCGTGCGAGGCCATCACCCTTGATGATATGCCTTCCCGACTCGCACAGGCTGATATCGTGGTGACTTCTACCGCGAGCCGTGTACCGATACTTGGCAAAGGCGCAATGGAAAGTGCGCTCAGGACTCGACGCCACCGCCCGATGTTCATTATCGATCTCGCGGTGCCGCGCGACGTTGAGCCCGAAGTAGCGGATCTAAAGGATGTTTTTCTTTACACCGTTGACGATCTAGAAAACATTGTCACAACCAATCGGGCAAGTCGCCAGGAAGCCGCAGCCGAGGCCGCCAAGATCATTGACCTGCAGGTAGTGCGCTTCATGCAATGGCTCCACGCTCTGGACAATGAGCCAACCATTCGCGCTCTGCGCAGCAAAATCGATATTGTGCAAAGCACAGAACTTATGTTTGCACGTCAACGACTACTGGCCGGCGACGACCCCGACACCGTGTTAACCCAGTTTGCCCACAGCCTGTCGCGCAAGTTTGTCCATGGTCCAAGCCATGCACTGAAACAAGCCGATGAGGATGGAAACCCGACGCTGGCCGACGCGGCTCGCCTGTTGTTCGATCTGGATCAATGAATAATGAAATCCTCTGTTAGGGAAAAACTTGACCGACTGATCGAGCGCTGTGAAGAAATTAATGCATTACTCTCTGATCCCGCGGTTATCGGGAGGCAAAAGATCTTCCGAGAACTGTCGATCGAACTTGCTGATTTAAACCCAGTCGTCGCGCAATATCAGCAGTGGCTGGAACTGAACAGCCAAGCTGAGGACACACGTGTAATGCTGGCCGACGAAGACTCGTTGATCCGCAAACTGGCCCAGGAAGAACTGCCTAGTCTGGAACAGGCACTCGATGGTGCCTACGATCAGTTACAAACACTACTGCTGCCGAAGGACCCGAACGACGAACGAAATATCTTCCTCGAGATTCGTGCCGGGACCGGTGGTGACGAGGCTGCGCTCTTTGCTGGAGACCTGTTTCGCATGTACAACGCATTTGCTGACAGTCAGCGGTGGACGGTCGAAATCATGAATCAAAGCGCCGGTGAACACGGCGGCTACCGCGAGATTATCAGCCGTATTATTGGCCGCGGTGCGTACTCCCGACTTAAATTCGAATCAGGCGCCCACCGAGTGCAGCGTGTTCCCGCAACCGAGGCCCAGGGTCGAATCCACACATCGGCCTGCACAGTCGCCGTGTTACCTGAAGCAGACGAGATTGACGATGTAATGATCGACACGGCAGATCTTCGCATCGATACTTACCGCGCGTCGGGTGCGGGTGGTCAACACGTGAATCGAACTGACTCCGCGGTACGCATTACGCACTTGCCCACCGGCATCGTCGTGGAATGCCAGGACGAGCGATCACAGCATAAAAACAAGGCCCGCGCCCTGTCAGTGCTACGGGCGCGTCTGCTGAAAGCGGAAGTTGCGCGTCAGAAAAACGAGGAAGACACTGCGCGCCGCAATTTGGTGGGCAGCGGTGACCGTTCAGAGCGGATACGGACTTACAATTTTCCGCAAGGTCGTGTGACCGATCACCGCATCAACCTCACGCTTTACCGACTCGAAGCCGTTCTCTCAGGCGACCTTAAAGAAGTCATCGAACCGCTCGCGGCAGAACATCAGGCGGATCAACTGGCGGCAATGGCAGTCGAGTGACGCGCGTTTCGACCGAAGCACTGCTGCGTAACGTACGAAATCGGCTAACCCGCGCCAGCCCCTCACCGGCACTGGATGCCGAATTGCTCCTCGCCGAGGCGCTTGTTGTCACACGGGTCAACTTACACACACAGCCTGAAATATCACTCGACAACGACGCTCGCGCTCGATTAGAAGACAACCTACGCCGGCGTCTCGCGGGTGAACCGATCGCCTACATCACTGGGAGAAAAGAATTCTGGTCTCTCGATCTAAAGGTCACACCGGCGACTCTAGTACCGCGACCAGAAACCGAACTGCTGGTTGCAATCGCACTCGAATTACTGCCCGACCACCAGGCTGTGAATATCGCTGATCTCGGTACCGGCAGCGGGGCAATTGCCCTAGCTCTAGCCCATGAACGATCATGCGCAAAAATTAAAGCAACTGACATCTCGAGCGATGCGTTGGCCATCGCGCAACATAACGCCACGGCGCTCGGTATCACCAACGTGCAATTCGACAAGGGGATCTGGTTTGAACCCTTGGCAGGCCAGTGCTTTGATATGGTCACCACCAATCCACCTTACGTCGCCATCGAAGACGCCGACCTCGACACCATCCAAACTGGACACGAACCGCCGCTAGCCCTCTTTGCTGGAATCGACGGGCTAAGTGCGCTTCGCATAATTATTACCGAGGCACCAACCCATATTTGCCCGGACGGGTATCTGATCATCGAACACGGTCATCTGCAGGGCCAGGCAGTGCGTGATTTATTGTGCCACTCAGGGTTCCATTCTATAGTCACCCGCAACGACCTTGCCGACCTGCCCCGCGTTAGCGTCGGTCGGCGTTAAGTATTCCTCAGGGAGATCGACGCATGTTCAGTTACGCTAGAAAAGCCTCACCAGTACCCGGCCCCAGTGAGGCGCTGGCTGGACGCGACACACCGATCAGCTTAACTGGCATGCATGTTGTCAACGGTCGCTCTATTCAACCTCCGTTTCCATCAACGTGTGAGTGTGCCGTTTTTGGAGTAGGCTGTTTCTGGGGCGCAGAGCGCATCTTCTGGCAACACGATGGGGTCCACACCACGGCCGTTGGCTACGCAGGGGGACTCACACCCAATCCAACGTACGAGGAAGTGTGCTCAGGCTTAACGGGCCACAACGAAGTGGTCCTGGTGGTGTTCGAGCCTGCCGAAGTAACTTATGAGACATTGCTCGGCCTCTTTTGGGAAGCCCATGATCCGACGCAGGGCATGCGTCAAGGAAATGATGTCGGCACGCAATACCGATCCGGCATCTACACTTTCAACGATGCCCAGGCAATAGCGGCGAAACACTCCATACAGCACTATGGCGCGACACTTAAAGAAGCGGGCTACGGTGCAGTGACGACGGAAATTGTTCCGTCCCCCGAGTTCTACTACGCCGAGGAATACCATCAACAGTATCTAGCCCGAAACCCCAATGGTTACTGCGGCTTGGGCGGTACCGGCATCCTCTTCAAGGACCACTGCGCCTGAAGGCGCTCGTTAATCGATGGGCGGCTTCAGTGGCATCGGAAAAGCCGCAACGTTTCCCTTTTGTTCGCCACCCGGGAGAATCTTCGCTCGACCTTCCTTTTCAACCTCATCGATACGAACCACAGCATGCAGCGGCACATAGGCCCGCTTGACACCGCTGAACTCTGCCTTGAGTTTCTCATCCGAAGGGTCAACCACAACTTTTGAGCGCTCACCAAAAATAATGTCACTCACCTCAACAAATGCGTACATTGCACTTTGAGATATCTCGCGCGCATAGAGTTCGTAGATGTTTCCTTGATTGTGGAAAACAATCCGATAAATGCTCTTGTCTGTCATTACGTATCCTGCATTATTGGGGCCTCGGGGCGAAGCGACTGACTGATGGTGACTCGCGCACAATTATACCCACCCGGGCTACCAACCTCGCGCCCTTAGGATATGGGGTGAGGCATCGACATTATCAAGCCATCCGGTCGATCGGGTGGAGTTTATTGCAGCTGGTCATCGCAAGCGGACTATTTCTGTCGGTTAGCCACAATACAGTCGCCGCCATGCCGCAAAGTCTCGCGGTAGAACTTGAACATCTGGGCCTTCCGGCAACAGCAATCAGCCTCTATGTGCATCGCCTGGGCAACGACCAGCCCCTCCTGACCCACCTGGCAGACCGACCTCGAAACCCCGCCTCGACGATGAAACTCGTCACCACCGCCGCCGCGCTCGATCTACTTACGCCCACCCACACCTGGCAGACCCACACGTATGTGCTCGGCCAACTGCAACGCGGTACCCTCGATGGTGATCTACTTATCCAGGGGAGCGGTGACCCACAACTTGTCATCGAAGATTTCTGGCGGTTGATCGAAAACTTGCGCCAACGGGGCCTAAGACATATTACCGGTGACCTGGTACTGGACAGTTCACTTTTTGATCGCAACGCCATCAACACCAAACCACTAGACCACAAGCGCTATCGAGCCTACAACACTCCACCCGACGCGCTGTTAGTCAACTTCCGGGCTACGCGGCTCGAGGTCTTTCCGGAAGGGCAGTCTCTTCGTATTTACGCTGATCCACCTGCCACGACACTGCGCCTGGAGAACCATATCAAGGTGTTGCCCGGGCGTTGCAAAGGACGCACCGGCGGTATCACCTTGACCGTCAAACACCAGGCGAATGGGACACTGGCCAAGCTCGGCGGGCGCTACCCTGTCACGTGCGGACCAACCGGCTTTGGTCGCGTATTGTTGACACAAGACGCTTACGTGTATGGCGTGTTCCGTCATCTTTGGCTTGCCTCGGGTGGTACGCTGCTTGGGACTTGGCGCAGCGGTGTCGCGCCGACTAATCAGCGAGCCTTTGCGAGCCATCGCTCCGACCCTCTGGCAAATACGGTGCGTGACATCAACAAATTCAGCAACAATGTGATGGCACGTAACTTACTGCTGACCCTCGCGGCCAAGAGCACCCAAGGGGTTGCTACGCCCTCTGATGGGCGTGCCGCTGTCTTTGCCTGGTTAACTCGGACCGGCATTCGAATGCCGCATCTTGTGATGGACAACGGGTCCGGTCTGTCTCGCAGCGCTCGCCTGAGTGCACGAGGGCTGGGCCAGCTGCTGCTGCATGCATCGCATGGCCCCTGGGGGCCGGAGTTTATCTCTTCGCTGCCGCTGGCCGGGATGGACGGCTCGCTGCGCCAGCGCTTTCGGGGACTGGCGCCACGGGGACGCATCCGCCTTAAGACCGGTCGCCTGAGCGGTGTGCGCGCGGTGGCAGGCTACGTCACGCTATCGGACAACCAAACACATGCCGTAGTGATCCTGATCAATCAGGAAAAACTTTCGAACCGCATTGGGGACGCGGCACCAGCCGCCGTGTTGCGCTGGCTACCTAGACCACGTTAATCGCCAGCCGGGACGTGGCTCTGCAGAAACGACACGATCACATCTGCGACAGGTCCGGGGTTATCCATGTGCAAATGATGACCACCGGTCATTTTCTCGACGACCAGATTAGTCATGATCTCGATTCGCCGCTCGGTGTTAGGACGTGATACGACCAACCCGTCACTGGCAAGAATCATGTGAACCGGGCATTGGATCGAAGTCAGTATCGCTTGCGCCTGTCCCTCGTCCAAATACAGTGGTGCAGGGAGTCGTAGGCGAGGGTCGCTACGCCAGTGGTAACCATTGGCGCCGCGTTGCGCATTGCGCGTCACCAGCAATCGGGCACCTTCGTCATCAATGCCCCCCGCAAGTCGGCGGCGTTCGACCAACTCATCAAGCGTTGGGTACTGCGCTTTCTTGTGATCCCGCGACACCGCATGTGCTTCGATTGAGCGCTTTAAGCGATTCGGGAAATCTGCTGCGGGCTCCGACAACGGCCCAATCTGATCGATCAGACTGAGGGCAAAAATGCGCTGTGGCGCGGTTGCCGTTACCAACGTCCCAACCGCCCCCCCCAGAGAGTGACCAAGCAAACAACAAACGTCCCAGCGCAGCGCATCAAGCACCTGCAAAACCTCCGCGGCATAGTGCGACAAATGGTAAGCATGGCCCGAGGCAATATGATCGGAATATCCGTGCCCCGGCAAATCGAGAGCGACCAAGTCAAAGTCAGCCAGATACGGTGCTAACGGAATAAAGCTCGCAGCATTGTCCAGCCAACCATGCAGCGCCAGAACTCTGGGCGCACCGGGGTTAGGCCAGCCCAGCCCACGGAGTACACCAGCTGGCGTATTGAGCGACACATCACGGCCTGGACTAGACTTTATTGCCACTGTATTTTCCATAGTTACCATAATGAAAACAATGATTTAGGTGATTTCACCTTATAGCGGCTAAAATAGACGTCGAGCGCACAAAAACGCGGCGGCTAGGCCTTCGACGACGTTCAGGGTCAGCCACTGTGTCACGGGAAAGCGCGCGACTCTACGTGCGTTTGGTGAATAATGAAACCATGCCCTGTAAGACACAAATCAGAGGACACATCATAGATGAGTGAAGCTGCAAAAAAGGAACCGATGATCCCACGGGCCGTGCGCCACTCGTTTACCCTGACCGACAACGAGACCGGCGACAGTTACGAACTACCGATCCTGCACGGCAATATCGGCCCTCGAGTCATCGACATTCGAAAACTTTACGCTGAGGCCGGCGTATTTACCTACGATCCGGGGTTCACCTCCACCGCAGCCTGCTCATCAGATATCACCTACATCGATGGTGATGCGGGCATATTGCTCCATCGCGGTTACCCGATTGACGAACTCGCTGAGAACAGCGACTACATGGATGTGTGCTATCTCCTATTGCATGGAGATCTGCCGTCACCTGAAGAAAAATCTGAATTTGACGCAAACATCACACAACGCACTATGCTGCATGAGCAGCTAGTGCGCTTTTACAGCGGCTTCAAGCGTAGCGCTCATCCAATGGCGATCATGGTCGGCATTGTAGGCGCCTTGTCGGCTTTCTATCACGACAGCACGGATATTAACGATCCCATGCAACGCATGGTCGCGGCCAACCGTCTGATCGCTAAAATGCCGACGATCGCGGCCTACGCCTACAAGTATTCTCTGGGTCAACCATTTCCCTACCCCGACAACAAACTTGATTACGCTTCAAATTTATTGCGTATGCTGTTTAGTGTCCCCACTGAAGAATATGAAGTTAACCCAGTGATTGCGCGTGCCATGGACAAGATTCTTATCCTCCATGCCGACCATGAACAGAATGCCTCTACCTCGACCGTGCGTCTTGCCGGTTCGTCGGGCGCCAATCCCTTTGCCTGCATTGCCGCTGGCATCGCGTCCCTATGGGGCCCTTCCCACGGTGGTGCCAACGAAGCCGTGCTGAATATGCTGGAGGAAATTGGCACCAAAGAGAATATTCCCCAATTTGTAAAACGGGCACAGGATCCGAACGATTCGTTTCGTTTGATGGGTTTTGGCCACCGCGTTTACAAAAACTATGATCCACGCGCCAAGGTCATGCAAAAAACCTGCCACGAAGTGTTAAATGAACTTGGCGTTTCCGATCCCCTGTTGGATATCGCGATGGAACTCGAACGTCTCGCGCTCGAGGATTCGTACTTCATCGATAAAAAACTCTATCCTAATGTCGATTTTTACTCAGGCATTACCCTGCGCGCGATGGGCTTCCCGGACAACATGTTTACCTCTCTCTTTGCGATCGGGCGCACAGTCGGTTGGATTGCGCACTGGAAAGAAATGATGTCTTCTGCAGAAAGCAAAATCGGCAGACCCCGCCAGTTGTACAAAGGTGAGGTCGCGCGCCAGTTCACTGCTGTGGCTAACCGGGAACACACCAGTCGCAAGATCAGCTGGGCGTGGCTTTGGGGCGGGCAACGCAACAACGAGCGTTAGACAAGACTACCGACGATCCCGGCTGATGCCTGCAAGCAACGACTTGCATTCCCGATGCAGTGTGTGATCTATAAAGGTAAGCGCAAACCGGGTGCTTACCTTTTTGTCGAGCGCGCAGACGATTTCTCCCGCGTACCAACCACACTAATGCAGATGATGGGCCCGCTGGAGCCTGTGATGACGCTAGATTTAGCATCACGAGAAAACCTTGCAGCCTGTGACCCCGCTGAGGTCCGCCAGCAACTGGTGGGAAATGGCTATTTCCTTCAATTGCCACCCACCGACTACCCTACCCGTTAGCAGTACGAGGCCATGCTGACCAAACTTCTATTCACCGCTATCGTCATCATTGTTGTATTGCTGGTGTTCCGTACTCGACCTCAGAAGAAAAAACCTCCAGCTCCAACCGTCACCGATGAATCACCTGGCATCGGTATCTCTGCGCGTGCTATTGCCTACACCCTGCTCATCGTGGTGCTGGCCGTATCAGCAGTCATCTTCACTCTCCACTGGTCGGAACAGCATCGTGTTATTGATATTCGCGTAACCAATATGCAAGGTGAGGTCACCCGTTATCAGGCTCACAAGAAAACGATCCAAGGGCGGCGCTTCATTACCCTGGAGGGTGTTGCGGTCAACATTGGCGAGGGCTTCCAGGTTGAAATGATCGAACAACTCGACTCGCGCTGACACATCATTCGCTACCAACAAGATTCGAATCGAAACGAAATGCTTTCAAATTCGTAGCAAGCGACACATCTCGCCTAAGGGCCACTAACCTTGCAGCAAGCCGAGCATCGGCACCACCGCTTCGCACTTTGGCGCCAAGGCGACCGCCAATCGTATCACCAGCATCCAACACCCCCTCAAGATTGCCATAATCAGTCAGCAACTTGACCGCGGTGTGTACGCCAATCGAGTAAATCCCTCGAATTCCCAAAGAACTATCGCCGGCCAGTGCGAAAAGATCCACCAACTGTTCGGGCTCCACTCCAAATCGTTGCTTAACCCACGCGTGATCGTGTTCACGATCGGCAAAGTGATCGTGGACCCGTATCTTTGGGCCCAGTAACTGGCAGAAACTCTTATCGGTCGACAGAATAGTTACCGCACTGCCGACCTTAGCAAGGCGATCAGCAACGCTAGCGATGACATCATCGGCTTCAAACGCCGTGATTTCTATACTAACGACTCCCAGCTTGGCGAAACGTTCGATCACTCGCGGCAACAATAAGCGCAGATCTTCCGGCATGGGCTTTCGCAGTTTTTTGTAGTCGGAGAATAGATCGCGGCGCCAACTGGGGCCTTCACCATCAAGTGCGCACAGTGCGTGGCTTGGCTGGTGACGACGAAGGGCTCGGCGTAAGGAGGCCACGCAAGCATTCAACACCGCATCGGCGTGTTGGGTCTCGCCCTCACCCGGCACCCCTGCGTGCACCCTGCGTATAAGGTTCAGTCCATCTATCAAAAGGGCGTGCATCTGGCTTAACCTCTATTGAGAGAGGTCACACCAGTATACGCTCGCCGGGGTCAGAGAATATAGCGGGTTAAATCTTCGTCACCGACGAGGTCAATAAGGTGCTGGTCGACGTACTCGCCATCAACAGCAATAGTCGCACCCGATCGATCAGCCGCATCAAACGAAATCGTTTCCAGCAACCGCTCCATAACTGTATGTAGGCGCCTGGCACCGATATTTTCGGTCGATTCATTGACTTGCCATGCCACCTCGGCCACTCGAGCGATACCATCCGCACGGAATTCCAGAGTGACTCCCTCCGTCGCCATTAGCGCGGAATACTGTTCCGCCAGCGACGCATCAGGCTCTGTCAAAATCCGGACAAAATCGACCGCAGTCAACGCATCAAGCTCCACACGAATTGGCAATCGCCCCTGCAACTCAGGAACGAGATCGGAAGGCTTGCACATCTGAAACGCACCAGAGGCAATAAAAAGAATGTGATCCGTCCGCAGCATGCCGTAACGAGTGGTGACGTTACAGCCTTCAACCAAAGGCAAGAGATCACGCTGCACGCCCTCTCGAGACACATCGCTGCCCTGGTGATCAGCACGACCCACAATCTTGTCAAGTTCATCGAGAAAAACAATGCCGTCCTGCTCCACTCTCCGCACCGCCTCGTGTTTAAGATCCTCTTCGTTGATTAAATTACTGGCCTCTTCCTCCACCAGCATTTTCATTGCGTCGACCACTGTCAACGTTCGATGCTGCTTCTTATCACCACCTAGATTCTGAAACATGCTTTGCAATTGACCGGTCATTTCCTCCATGCCCGGCGGACCCATGATTTCAACACCAACGATTGGGCTCGTGACTTCGATCTCGATTTCTTTGTCATCGAGTTTGCCTTCGCGCAAGAGTTTCCGAAACCGTTGTCGTGCTGCACCGTCGTTGTCAGGTGCGACAGCGACGGTGCCGTTATCCAAGCCCGGGCTACTGCGCGCTGGTGGCAACAACGCGTCTAGAATTCGTTCCTCAGCCACGTCCTCGGCCCTGGCCCGGACTCGTTCGATCGCTTCGTCTCGACTCATCTTGACCGCCATTTCGACCAGATCGCGGATGATCGAGTCGACTTCGCGCCCCACATAGCCAACCTCTGTGAACTTGGTTGCCTCTACCTTGATAAAAGGCGCGTGGGCCAATCGAGCGAGACGTCGGGCTATTTCCGTTTTCCCGACGCCGGTTGGACCAATCATCAAAATGTTCTTGGGCGTGATCTCGCTGCGTAAGGACTCGTCCTCGACTTGTGCCCGCCGCCAGCGGTTACGCAACGCAATGGCCACCGCACGTTTGGCAGCCGCCTGGCCAATGATGTGCTTGTCCAGTTCCTGAACAATCTCCCGTGGTGTCATGCCCGACATAAGAATTCTCTCAACCGTCCAACTCTTCAAGTGTTAATTGGTCATTGGTGTAAATACAAATATCTGCTGCGATCAACAGCGATTTTTCTACAATCATACGAGCATCAAGTTCCGTTTCCTCTAACAAAGCGCGGGCAGCCGCTTTCGCATAAGCGCTACCTGAACCAATAGCCATGATGCCCTGTTCGGGCTCAATGACGTCTCCTGTTCCAGAAATAATCAGTGAAGTGGAGTGGTCCGCAACGGCCAGCATCGCTTCTAAACGTCGCAGCATGCGATCAGTACGCCAGTCTTTGGCTAGCTCCACCGCTGCGCGCAGCAGATTCCCCTGGTGCTTCTGCAACTTACCCTCGAATCGTTCAAATAGTGTGAATGCATCCGCTGTGCCACCGGCAAAACCGGCCAGCACCTGTCCATCGTGCAAACGTCGGACCTTTCTTGCATTGCCTTTCATTCTCGTATCACCGAGTGTGACTTGACCATCGCCACCAATCACGACCTTATCGTCACGGCGAACGGATAGCACCGTAGTGCCACGTAAAGGATTTTCATTCATTTCCCGACCAACCCCCTATTAAACGCGACAAGCCTGGCTACTCCACCAGGCGCAGGTGCGGACTCTCGCCCCGTTTAGCCGGTGTCGGAGATTTGTCATCTTCACCTGTGCTTTTAACACCGGTTTCGTCGTGAAAGAAGATGCCTTGCGAATTCTCTTTCGCAAAAATTGCCAAAACCGCATCCACCGGCACCACCACAGCCTGTGACAGACCACCAAATCGAGCGCTGAAAGTGATCAAATCATTACCCATCTCCAGGTCGACGACGGCTCGGTCGTGCACATTAAGCACAATCCGACCACTTTCTACCGAAGCGACTGGCACCGCGACCTCTGCCACGGTCGCGTCTACGAGTAACTGTGGCGTGAAGCCATTGTCATGTGCCCACTGCCACATCGCACGGATGAGGTATGGACGAGTAGACAGCTGAGTAGTACTTGACACCACCAAAGCAATCAGGTGTTCATGTCCCGCTCAAGCGAATTGAGACTAGCCTGAAAAGTCGATCGCTCAAACAGTCGTTCACTGTAGTCCATAACGGCCTGGCCCTGGCGCGGCAATGTCACATCCATGGCTGATAAGCGCCATAACAACGGAGCCAAATAACAATCCACCAAACTGAACTCATTACCCATTGCATAGCGTTGCGCAAGAAAGATCGGCGACATTGCGAGCAATCCATCCCATAAAGATTTCTTGAGCTTCTTGTTCAGGGGCTTACCTTCATCGAGTAAACGCTTCACTTCGTTCAACCAATCACGTTGCAAGCGTGCGATCAACAGTCTTGCGCGACCACGGCCAATTGGATCAAGCGGCATCAGCGGCGGATGCGGCAAACGTTCATCGAGAAACTCGGTGATCACATTGTCCCCATAAAGCACTAGCTCCCTATCAATCAGTGTTGGCGATTCACCGTAAGGATTAAGTTCTGTCAGATCAAACTCCGGATCAGCCGCCGGATCCAGCACATCACAATCAACATCTTTCTCCTTCAAGACAATGCGACAGGCATGGCCGTAAAGGCAATTGGAACCGGCGTAAAGTTTCATTGTAGTGCTGAGAGCGGCGGTGAAAGTCTAAAGTCGTGAGGACAGCTAATTCAGTTCAAATCAAATCGCTGAGTCGAATGCGTGCTCAGTGTACATCGCGCCAGTATTCTTTCTTCAAGAGATAAGTAAGCATGATGAAGACGACCATAAACATCATCACCCATATGCCAATACGATAACGGACCAGTTTAGCGGGCTCCGCAAGGTAGACCATAAAATTCGTAAGATCACGAATGGCACTGTCATAGTCAGCACTGGAAAGGGTACCAGGCGCCAAGTTCTGGTACTGCACCGAGCTTATATCTGCCACACCATCACCCTTGAAGGTGGCACTCCGGTAACCCTGCCAGCGATATAAAACGTGGGGCATTGCAACATTCGGGAACAGGGTGTTGTTCCACCCTGTCGCGGTACTGCCATCGAGATAAAAATGGCGCAAATAGGTATAAATCCAGTCAGCACCACGCGAACGGGCCGTTAAGGACAAGTCCGGCGGCACAACTCCAAACCAGGCTTTGGAACCCTCTGTCGGCATCGCTGTAATCATCAAGTCGCCTGGCTTGTCAGCAGCAAACATCATCTCATTTTTCAACAACTCCTGGCTGATGCCAAGGTCTTCAGCCATACGACCGTATCGCATGAATGCAGCATTGTGGCAGGAAAGACAATAATTGACGAAAGTACGGGCACCACGTTGTAGTGATGCTTTGTCCGACAGGTTGATGTAGACCGTATCAAGATGCCCTCCGCCACCCCCGGCATTTGTGGATAGCGGCAACAAGAGCATCACTGCAGAAATGATCAAGCGTTTCATTTATCAGTCACCCTATCGGGTTCCGGCTTGTTCCGGTCTAGTTTCGTGTAGATGGGCATCAACAGGAAGAAGGCGAAGTAGACTACCAGCCCGATCTGCGCCCAAGTCACATTCTTGAACCAGATAAGGTCCACGTGGCCCGGGTTGACGGTACCCAGGTATCCCAGCATCACGAAGTTCACCGCGAACAACATCAGCATCGTCTTGAACATCCAGCCGCGATAGCGTATTGATTTGACGGGAGAGCGGTCAAGCCACGGCAGAAAAAATAGAAGTACGATTGCAAACCCCATTGCCAGCACACCCCACAACTTCGCGCCCCCCGGCAACCACTCAAACGTCACGGCGCGAAGAATCGAGTAATACGGTGTCAGGTACCACAATGGGACGATGTCCGGCGGGGTCTGGAGAATGTCGGCTGGTACAAAGTTGTCCTTTTCCAGGAACCAGCCGTCCAGTTCCGGCACGAAGAAGACGATGGCCAAGTACACCATCATCAACACCGCCACACCGAAGACATCCTTGACCGTGTAGTACGGGTGGAACGGGATACCGTCGAGCGGCTTGCCGTCCTTGTCCTTGTTTTTCTTGATCTCGATACCGTCAGGGTTGTTCGAACCCACCTTGTGCAGAGCAACGATGTGCAGGTAGACCAGCGCCGCCAGCAGCAACGGTAGCAGGATCACGTGAAAGGCAAAGAAGCGATTTAGGGTTGCGTCCGAGATCACAAAGTCGCCCCGAATCCACTCGGCCAGCGCCTCGCCGATCCAGGGAATCGCCCCGAACAACGAGATGATAACCTGCGCGCCCCAATAGGACATGTTGCCCCAGGGCAGCAGGTAGCCAAAGAACGCTTCTGCCATCAACGCCACGTAGATGACTACACCGATCAGCCAAATCAGCTCGCGCGGTTCGCGATGGGAGCCGTACATCAGGCCCCGGAACATGTGCAGGTAAACGATGACGAAGAACATCGATGAACCCACGCTGTGCAGATAGCGGATGAACCAACCGCCGGGAACATCGCGCATGATGTACTCCACCGAGGCAAACGCCAGCGTCGAATCCGGCTTGTAGTGCATGGTCAACAGGATGCCGGTCACGATCTGCAGCACCAGTACCAGCAGGGCTAACGAACCGAAGTAATACCAGAAATTGAAGTTCTTGGGCGCGTAGTACTGCGCCATGTGCTCCTGCCAGACCTTGGTCAGCGGGAAGCGCTCGTCGATCCAGGTCATGAACTTCGACATCAGACTGTCTCCTCCGAATCAAGGCCGATCAGAATTCGATTGTCAGTCACAAACGAGTGCGGCGGCACCTCAAGATTGGTTGGTGCAGGCGCGTTCTTAAACACTCGCCCCGCGAGATCAAAGCGCGAACCATGGCACGGGCAGAAAAAACCACCCCGCCAATCAGCACTGACGCCTGACGCGACTCCCCTTTCAAATTTCTTGGTGGGTGCACAGCCCAGATGAGTACACACCCCAAGCAACACCAAAATTTCCGGTCGAATGGAGCGATGGTCATTGGCCGCGTAGGCCGGCTGCTGTTCGACAGTCGAGTCCGGATCGGCCAGCTGGTCGCGGATCTCAGTCAGATCCGCCAGCATCTTTTCTGATCGACGCACAATCCACACGGGTTTTCCACGCCATTCCACCACCATCATTCGACCTTCGCGCAATTCGCTGATATCGACCTCTACTGGCGCCCCTGCGGCACGCGCACGCGCGCTTGGGCTCATGCTCGCGACCAATGGCACCATCATTGCGCCGGCACCAGCCACACCGACAGCCGACGTTAGTGCAGTTAAAAACTGACGTCGCCGGTTCGGTTGTGATTCTTCCGTCTTATCCTCTGCCATGTTATTTCTCCGCTAAACTGGTGGAGAACCATGAGACTGCCCGGTTCGATCCGCACCAGACACTTTCTCACGCTCAACTCTTTAAAGGGCGAAAGTATAGCAAAGCGCTTAGGCGCGCCTGTCGCTAAAACGTCGCCAATCCACCTCGCTCAGGCAAGACCCGACTGATGCAATAAAGCATCGATCCCCGGTACGCGACCACGAAAGGCGGCAAAAAGATCTAGCGGCGACTCTACACCACCTTTTTCAAGCACCTCGTTCAAAAAGGCCTGCCCAGTCGCCGAATCAAATATTCCACTTTCCTCAAAAGCACCAAAAGCATCTGCTGACAGTACCTCTGCCCACAGGTAACCGTAATAGCCTGCCGCATAACCGCCAGCGAAGATATGCGAGAAGGCGTGCTGAAAACGGTTGTAAGTCGGCGACTCAGCCACCGAAAGACTGGCCCGCACGTCATCCAGCACCTGCTGAATGGTCTGCTCCCCATCGGGATCAAAGCGACTGTGGAGGCGCAGGTCGAAGATTGAAAACTCAAGTTGGCGCAGCATGGCTCGTGCCGACTGGAAGCACCGTGCGGCAGACAAACGTTTAAACAGGTCGACGGGTAATGGATCACCCGACTCATGGTGCGCCGCTATTAAATCAAGCGCTTCGCGCTGCCAGCACCAGTTCTCAAGAAACTGACTGGGCAATTCCACTGCATCCCACGGCACGCCATTAATCCCGGCGACGGCAGGTTCATCGACTTGAGTCAACAGGTGATGCAGTCCATGACCAAACTCGTGAAAGAGTGTCAACACCTCTTCGTGGGTCAATAAGGTCGGCTGACCGTCCACTGGCGGCGTAAAGTTACACACCAGAAATGCCACGGGTGTTTGTACACCCCCATCAGGCAATCGACGTCGATCAATCGCGTCTGCCATCCAAGCGCCACCCCGCTTATTGGCTCGCGCGAAGAGATCAAGGTAAAAGGAGCCCCGCCGCGCTCCGGCCGCATCCACAATATCGTAAAAGGTAACCGACTCATGCCACAACTGTGGCAATGCAACGGGTTCAACTCGAATAGAAAACAGCCGGTGGACAACCTCAAACAGACCCTTGAGCACTCGCGGCAAGGGAAAGTAGGGACGTAGCGTTTCCTGACTTAAAGAAAAATGCACTTCACGCAACCGTTCGGCATAAAAAGCGTGATCCCATGCTTGAAGATCACACACATCATCAGTTTCTTGGGCAAAAATGACCAATGCTTGGAGTTCGTCCTCGGCGTGACCACGCGCACGCCCGACGAGATCGGACAGAAACTGGTCAACCTCTGCAACAGAAGTTGCCATCCGCGTTTCCATCGCGTACTCAGCAAAGTTGTCATAACCCAGCAACGATGCCATCTGCCGGCGCAACGTTAGGATGCTTACCATCACCTCACCGTTGTCCCATCTCCTCTCACCCGGCCCCATCTCGCTGGCACGCGTGACATAGGCGTGATACATCCGCTCTCTGAGTGACCGATTCTTGGCAAACTTCATGAAGGGCACATAGGAAGGCGCCTTGAGTGTAAATCGCCAACCACGCTGGCCCGCCTCTCGCGCCGTTGCCGCCGCCATCTCGCGCACTGAGGTCGGCACTCCAGCAAGATCCGACTCATCAACAACGTCCAAATGCCAATCATCGGTGGCATCGAGCACGTTTTGCTCAAAACGATTCTCGAGCAGTGCGAGTTCTTCGGCCAGCGCAGCAAATCTTGCTCGACTCGATTCGTCCAGAGCCACCCCGGAGAGACGAAAATCACGCAGCGCATTGGAGATAACCCGCCGCCGTGCCGTACCGACACCTTCGCCTGCCTCATGCAAGCGCTGAAAGCCCTTAAACAAGGCCTGGTTCTGACCCATTTCGGTCTCATAGGCGCTAACTTTGGCTAAACAGGCCTCGTAGGCCCGGCGTAATGCATCAGAATCGACCACGGCGTTCAAATGCGACACCGGCGACCACACCCGTTGTAATCGTTCATCAAGATCCTCTAGCGGTCTGGCAAAACTAGTCCAATCCGCACTACCCGCATGGGATTCGAGCGCGCTGATCTGCTCGCGATTTGTGGCCAACACCTCGTCGAGTGCCGGCTCAACATGA
>Ga0187827_10003477_pt1 | contig 20322 bp, 18 predicted proteins | sample ETNtaG_39_FD_167969 | JGI IMG/M metagenome (GOLD analysis project Ga0187827, IMG submission 167969) | Marine microbial and viral communities from oxygen minimum zone, Eastern Pacific Ocean - ETNP2014_SV_150_PacBio MetaG (Illumina Assembly) | ecosystem: Environmental > Aquatic > Marine > Hypoxic... | reverse complement strand
TCACAACCGAGAATATCGTCGTGCTTTTCGCCAATCATGTCGTCGATTCAAACGTACCGGAAGATTACGCCGCCGATGGCATCCACGCCGCCTTCGCCACCGAGATTCAACTGTGGGGCAGCGGTCCGGCGCTACTCTTCCGCGACGGCCAGGTATATTCCGTCACATGGGTGCGCATGGATAGCGCCGACATGCCTTTTCTGGTGGACCCGGTCAATAACTCGGTGCCCTTGCGCCCCGGGAAAACCTGGTTCCATACCACCGGCCTATCCTCGGAGAGCGCCCAAAATGGCGTGGATTGGACCATCACGCACCACTCGCCCTACGACTGGGGAGAATTGATTTTGCCCACCCCGGGCGCGGGCGGTTAGGGCGGGCAACAGGGAGGAATTATGCGACCATCCGAGCGCATGGGCACCATCAAGCCGTATTTCTTCGCCAAGCTCGGCGTACGGATTGCCAAGATGCGGACACAAGGAAAAGATGTGATTCGTCTGGACATGGGCTCGCCCGATATGCCCCCAGCACCGTTTATTGTCCAGGAGTTGCAGCGCGCTGCCGATCAACCTGATCGCCACGGATATTCCCAGTTGGGCGGCTCGCCCGGCTTCCGCGAAGCTGTTGCCACTTATTACACACGGCATTTTGATGTCACGCTTGATGCAGATTCGGAGGTGGTCGGCCTGATCGGATCTAAAGAGGGTCTCTTTCACTTGTCCATGGCGTTTTTGAATCCAGACGATGTGGCATTGGTTCCCGATCCGGGTTACGCAGTTTATGCTAGCGCAGCCCGCTTTGCCGGCGCCGAGGTCGTGACCATGCCGCTCCTGGAGCAAAATCATTTCCTGCCAGATTTGAGCGCCATTCCAGCCAATGCAAGGCAGCGGGCAAAATTGCTGTGGGTGAACTATCCCAACAATCCAACTGGGGCGGTTGCTTCCAACGCGTTCTTTGCCGAGATGATCGATTTTGCGCACGCTCAACAGATTCTGGTGTGCCACGACGCACCGTATCTGCATGTCACCTTCGATGGCTACCAGGCGCCCAGCTTGCTGCAATTGCCCGGTGCCAGAGAGGTGACAGTCGAGTTCAATTCGCTATCAAAGACCTACAACATGGCCGGCTGGCGTCTAGGTATGGCTTGCGGCCATGCGCCGGCGATTGCTGCACTCCACTCGCTGAAGGGCAATGTGGATTCCAGCCAATTTCCGGTGGTACAGGATGCAGGGATAAAGGCCCTGACCGGCGATCAGAACTGGTTCGCGGAGCGCAATACGGTTTACCATGAACGGCGCGACATAGTCTTAAATGGCCTGTCTCAGGCTGGTCTGATTGCTTATAAGCCGCAAGCAGCAATGTATGTCTGGGCGCGAATTCCGCAGGGGAGACAATCGGAGAAGTTCACCAGCGCGCTTCTGGAGGAGGCCGGCGTCTCGGTCACGCCCGGGTCATTCTTCGGTGAGTGCGGCGAAGGCTACTTTCGCATCTCGTTGAGCACTACGACGCCGCGGGTCGAAGAGGCAATGAAACGAATCTCAGCCTGGGTGTAAACCCCGTGCGCGAAAAACAGACTGGGGTCGGCAAAGTGCCGACCCCAGTCTGTTAACAACCCTAGCCGCCATCATCATGGCCATGGTCAATCACCACCGCCATGCTTCGGTTGTCCCTAACAGTTCGGGTAGCAGCCGGTGTCCTCGCCTTCCGGGCTGGGGCCGTCGCCGGTCTCGCCGCCATCGTGAGCGCCCTCTCCACAATTCGGGTCGGTCGCCGGGTCGCAAGTGCCCGGTTCCACATAGCCCTCGCCGCCTTCAGCGCCGGGCTGGCGGCCGGGCGCGCTCCCGCGCCGGGGCATACATGTGCGTGCAATATTCCTTCACCATGCGGTGGGCGCTGAAGGCCGGCGTCACGCTGGCGATGGATGCCTTCATCATGCCGATCCACTCGCGCGGAAGCCCGTCGCCGTCGCGGCGGTAGTAGAGCGGAACCACTTCATCTTCCAACAGCTCGTAGAGCAACCCCGCATCGCGCACATCCGGAAGGCTGCTCTCGTCCCCGATTGCCCAGCCGTTGCGGCCGTTGAAGCCCTCTGGCCACCACCCATCCAGGATGCTCACGTTAAGCACCCCGTTCAGGGCCGCCTTCTGACCACTGGTGCCGCAGGCCTCCTGCGGGCGGCGGGGGGTATTCAACCAGATATCCACCCCCTGCAGCAGCTGCCGGGCGACGTTCTGATCGTAATCCTGAATGAACGCCAACCGCCCGCCGCACTCCGCGCTGGCCGCCGCCCGGTAAAGTGCTTGAATAATGTGTTTGCCGGGCTCATCGGCGGGGTGAGCTTTTCCGGCGAAGACAATCTGCAGCGGGCGTTTAGGGTCATGCAGCAAAGCCAGCAGCCGTTCCATATCGTGCAGCAGCAGCCCGGCACGTTTGTAAACCGCGAAACGGCGCGCGAAGCCGACTGTCAGCGCATCTGCGTCGGGCAGGGCGCCGCCCCTCCGGGCCGCTCGCGCACGCACGAAAGCGTGCAGCTTGCGTTTTAAATGGCAGTGCGTTTCCCACAGCTCCTCATCCGGAATTGCCTCGACGCACTGCCAGGTCTCCCGCTCATCCAGTCGCTCACGCCAGTCCTCGCCGAGGTAGCGGTCGAAGAGTAGCCCAATGCGCCGCGCCAGCCAGCTTTCGGTGTGCACCCCGTTTGTGATGTGCTCGATCGGGATTTCGCCAAGCTCGCGCTGTGGCCACAGGTGCCGCCACATGCGCCGGCTGACCTTCCCGTGCAGAGCGCTCACGCCGTTGCGCCGCGCAGAATAGCGCAGCGCCAGCGTGGGTAACGAGAACATGCGCCCGCGCCGGCCCGAAACCGCCGCCAGTTCCATGAAAGTCTCCCGCTGCAACCCCATCCGCTCCCGATAGCCGCACAGATATTTGTCGATCAGCGCCTCGGTGAAGACCTCGTTCCCCGCCGAAACAGGCGTGTGCGTGGTGAAGATTGTGCTAGCGCGCACCGCGGTCACCGCGGATTCGAAATCGCTGCCGGCTGCCACGCGCTCGGCTAGGCGTTCCACAATCATAAAAGCGGAGTGGCCCTCATTCATGTGCCACACGGCTGGATGGATGCCCAGAGCGCGCAGCGCGCGCACCCCGCCGACCCCGAGTACCAGTTCCTGCGAGATACGTGTCTCCCGGTCGCCGGCGTACAGCCGCGCAGTCAACTCGCGGTCGGTGGCGCTGTTTTCCGGCAGGTTTGAATCCATCAAAAGGAGCGGTGTGCGCCCGACCTGCAGCCGCCAGATGCCAAGCCGCAACACGCGCCCGGGCATCTCGACTGTGATGCGCAGCGGCCGCCCATCACTTTCGCGCACCGCCCGCATGGCCTGGTCAGCGTAATCTAGATTCTGCCAGTATTCTTCCTGCCAGCCATCCGCGGGGATGCGCTGTCGAAAATAGCCCTGCTGATAGACGAAACCGACACCCACAAACGGAAGCCCCAGGTCGGAGGCGGCCTTGCTGTGGTCGCCAGAGAGCACGCCCAGCCCGCCGGCATATATTGGCAGGCTCTCGTGCAAACCGAACTCTGGCGAAAAGTAGGCGATGACCGCGTCATCCCAGTGCGGAAAAGTACGCCCGAACCATGTCTCCCGCGCGGCGAGGTATTCGTCAAAGTCCACCAGCGCCCGGTCGTAATCCTGCTGATAATGCCGGTCGTTGGCCGCCTGCTGCAGCCGGGCGCGCGGGATTGCGCTCAGCAGGCGCACTGGATTGTGATTGACCGCGGCCCACAGATCACGGTCCAGAGCTGCGAAAAGACGCCGCGCGGGCGGGTTCCAGACCCACCACAGGTTGCGCGCCAATTCGGGCAGGCGTTGGATGCGCGCGGGGAAAATGGCCTGTCCGCCTTCGGGGGGATTCTCTGGGTGCGTTTCCATCGAAAGAGAGGTTCGCGCGCGCTCGCGCGCGGGAGTAGAATATACCAGAAAAGCCGTCGCCCGGAGGCACTCACTCTCAATGAATCCTATTCCCGTTCGCACCTTCGATGAGCAGCTGCCACAGATGCAGGCCGTGCTGCGCGAGCTGGTGGAAATCGAATCACCATCCACTGACAAAGCCGCGCTGGACCGCATGGGTGCCAAACTGACGAGACTGCTGCGCCCGCTCGAACCCGAAATCGAGATAGACGCGCAACCGGTCGCCGGAGACAACATCGTGGCGCGCTGGCCGGGCAGCAACGGCCGCATCGAGGGCGGTTTCCTTATTCTTTGCCACTTCGACACCGTGCACCCCATCGGCATGCTGGCGGAGAACCCGGTGCGCGTGCAGGCGGGCGAGATATACGGTCCGGGAACAATCGACATGAAAGCCAGCATCGTGCAGGTACTCTTTGTGCTGCAGGCGCTGCGCGCCGAGCAGCGCTGGCCGCAGTGGCCGCTCACCCTGCTGCTCACCTCCGACGAGGAGGTCGGCTCGGAGGGCGCGCGCCCGCTGATTGAATCGCTCGGTCGCAGGGCCGGGCTGGTGTTGTGCATGGAACCGGCGCTTCCGGGCGGCGCGCTGAAAACCGCGCGCAAAGGCGTGGCCAACTTCGAGGTGGTCACGCGCGGGCAGGCCGCGCATTCCGGCGCAGATCACTGCAGTGGGGTCAATGCAATCGAGGAGATGGCGCTCCAGGTGCTGGCGCTGCAGGCGTTGACCGATTACGAGGTCGGCAGCACCGTCAGCGTGGGCAAAATCACTGGCGGCACGCGCAGCAACGTGGTGCCGGACGAGTGCCGCCTGATTGTCGATTTGCGCGTGACCACGCAGGCGGAAGCGGAGCGCATGACCGCCCTGATCGAGAGTCTACAGCCGAATTTGCCCGGCGCGCAGCTGCACATGACCGGCAGCCTGGAACGAGCTCCTATGCCGCGCACAGAAGCAATCGCGGCGGCTTACCATCGTGCGTGTGAGATTGGCGCGGCGCTGGGGATAGCCATCAGCGAGGGCAGCACCGGCGGCGGCTCGGACGCGAACCTGATCGCACCATTCGGCGTGCCTATTCTCGACGGCCTCGGCCCGCAGGGCAATGGCGCGCACACCCGCAACGAATCTCTGACCCTGGCGAGCCTCGCCCCACGCACCGCGCTGCTGGCCGGCATTCTGAGTGAATGGTGCCCCGACTGAAGCCCGGCTTTCTCTGGCTCACTGCGCTCTGGTTTTATTGGTGGACGCGGCTGCACAATCTGGGCGCGCTGCCGGTCTTTCTGGACGAAGCGGCTCACATCTGGTGGGCGCGCCTGGCGTGGGACTGGCAGCTCTTCCACGCGGCCTCCGATGGACGCCTGTTGAATGTGCTCTGGGCGGCGGTCTTCTGGCCGTTCAGCGGCAGCGTGTGGGTGGCGCGCGCCGCCACCGTGCTGCTGACCACTGTGGGGTTCGGGGCGCTGCTGGCCCTCGCCCGACGCTTCTTCCCGCCGCCGACAGCCGCTGTCGCCGCAGTGACCTATGCATGGGTACCCTTCGCGCTGTTTTTCGAGCGTATGCAGCTGCCCGATGCTTACGCGACTGCCTGCGCCATATTGCTTCTCTGGTCGAGCGCAGAACTCGCGCGTTCCCCGCGCAGGCGAAGCAACACAGTACTCACCGCAATCGCTCTGGCGGCAGGCCTACTATCCAAGTTGACAAACCTGGTCTTCGTCCCGGTTCCAGCGCTGGCCGCGCTCGTTCTCGGCCGCCGCCACCGCTGGCGGGCGCACGCCCGCGCAACGTTACAGGCTTACCTGCTCGCGGCCGCGCTGCTGCTGCCGGTGTTGGCGGTGCTGCGCATCATTGCCCACTCCGACCTCGGGTTAGATTTGCTCGCCCGCAAGACAGCCGGTTCCCTGGCCGAGATGTGGGCTCAGGCGAAGGTGACGGGCCCGATGGCATGGAGCTTTTTCCGCACGCTGTTCACGCCGTGGCTGTGGTGGCCGGGGCTGGCGGCTATCGCCATCGCGCTCTGGCAACGCGGGCGAGTCAGCCTGTACGTTTGCGCCACAGCGCTGCTCGGTCTGCTGCCGCTGATTGCCAAAAGCAACCCGGGCTTTCTGGAGGCGCGCTTCGCGCTGCCGTACGTGGCGTTGCTCGTTCTCTTGATGGCCGCCGGAGCAGCCACTCTGTGGAAGCGGGTGGTGCAGCTAGGTGCAATCATCAGAATCGCGGTGGTGGTTCTAGGGATTCTGGCGCTGAATCCGAGTGGCCAGTTTATGTGGAAGGTTTTCAGCGAACCGGCCGCCTTGGAACTGCCCTGGCGCGATGACTGGGAGTACATCCGCGGCTGGCCTTCGGGTTTTGGATTTCGTCAGATTGCCGCGCAGTACAACGCGCGCGGCCAGCCACAGCGACTGCTAACCTTCGATCTGGGTGGACAGCAGCGCCTTGCGGCCTACCTCCCGCCCGGTTCTGCGGTAACGCCGGTGTGGGCTCCGCCAGAGGAATTCGCCGCCGGTTTGGCGCCGACGGCCGGCGGAGCGCCCGCGCTGCTGGTGCTCGACCATCCCAAAGACGACGCCGACCTGGCCGTGCTTGCCTTGTATTTGCGCCCGCTGCAAACTTACCCGCGGCCCGGGGGCGAATCATGGCTGACGGTTTATGAGCTGAGCGCCCCGGCCAACGAAAACGACTAGGCTGCCGCCTGCACCCGGTACGAAAACTTAATCGGCATTGCCTGCTTCAACATCGCATACACCGAGCAGTATTTCGTTTTGGAGAGCTCCACCGCGCGGGCCACGGCATCCACTCGCACCTCATCGCCGGTGACGATGTACTCAAGGCTTGCCGCGGTGAAAACGCGCGGGTGCTCCTCGGTTTTTTCAGCCTGAACGCACACCTCGAAACTAGTCACCTGCTGGCGTTTCTTCTGCAGGATGGAAATCACGTCCATGGCTGTGCAGCCCGCCAGCGCAATCAGAACCAGCTCCATCGGCGATGCGCCGCTGCCCGTCTCTACCGCGCCGGAGGCCAGTTCGACCGCATACCCGCTATAGGCCCGGCCGGTGAAGTCCAAGCCCTCTTTCCACCTAACCTCTGCCCGCATCATTGCCTTCCTTTCCGGGAAGCCCGTGCCCGGCGTTAACCACTAGCGCCTATCGCGCGCATCCCCGCCAGCACGCGCGGTAGTGTGCACATGTAAAGCCAGTACGCCCCGCGCCGGCAAGGATAATCCCACGCCCCCAGCGTGCGCACAACGCGCCCGCGAAAACCGGCCTTGAAGCGCCACACGCCCCAAAGCGGGTCTGCGGGCGCAAACTCGTCCGGCGCGCCCCAGAAATCGTAGACTCTGCAGCCGGATACCTTCGCCCGGCGAATCGCCTCCCACTGAAGCAGATAGTTGGGCATTTTCTCGCTGTGGGCCCCGCTGGACATGCCATACATGTAGGTCGCGCGCCCGCCAAAGGTGAACATGATTAGCGCGGCCACCGCCTCGCCCTCCACCTCCGCCAGCAGCGCCTGCGCCATGCCCGCGCGCATGAAACTGCCCCACGCATCGCGATAATAACGCTGCGGCCGGATGACGAAACCGTCGCGCTCCGCGGTGCGCGCATACAGCCCAAGCAGCAATTCTAGGTCGGTGTCAGTGCCCGCGCGAACCGTCACCCCCTTGCGCACAGCCAGACGAACATTGTAACGAGTTTTCTGCCGGAAGGAAGCCAGCAACGCGGATTCGTCCTGCGACAGATCTAACAGCACCGTATTGCGGAACTGCACCTGCTGCCGGGATTCGCGCCAACCCGCGGCCGCCAGCTCCCCCACTACCTCCAGCCCGAGCGCATCCGCCTGCGCCTCCGCGCTGTCGGGCGCGCCATAGCCCACGGACACTTGCGGGTCAACCTTCAAGAGGAGCGCGCCCTCCCGGCAGGCCAGAACGCACAAATCGCGCAGCACTCGCCGGCGCAGGTCGGCGTCGGCCCAGTCAATCAGCGGGCCGCGCGGAACATACGCGATTGCGGCGCGCAGCCCGAAACGCTTTTCGCTGCGCCGCAGCAGCTGTGCGGCCGCCAGCGGCTGTCCTTCGCGCCGCCAGACCCAGCGCTGCGGCGTCCATCCGTGCCGCGATTTGAATTCCCCCCAGTCCCATGATTGCAGCAACTCCGCAGCGGGCAACTCCGCCAGCGTGGCGTGCCATTCGTCTCGGTCTGTGATCGCGTGCATTGGCTCGGTCATGCCTGCGCCGCGGCGCGCGCCGCTATGAATCTCAGGTACAGCCGGTGCGCCCAAGGCAGATACACACGTTCCCAGGCACCCACATTGCGCTCCAGTCGCCCCCCGAACCCGCGCTTGAAGCGATACACCGGCCAGAGGCCATCTTTCCGCGCGGCAAATTCGGATTCAAGTACCTCAGCTTCTGCATCCGGCACGCCCCACAGGTCGTAGCTGCCACACCCGCGCGCCTTGGCCCAGCGCATTGCCGCCCACTGCAACGCATAGGAGGGCATGCGCTCGCGCTCATGCTCACTGGATGCGCCATAGAAATACCAGGCGCGCTCCCCGCATGCAAAGACCATCAGGGCAGCGAGCGGGCGGCGTTGATATTCGGCCAGCAGCAGCGTCACATGCTGCCGCGTCGAATACAGACGGTATGCGTCCCGGTAATACTCCGCGGAATGCACCCCGAAGCTGCCGCGCTGACCGGTGGACTGCAGCAACCGCTGAAATGCGGCCAGATCCGCCTCGGCTGTCTCCGGCGTCGCCGCGCGCACGCTGACGCCCCGCCGCTCGGCCAGGCGGATGTTATAGCGCGTCTTCTGCTTCATGCCCGCTAACATTTCGTCTTCCGGCGGGGTGAGGTCAACAATGAGTGTGCGCCGCGGCTGCACGGCATGGCGGGCGCGGGACAAGCCGAGATCGCTCAGCGCGCGAGCCGCCGCGCCGCTTTCGGGCAGGTCAGGTTCGATTTGCAGGAAGATGGCGCGCCGCGCGCGCGCGGCCTCGTCGCAGAGCGCCAGCACATAGCGGCACTGTTCCGCATCCGACCAATCCAGCAGCGGGCCTTTAGGTAGATATGCCACGGATCCGAGACCCAGCGGCAGCGCGCGGAAGAGAATCTGCGCCCCCGCCACTGGCCGGTCCCCGTGCCGCGCCACCACCCGCGTGGCCGCCCAACCGAAGCCACACTTCAGTTCGGCCCATGTGGATGTTTGCAGAATGTGGGCGCTGACAACGGGCGTAGACCGTTTGAGCGGCTGCTGCCGAAAGTCCGCAACGAAAGCGTCCCACTCGGCAGCGGTGAGGGGAGCGGACACGGAGGGATTATAGCACCGCGTGTGTGCAGGCTATGCAGCGCGGAGGACAGGCACTCTGCGGAAACTGATCAACCAGAGAGCGGCCAGCAGCAGCAAAGCCGCCAGGTTGATAACCAGCACCACTCTCCTGAATGGCGAAAGGTAAGGGACAATCTCGAGGGTGTGACTTCCGGCCGGAGACTGCAGCCCGATAAGCCCAAAGGCGGTCGGGAAGGTTTCTACCTCCGCACCGTCTATCCTAACGCGCAAGTACGGGTAATATGAATAGCTGAGTTGCAGATACGCGGTGGAAGACAGCTCATAATCCATGCGCACATATTGCGACTCCATCGAATGGTTGCTAACGCTGGCCGTCAGAGCGCCCCCAGAAAGGGCCGAGTTTCCACGGGGGCCTTCCCCGGCGAGGATCGGGGTAAAGGCGGCCGCGCCGCTTTCCCGGTCGATGCTCATCTCGCGAGCGAGGGGAGCAAACTGCATTTGCGGTTCAACAGTCATTGTCTGCTGACTCGCCAGCAGGGGCATTCCGCCCCCAGTCGGGATTAGCACCGCGCCGTCGTCGGTTTCCACGGCGCCCGGGTATTGCGCCAGCGGCGTCGGGCTGTCTGCGATTACCAGACCTGTGTTAGCAATCAACAGCAAATCCCGTGCCGACCCAAGCAGCTCCTCCAGCGAGTACGGGCGGATGCCGTGGGGATTGGGATTGGTCGGCCTCAAGTTCCGCATAAAGGCGGCTGAATAGATTGATGAGTTGCCGTCATTCTCATATCCGGCAAGACCTGCAACCATGGGGATCTGCCACCCGTTTTCCGGCTGCGAAGGATCAAGAACACGCCCATTAATCTCACCGCTATGTTTCCCAACCATTGATGCGCTGTTACCCTGCCGCCCGGACTACCATTGGGGGTGGGTGGCACTAGATAGTTCACGAACAATTGGTACCTCAGCATATCTACCGCAACCAACCCGCAGATTAACGCGAGAATTCCGGCTTTGCGCAAATGCAGCTCTCTCCACAATCGCAGGGTATTAAATCTTGATTCGAGCAGGCCATCTTCAATCTCACTCACCAGTATTCCCACTCCGGCTGCACCAATAACCACCACAAAAACGAGGTATTGTCCCTGAGCCGTGAGAAAAAAGGCGAAAGGACCGAGTGCAAGGAACAGCGCCAACCCGAGCAGTGTCAGAGGCGCGAGCAGTTGCCATTTCCGGCGAAGCAAGGCCAGAACCCCACCAACCAGTGCCAGGATCACGATGCTGAGTCCCACGTATCCATAGATCCAGCCTGTGCCCTGACTGTCAGCAAAAGTGAACGTGGCGGCCCAGGGCGTGGTACTGAGCTTGACTGGCATGGCAAAAAACCCTTCCGGGTACCAGCCTGGGATGACTGTTAGGTTAACTTCCCGGAGTGGTGGCAAGGTAAAATAAAGTGAGGACAACACTCCCAACCCACACCAGAATGCCATCCGCAGTGCGGCACGTAATTTGTCACGAGTGGCCGGTAGAGTATCCCTAAGGGTTAGCAGCCGAATGAGGCCGTACATAGCAGAAAAATAGTGCTGTATCCACCCAAAAAAGCATGGGGTATCAACGCGAGCGCGCGATTTTCGCACTACGCTGGTTGTCGAATCAAGGTCACTGCGCACGAAAGGGACAGCCATTTTCAGGGACCGCGCTCAGGAGCGCAAGTATGACGCACCGTTTACATCCACGATGCAGCCGGTGAGGAAATCCGTGCCCTCCGAGGAAAGAAACAGCACTGTGCGCGCCACCTCGTCCGGGCGCGCAACCCGGCCCAGCGGACTCTGTCGGCGGATGGATTCTCCCAGCGGGCCGGAGAGGGCCTCGGCTGCCATCTCGGTCTGCACGAAACCGGGCGCGACCACATGCACGAAGATATTGTGCGGCGCAAGTGCCTGCGCCAGCGACTGGCTCAGCGCATTCAGGCCGGCTTTGCTGGCGCCGTATGCCGGGGCGTCAGGCTCTCCGCGAAACGCCCCGCGCGAGGAGACGTTTACAATCTTTCCGCCCCCGTGCGCGAGCATGTACTCCACAACACAGAAAGTGAGATTGGCGGGGCCGAAAAGGTTGACGCCCAGCACGCGCTGCCAGCTGCGCTGCCATTCACCGTAACCGATCCCAGGCAGCCCGTGCTGCTCGAAAATCCCGGCGTTATTGACCAGGATGTGGATGCCGCCCATCTCTTCAACCACCGCGCACGCCAGAGCTTGCGCTTTGGACGCTCGGGAAAGGTCTGCCTGAAAAAGGGCGTGCCCTCCCGCCGGGAGGGAGGCCATGGTTTCGGTTCCTTTTTTCTTGTTTCGATGGTAATGCACAGCCACGCGCGCGCCCGCACCCGCGAAAGCCGATGCAATTGCGCGCCCGATGCCCCGTGATGCGCCCGTCACCAGCGCAACTTTATTGGTGAAATCCATGGCTTCTCCCACGATTGTTGCACCCCGCCCTGCAGCTAATCACGCGGGCAGCCTGCCAGAACCTGATCAGTATATACTATCGAAAGTCGGGCGGGCAAACGGCGGACTGCGCTTCTGGCCGCGGCCCTGAGCCACAGGACAGAGTGGTAAAATGCCCTCGTTAATGTAGGCAATCGTAACAGGGTGAGGACAAGATGACAATCACAAAATGGGTGTACACCTTTGGTGAAGTTGCCCAGCTGGAAGCAGAGCTGGATGGGTCGTGGGAGGCCGTGCGCAGCCTGCTGGGCGGCAAGGGAGCAAACCTAGCCAACATGACCCGCATGGGGGTGCCCGTGCCGCCCGGTTTTGCAATCACCACCGCGGCCTGCAATGCCTATCTGCAGGCGAACCAGCAGCTCCCCGAGGGACTGTGGGAACAGGCAACCGCCGCGCTCGAGACGGTGGAGACCGCGACCGGGAAGAGATTCGGCGACCCACAAAAGCCATTGCTCGTCTCCAGCCGCTCCGGCGCGAAGTTTTCCATGCCCGGCATGATGGATACGGTGCTGAACATTGGCTTGAATGACGAGGTCGCGCAAGGCATGGCGCAGCGCGAAGACAATGCCCACTTCATCTACGACTGCTACCGTCGGCTGGTGCAAATGTTCGGTTCGGTGGTGCTTGGCGCGCCGGACGAGGTTTTTGAAGACGCCCTGCACAACTACAAGCTGAACCACGCGCGCGCCACAGATGCCGACCTGACGACGGAGGATTGGCAGCAGGTTACGCGCATGTTTCAGAACCTCGTGAAACAGTACACGCAGGCGCCCTTCCCGCAGGACGCGCGCGCGCAGCTGCGCCAGTCGATAGAAGCCATCTTCAAATCATGGCACGGTCGCCGCGCCAGAGACTATCGCCGCGCGGCCGGCATCGCCGATGATCTCGGCACCGCGGTAAACATAGTCACCATGGTCTTCGGAAACCTTGACGCAAATTCCGGCACCGGCGTGGCTTTCACGCGCAGCCCCTCCAGCGGAGAGCCGCGTCTGTTTGGCGACTATCTGCTGCGCGCGCAGGGCGAGGACGTGGTTGCCGGAATCCGCAACCCGAAACCCATCGAGCAGCTGGAGACCGAGATGCCAGATGCTTACGGGGAGCTTGCTGATGTGTGCAAAAAATTGGAAGGCCATTACCGCGAGATGCAGGATGTCGAGTTCACCATCGAGCAGGGTAAACTGTGGATGCTGCAGACGCGTGATGGAAAACGCACCGCTCGGGCGGCCGTGCGCATCGCGGTGGACATGGCGAATGATGCATTAATAACGCGCGAGCAGGCGTTGCAGCGCGTCACCGCCGAACAAGTGAACACGCTGCTGCACCCGCAATTCGAGCCGAAAGCCATGGAAGAAGCGCGCAGCCAGGGTCGCCTGTACGCCACCGGCGTGAACGCATCGCCCGGGGCCGCTGTGGGTCAGGTGTACTTCGACGCTGACACGGTCGAGCGCGTGGTCAAGGAATCCGGCCTAGCCGTGATTCTGGCGCGACCGTTCACCAAGCCGGACGACGTGCACGGCATGCTGGCGGCGAAAGGCATCCTTACCAGTGCGGGCGGTGCCACCTCGCACGCGGCTGTGGTTGCGCGCCAGTTCGGGGTGCCATGCGTGGCCGGAGCCGCCAGCATTCGCATCAACCTGGAACAACGAAGCATGCGCGCGGAAGATGTGGTCGTGAATGAGGGCGACTGGATTTCAATTGACGGCGCCAGCGGAGATGTGTTCCTAGGGCGCATTGCCACCCGCGCGGCCGTATTGGATGAGCAGAGCGAGCTGCTCATCCTGCTGGAATGGGCGGATGAGGTGTGCGCAGCCGCCGGCATGCGCGCTGGCCCGGACGGATGGCCCTCGCGCGGGCTGCAGGTGTGGGCAAACGCCGATTATCCGGCCGACGCGCAGCGGGCGCGCCAGTTCGGAGCCACCGGAATAGGCCTGTGCCGCACCGAGCACATGTTCTTTCAGGAAAACCGGCTGCCGGTTGTGCAGCGCATGATTCTTGCGCAGCAGCCGGACGAACGCCAGGCCGCGCTGGACGAACTGCTGCCCATGCAGCGCAAGGATTTCGAGGGAATATTCGAAGCCATGCAGGGCTGCCCGGTCATCGTCCGCCTGCTGGACCCGCCGCTGCACGAGTTTCTGCCGGATGAGTACGAGGTCTGGAAGCAGGTGATCAGCAAACGGGTGACCTCGCTGGCGCGCTATCTGCTCGGCCAAGAAACGCCGGACGACATTGCCGAACTGGAACGGCTGCTCGCGCGCGTGCAGGAGTTGCACGAAAACAACCCGATGCTCGGATTACGCGCGGTGCGCTTGAGCATCATGCTCCCGCAGATAGTGGAAATGCAGGTGCGCGCAATAATCGAAGCGGCCGCCAACGTGGAATTAACCGGCACCCGCGTGCAGCCAGAAATCATGATACCGCTGGTGGGCCACTTGAATGAACTCAACACAATCCAGCCGCGCCTGAAGCGCATCGCGCGCACGGTGATGGATGAAAAGAGAGTTGAACTGGAATACAAGTTCGGAACCATGATAGAGATCCCCCGCGCCGCAATCACCGGCGCGGAGATTGCCGAGGCCGCGGAGTTTTTCTCGTTTGGCACCAACGACCTGACGCAGATGACTTACGGCTTCAGCCGCGACGACGCCGAGCGCAATTTCCTGCTGAAATATGTGGAGGACGGCATCCTGCCGAGCAACCCCTTCCAGACCATAGATCGGGACGGCGTTGGGCAGCTCATGCGCATGTGCGTCGAGGGCGGCCGCCGTACGCGCCCCGACCTAGAGGTGGGTATTTGCGGAGAACATGGCGGCGATGCGGATTCGATTGATTTCTGCCACCTGATTGGTCTGGATTACGTGAGTTGTTCTCCGTTTCGAATCCCGGTCGCCCGTCTGGCAGCCGCTCACGCCACGTTGCGCCACAGACCAGACAACTGAAGCCGCAGCGGCTCGTATTCCACGGCTGCCAGCAGATGCCTGCAGAACCAACGCCGGAACCCACTCAAGTACAGCTGCTGGTCACCTGCATGGTGGACGCCTTTTACCCACAGGTGGGCATGGCGGTGGCCGACATTCTCGCGGTGCAAGGGCTCAGCGTGGGGTTCCCGCCCCGCCAGACCTGTTGCGGGCAGCCCGCGTTCAACGCCGGATTCACTCAGCAAGCGCGCGCAATGGCGCGGCACACGCTGGATGTTTTCGACCCGACCGCGGGGGCCATCATCGTTCCCTCCGGCTCCTGCACAGATATGATTGTGTACCATTACCAACAGCTGCTTGCTGGCGGCCCGCATTACGCCTCGAAGGCACGCCGGGTGGCAGCGCGCACCTTCGAATTCACGCAGTTTGTGGTCGACGACCTACGCGTTGAAAACCTAGGCGCGCGCGCAAGCCGGAGCGCAGCATATCACCCCAGCTGCCACGGCCTGCGCAACCTGAATAAGCGCCGACAGCCAGCGGCGCTGCTCGCGAATGTGCATGGCCTGAAACAGGTCGAATTCGCCTGCGCAGAGAATTGCAGTGGCTTTGGGTGCCTGTTCTCCGTGCGCATGAGCGCCATCTCCGGCGCGATGCTAGCGCGAAAACTGGACCATCTGGAGGACAGCGGCGCGGGTGTGCTCGCGGCCGGAGACGTCGACTGCTTGCTGCACATGCAGGGCGGGCTGCGCCGTCACGGCAGCCAATTGCAGGTGAAACACATCGCCGAGATTCTGAATGAGCGCGGTTGAACTCACCTTCCACGAACGCGTTGCCGAGGCGGTGGACAACCCCGCCGAGCAGCTGGCGGTGGCAACCGGCGCACGCGCCAAATTCAGGAACCGCGCCCACGCGGTTGCCGAATTCCCCGCCATGGAGGCCACGCGTGAACGCGCGCGCCTGATTCGCGCTCACACACTGTCGCAGCTGCCGCAATACCTCGCGCAGTTTTCCGAGAACGTTGAGGCACGTGGTGGTCAGGTGTTCTGGGCGCAAGATGCCGCTGAGTGTAATCGCTACATCACCAACTTAGCGCAAGCGCGCGGGGTGCGGCACGTGGTCAAATCCAAATCCATGCTCACCGAGGAGGTTGCGCTGAACGACGCGCTGCAGGCCGCTGGCGTGGAAGTGGTGGAGAGTGATCTGGGCGAATTCATCCTGCAGCTATGTGGCCAGAAACCCGCTCACATCATCGCCCCGGTGATGCACATGACGCGCCATCAGGTTGGCGCGGTGTTCGCCCGGGAACTGGGCGTGCCGTTCAGCGATGACCCGGCCACGCTAAACGCCACCGCGCGCTCGCATCTGCGGCGGGTGTTTCTTGAAGCGGGAATGGGCATCAGCGGGGTGAACTTCGCGGTGGCCGAATCCGGCGCGCTTTGCCTGGTCACCAACGAGGGCAATGGCCGCCTGACTACCACCGCGCCCCGCATCCATGTGGCTGTGATGGGCATGGAACGGTTGGTGCCCACGCTGGCAGACCTGAGCACAATGTTGCAATTGCTGGCGCGCAGCGCTACCGGCCAAAAACTCTCGGTTTACAGCAACATTATTAACGGCCCCCGCCGCGATGGCGAGTGCGACGGGCCGGAGGAACTGCACGTGGTCATCCTGGACAACGGCCGTAGCCGCATTCTGGGAAGCGAGCTTGCGGAGGTACTGTACTGCATCCGCTGTGGCGCATGCCTAAACGCTTGCCCAGTATTCCACACCATCGGCGGTCATGCTTATGGCAGCGTGTACTCCGGCCCGGTGGGCGCGGTGCTCAGCCCACTGCTTTTCGGCGAAAAGTGGCTGGCGCTGCCACATGCAAGCAGCCTGTGCGCGGCCTGCCGGGAGGTCTGCCCAGTAGATATCGACTTGCCCGACCTGCTGCTGCGCCTGCGCGCAGAGGAAGCCGCTTCCGGCCACGCGCCGCTGTGGCTGAGACTGGGACTGCGGGCTTACGCAGCAATTGCCCGTCGCCCGGCTTTCTTCAGCTCGGCGCTCCGCGCCGGCCGGGTCGCCGGCGCCCTGCTCGGCAGCGAGGGCTGGATTGGCCGCTTGCCCGGCCCACTGGCGGGCTGGAGCGCACAGCGTGATTTCCCGCAAGTGGCGGCGCGTCCGTTCCGCAGCCAATGGAAAAAGCGCCGACAGAGCGAGGTTGGGCAATGAAACGCGAGCGTTTTCTGGAAAGGGTGCGCAATAGCCTCAAAGCCGAAACTCTGCCCTCGGTCAAACCACCGCCACTGCCCGAGACGCCTACCATCGAAGCGCAGCGGTTGCTGCGCCAATTTGTGCGCGAGGCGCGTGCGGTGCAGGCGCAGGTGCACGTCGTCCATCAAAAGCATGCGGCCATCGAGCGGCTGCTGCAATTGCTGGCAGAGCAATCCGGGCGAGAGTATCTTTGCTGGGATGACAAATGGCTGCCCGTGGCCGGGATGCAGAACCGACTGACAGCTGCCGGTTACGAACGTCTGCCGAGAGAGATCTCCGGCGAGCCACAGGCGCGCCAAAAGGCGTTAGCTGCGCTGGCGCAGGCGGGAGTCGGCATCACCGGCTGCAGCGCAGCGCTTGCGGACACTGGCAGCCTGGTCCTGGAAAGTCGCCGCGGTCAGGGCCGCATGGCCTCGCTCTTGCCGCCGGTGCACATCGCGCTGCTCACCGCCGCGCAGATTTACCCTGACATGCAGAGCTTCTTGCGAGCTCAGCCACAAGCCGGCGCGCGCAGCAGCAATCTGGTCTTCATCACGGGGCCGAGCCGCTCCGCCGACATCGAGCAAACGCTAACCGTCGGGGTGCACGGCCCCGGAGCGTTGCACATCGTATTAATTGAAAGCGAAGAATAGAGTAAAGACTAGGCGCGTCGCGGAGTTTGGCGGGGGTTCCTTATGCGCGAATCATGAGCCGCCAAACGCAGCGGCAAACTCGCTTTGCTCCACCACCCGCACCGGCAAGCTCATGAGCCCGTGGTTCAGTCCACAGATTTCGGCGTACTGAATGCGCAGCATGGGATTCTCGGCAAAGCCGCCGACCTGATCGGCGTGTCGCCAGCCACCCTGCGGCGATATGCAAAGCAATTCAAGAAACTCCTGTCGCAATACGCGTGGGCGAAACGCCGCCAATACACCCAGAGTAACATCGCAACGCTGACCAGGGCGAAGACCACAATCCGCGGCGGCAACACCACAGCGCGAACCAATATCATATTGGGCGTGATGGGCCCGAGCAAATTGCAAGCGCTCCCTGTCGCCGCGGCCATGAGCCACGCCGAGATCGTGAGCGCCTTCCAGGTTGTGGGCGAACAATTCGCCATCATGCAGGATGAGCAGGCCAAGAACACCGAACAGATCGCCGCGCTGGCGGCCCGCCAACATCCCACCCAAGCGGCTGATATTCCGGAGAGGCGCGCCTTCCCAGTCAATTGCGTTGGGCATCTTCAGTTCGCTGGCGGCCTTTGAATCGCTGCCGATACCCAGCCGGACGGTCGGCTCCGCGCCCGCCAGCGCCGCTGCCGACAATCGCTACGCGTTTTGACATCTTGGATCCTCATCTACTGGAAAGCACATCACCTTCAGCTCCCGTGATCTGCTTGATACGTCTAGATTTGTAGGCGTCGAGCGCTTCTACGACACCCTGATCGATTGGCGGTGGCTTGTACGCCGACAGTTTTGCTTTCCAAGCCCGATTGGCTCTCTGAGCGGCATCGAGCCCACCTTCGTCACGCCAAGTTTCGTATGGCGCGAGTGAACTAAGTGTCGACCGGAAGAATGCATTTCGATATCGTTTCCTCGTGTAATCAGAGGCGAGGTGATGCCCGCCGGGACCGATGGCATCGATCTGGTCCAGGGCAAGCGCTGTCGTGTCTACCCGGGGGGCGCGATAGACAGCAAAGAGACGTTCGATCAGCTCAATATCGAGAATAAATTTCTCGAACGAGGCGACCAGTCCGCCATCGAGCCAGCCGGCCGCTTGCAGTATGACGTTGGTATGGGCCATGACGGCTGGCCACAAGTTGAAGAGCGATTCGTATGCTGCCTGGGCATCTGGGAGCTGTGACGTCGTCAGGGCTCCAGAACTGCGAAAGGGCAGCCTAACATGGCGCGCCATTTGGGCCCCGGCCGCTAACGTCCACGTTGCCTCTGGTGTGCCAAATGGCACTGCTCCGGATTGCATGTCGAGTGGCGTGATGAAACCACCGTAGATCACCGGGCAGCCGGGGTTGACACATTGGGCCAGAACGATACCCGCCAATACCTCGGCGTGCTGCTGGGTAATAGCAGCTGGCAGGGTAATGGGACTCATCGCGCCGATCATGATAAACGGGGTGATGATCGGTACTTGGCCATGGTTCGCCAATTCGATCAGCCCTTCGAGCATGAGGCCATCGTAGCGCAACGGGCTGTTGACGCTGATCACGGCCATGACGACGGGTGTGGTGACAAGCGCAGCGATAGCCTCGTCGGTTGTGGCCCCGGCCGGCGCATGTGCCAGCGCCATCATTGTTATGATGTCGCGTGCTACGGTGCCGCCAAGCGCAGTCGCCCGCGGCACCTTATCGGTCAGTGTGATGTCGCAATAGGTAGTTTCGATGTGGCGACAGGAAACAGGAATATCGACGGGTTCGATTAGATGGCCGCCACCGAGAGCTAGTGCATCGCTAACGTGGATCAACTTGTTCAATCGCCTGAGATCGTCGAGTGTTCCGTAGCGGCGGCCTTTATCGAGGTCGCTGACGAAGGGTGACCCGCCAACGGCGCCAAAGACAATGTTCTGGCCGCCAACGGTCAGGTTCTTGTTGGGATCGCGCGCCTTCATGGCGATGGTTTCGGGTGCGACGCTGATTTGCTGTTGAACTAGGCCGGGATCGAGCCAGACGCGTTGCGCCGCCTCATTGACGCGCCCACCGCATTTCTTGATAATGGAACGTGCTTCAGCATTCCACATTTAGATACCGGTCGTAGCGAGAATTTCCAATGCGCTGGCATGGATGGCATCGACGGCAGCGTCATCCAGCGGTGCGTAAGGTAGCGCTTCGATCTTTAAGATGCCGCGGTGGGGTATAGGCGCCGTGCCGCCTCTCGTTCTTCTCGGACGACGTTTCATGATTTCACCTCGAAGTCGTATGCTGGATGTGCGGCTGAATGGCTATCTGCCTCCGGCGACCGGCAACTTCACCGCGCGTTACACGACTCCATGCTCAATAAAGAGAGACAGATGCAGAACCCATATTACTGTGCCACCGCCTAATAGCTGTGCCCGCAATACAATGCCTCGTCAACTTGCACTGCTAGCACGGTGGCCTGCGGCTCTTCCCGCCACGCCGTCAACGCGTGGGCCAGCTCGTCCGGTGTACGCGCCCACAGGCCTCGGACGCCGAAACCTTCGGCGACGGTCGCCCAATCCACCTCAGCGAAATCCACGCCGCTCGGTTCGTACCCACGCTGCTGCTGCGGGATGCGGATAAGGCTCAGGGCCTGATCACATAAAACGACGAACAACGGCGCCAGGCCCAGGCGGTTTACGGTTTCCAACTCCTGCACCATCATTCCAAAACCGCCGTCCCCAGCGACCCCAACGGTTGGCCGCGCCGGGTCTAACAATGCCAGTGCGATCGCGCCAGGAACGGCCAGTCCCATGGAG
>Ga0187827_10003475_pt1 | contig 20325 bp, 22 predicted proteins | sample ETNtaG_39_FD_167969 | JGI IMG/M metagenome (GOLD analysis project Ga0187827, IMG submission 167969) | Marine microbial and viral communities from oxygen minimum zone, Eastern Pacific Ocean - ETNP2014_SV_150_PacBio MetaG (Illumina Assembly) | ecosystem: Environmental > Aquatic > Marine > Hypoxic... | reverse complement strand
GCGACACCCATGGCGATGGCCGATGAAAAGGGAAATTCGTTGATCCTTGAAACCATAGACAATCATTGGACAGAACGCTTTTCGCGCAGTATAGCGACTGACATGGGTGCCGAAGCCAGTGCAGCGCTCTATCCCGCCAGTGGATCAGAATTAAAGCGTTCATCTGTGCCGAACAGCGTGACACGGGTCATCGAGATCGGTAAAGCCATCTCCGATGCGCGTGATGCACACCACAATGTGATTGAGACTGTGCTCAAAGCGACGGATGGAATACATCTGTTTACTGGCAAGATCGTTGATGTTTTGCGGCGTATTGAAGGGGGATATTCGCGCGGGGAGTGCACGATTGAGGGGTTAGGAGATTGTCGTGGCCAAAAGATGGTGTTGCATTTCCAGAACGAGAATCTGATTGCCTTTGTTGATGATGATCCGGTGGCCGTGGTGCCTGATTTAATTACGTTGTTGGATAGTGACACGGGTGACGCGGTAACGACCGAGCATTTACGATACGGATACCGTGTTGATGCAATTGGTATACCGTGTGACCCGCAGTGGCGGACACCAGAGGGGTTGGCACTTGGCGGCCCAGCGCATTTTGGCTACGAGGTCGAATACGTTCCCATCGAGCAGCGCGCCTAGATCCTAAGGAATGAATCCGGGTTAGGATTATGACCAAGCTGAACTTTCAGGTATGCCTCCTCATTATCCGGAAATCTCGCAGAATATCTTCCAACTAAGCATCCGCACCCCGATTTTTCTCGTGAGTTCAGGGGTCGTCACCGCCGGCGCAGCGCGACTACCGGCAGCGCGAGCGCCATTGAGTCGATGCTCTGCTCGCTTCCGTCATATTCGAGGCGGAACAGGCGCGCAATGGTGCGCAACGCGCGCGGATGCTGCTGCGCATATTCAGCGAGCACGTCGCGAGCGGCTGCGTGCTTGAGACTCTCGGCCGAGGCTGGGAATGTTCTCCTCCCGGCGGTGACGCGGACATGGGGATCCTGCATGATGTTGCGGAACCAATCTGCATGCCGGGCGTATGCGGCCACCACGTAATAACTCCCCGCAGACGCGTCGCGGTGCACCACCTCCAGCACCGCTTTGCGCGGCAGTCCGCTGCGGCGGCCGGTGTGTGTGAGCATCAAGAAACGGCTTCCGAGCAACCACCCGAGGCGCGCGCGATAGAGCAGCAGCGGCAACCGGAATAGCAGACGCAGCAGCGCTCCGGGCGGTGCAGTGCGGTGCATGGCACCGTAAGCGTATATCGGTGGCGCGGCGGAGTCAAGCAAAAGACGGTAAAATTTGTTCTTCGGCGCGCGGTTGCGCGCCGAAGAAGCCCATGAGAATACAAACCGATGTTGAAGCGGCAATCGCCCGGCGCATCACCACGGTGCTTTTCGCTACCACGAGCCTGCACTCCACGGCGATGGTGGCCATTTTCACCGTTACGTCGATTATCGCAGTGCGCCTGACAGGCAGCGACGCCTCCGCCGGGGTGCCCACCACGGTGTTGGCGCTCGGCCGTGCGGCCGGCGCCTATCCGGTCGGATGGCTGATGGACCGTCTCGGCCGCCGCATCGGGCTTTCCGCCGGATTACTCACCGCGACTGTGGGCGCGGCAACCGGGGCGCTGGCCGTGCTGCAGGACTCTTTCTGGCTCCTCCTCGGGGGCGCATTCTTCATCGGTATGTCGCGCAGCGCTGTAGAGCAAACGCGCTACATTGCTGCAGAGGTGCAACCCGCCGGAAGGCGCGCCAAGGCCATCGGTCTAATCGTGTTCTCCGGGGCGGTGGGATCGCTGGCCAGTCGTCTGGTGATGGAGTTGAACGCGCGCCTGACCGCGGCGACCGGAATCGCTAATATGGCTGGACCGTGGCTGATGGCGATTGTATTCATGGGGCTAGGGTTGCTGCTCAATCAGGCGCTGCTGCGCCCGGACCCGCTGCAGATCGGCCGGCGGCTGGTCGCCCGCACTTCTGAGCAGCGGAAAAGGGCAGTTTGGAAAGTGCGCCCGATGAGGCAGATATTCCGTCGACCGAATGTGCTCTTGGCTGCAGCTGTGATGGCGCTGGCGCAATTGAGCATGATGGTGGTGATGGTGGTCACGCCGCTACACATGGATTACGAAGGCTTCAGCACGCTCTCCATATCGAATGCGTTGATGTTGCACACGCTGGGGATGTTCGCTTTTGCCGCGCTGACTGGATGGCTGATAAACTGGCTCGGACGCGTGCCTGTGATCTGGATGGGGGCGGCGGTGCTGGCGGGGGCAGGGTTGGTGGGTTTCGCTGCCGGCACGCTGCTCTCAATCTATGCTGCCGTCTTCCTTCTCGGGCTGGGCTGGAATCTCTGCCACATCGCCGGCTCTGCGTTGCTTTCGGATGAATTGATTTCGCAGGAACGCGGAAGGGTGCAGGGCATCACCGAGGTGGTGGTAGGGGTGACCGTCGCGGTGGGAAGCCTGGCCAGTGGCAGCATCTACGGAGGCTATGGATACACGGGCGCGAACGCCGCGGTGCTTTGTATTGTGGCTGTGCTCGCGCTGGCAGTGTTTGTCGCGCGCTGGGCGGAGGCGCGCGGCGCAACCATCGCGCCTGAACTGGGTGGCGCGCCGCCCGGGTGACCGCGGCAAGGGTTGGGCGCTGGCGCGGAAGTTGCACATCCGCGACTGATGGCATCCGGGGCTGAAAACGACCACGCCGATTACTGGCACGAGATGCCCGCCCCCCGTCTGGGGTGGGAGTTGCTTTCGCGGCAGCCGCACACCATTGAAGTCGGGGACATCGTGCACGTGCAGGGCGGCAGCCTTTATTCGCGCGCAATCCGCTGGGTGACGCGCGCCTCCACTGAGGCGCCCTCATGGGCATCGCACACCGCGCTGGTGCTGCAGGTAGCAGACAACGTTACGGTGATAGACACTGTGGGAATGCGCGTCAGCGCCCGCCCGCTGCGCGCCTATCGTTTCCTGCCCTCCAAATTGCTGGTTTCGCGCGTACCAGGCGGGTTAAGCGTGTGGCAGAAGGCCAACCTTGCCGAAAAGGCGCGTGATTATGAAGGTCGGCTGTACGGCGTCTTCAAACTGCTCTCCCACGCGCTCGACCGACTGCTGGACAACCGTTACTTTTTCCGGCGACTGGCGCGCACGGATGATTACCCCATCTGCTCGTGGATGGTGGCGTACGCTTATCAACGCAGTCTCGGATTGCTGTTCGGCTGCCCGCCGAACGCGGCACAGCCCGACGACATCCTTGATTATTGCGTCGCCAGCCACTGGACGCGCGTCTGGGCCGATTCGGCGCAGACGCTGGCTGAGTGTCAGTCAGTTTATGCCCGCTGAGAGCTGAATTACCCCGGGCTTTCCCCCAGCACCAGTTCGACAGTGTGGACATCGCGCCCGCGCACAACCGAGGCGGTCACACTATCACCCGGTTGATGTGCCAGAAGTGCGTTGATGAAGGGATGCTCCTCGTCCAGCGGCGTCTCGGCCAGCGCCACGATAATATCGCCGGGTTCGATGCCCGCCTTATCCGCTGCCGATGCCGTGGCCACTCGCGTCACGTAAATGCCCCATTCCACAGGTAGGTCGTAAACCCAGGCGATGCGTGGGTTGACCGATTCCCAGCGGATGCCAAGGTACGGGCGCGCTACATAGCCTTTCTCGATAAGCTGCTCGCTCACCGCGCGCACCGTGTTGGAAGCCACTGCGAAACCCAGCCCTTCCGCCACCGCGTTGCCAAAGCCGTTCCCGCGCACGATGAGCGTGTTCAGACCTATGATCTGACCGGCCAGGCTGACAAGCGGTCCGCCGGAATTGCCCTGATTGATGGCTGCGTCGGTCTGAATCAGGTCTTCCAGCTGGTAACCGCGGCCAGTATCTACCATGCGCCCGGTGGCGCTGACCACACCCACTGTGACCGTGTTCTTGAAGTCTCCTAGCGGTGAGCCAATGGCGATCACGGTTTCTCCTGGCCGCAGCACATCGGAATTACCCAGCTCGGCCACACCCGGAAGCGGCGGTAGAACGCGCAGCACGGCCACATCGGCGAAGGCATCCGCGCCGATTAATTCGGCCGGGGCGGAATCCCCATCCACGAACACCACTTCCAGCGCGTTCGCTCCCTCTATGACGTGGTTGTTGGTGAGCATATACCCGTCCGCCGAGAAAATCACCCCGGAGCCCGAACCTTGCTCCTGACCACGCCCAGAGAGATTGAGCACGGTCACCACCGCAGGGCTGATGCCCTCCACCACTTCGATGACTGTAGTGTTTATCTCGACCGTACGTACCTCGACGTCCACATCCGCCGGGATCTCATTCGCGGCTGCGCTGGGAATTGCGGTCGGTGGAAGCGCAGTCGGGTTGGCCGCCGGGGTGGGTCTGGATGCCAGTGAATCTTGCACCGCGAGAAAAACCGCTGTGCCACCCGCCATTGCGCCGGCAGCAGCCGCCACCGCAACGATGATGAGCAGCGGAAAGGTGATTGCGGAGCGAGACGTCACTTTTCGCCGCGCGCCACTCGTTTCCACAGGCCGGCCGGGTAGCCCGCCATTTTGGCCAGGTCGCCAACCACGCGGATTACCGGCAGCAGCAGCAGTACTGTCACGCGCTTCGCCGGCGAGAGTGCGCCCCATAGCCCCGTGGCGCGCAACAGCGGACGGCGGATATAAGCCAGCCCGGCCAGCGCGCCCAGTGCCCAGATGGCCGGGTGCACGCTGAGCGCGGCGTAAATCCCCAGCGGCAACGCCAGTAGATAGGTGAAGTAGCGCGTGAAGTGCAGTGTGGCGAAAAGGTCGGCGTGTCCGTCGCCGGCGGCGTAGTGGAAATACTGGCGCGCGAAGGCCGCCAGCGAACCGCGCGGACGGAAATGGACCAGCGCGCCCGGCACAAAGGCAAAAGCGCCAAATCGCTCCCTCATCTTGAGATCAAAGACTACATCCTCTGAATAATCGAGCCATTCGGGGTAGCCGCCGATTGATTCCCAGGCGCTTTTGCGAAAAGCGACCGAGCGGCTGGAGGGCAGAAAGCGTGCCGGATCAATATCCTGCAGTGTGGGCAGCACGGTGGCACCCATCGCGGTTTCGAACATGGTTTGCGCGTCAGCGCGAAAGAAACCGGCGGCAAGCGCGATTTCGTCTCGCTCGAACGCGCCGGTCAGCTGCTTCAGCCAATCCGGCGCGAGGCGCACGCCGGCGTCAGTCACGGCGATGATGTCACCGCACGCCGCGCGGATGGCGGCGTTGCGTCCGGTGGAAATATTTGCTCCAGGCTGCCTCAGCGTGTGCAGCGGCAGCCGGTCACTGTACTCCGCGATGACTGCGAGCGTGTCATCGCGGCAGCCGCCGTCACAGACTATCACTTCGTCCGGCGGGCGCGTTTGCTCCACGATGGAGTCGAACAGACGGCGGGCGTGGGCGCCCTCGTTGAGTACGGTGAGCGCGAGCGAAACTTGCATAGCGGGGATTATAACGCAGGCATTTCTGCGCTTAGGCAGGATGGAAATCCGCTAGGCGCACCGGCAGCCGCCGCGCGCCCCAGTCGCCGGGTGGCCCTGCGAAGACCCCGGCGCATTGCGTGCCGCAGTGTGCACAGCTGCCTGTGTCATCAATGTTCCAGTCAGTGAGCACGTACCAGTCGCGCCCGATGACGCGCTGGCCGCATTTGTGGCACAGCGTGCTGTCGCCACCTTCATCGTGCACGTTGCCAGTGTATGAGTAGCGCGCGCCGCTCTCAGTCGCAATCTCGCGGGCGCGGGTGAGCGTGGCCCGCGGGGTGCGCGCCGTGTCGCGCATTTTCCAGTCGGGATGAAAGGCGCTGAAGTGCAGTGGCACCTGCGGGCCGAGCTGCTCGACCACCCACTCGGAAAGCGCGCGCAGCTCGCTCTCGGAATCGTTTTCGCCTGGGATGACCAGATTGGTAATCTCGAACCAGACTTCGGTCTCGTGTTTCAGGTAGAGTAAAGTGTCCAGCACGGCCTGCAGTTCTCCGCCGGCGATTTTGTGATAAAACTGCTGTGAGAACGCTTTCAAGTCCACGTTGGCCGCATCCATGTGCTGGAAGAATTCCACCCGCGGCGTGGCGCAGATGTACCCGGCTGTGACCGCCACCGTTTTCACGCCGGCCTCGCGGCAGGCCTGAGCCACATCGATGGCATACTCCATAAAGATGATCGGGTCATTGTAGGTGAAGGCCACGCTGCGGCACCCTAGCTCGCGGGCCGCGCGCGCGATGGTTTCTGGCGCAGCCCGGTCGGCCAATGTATCCATCTGCCGCGATTTGCTGATGTCCCAATTCTGGCAAAATTTGCAGGTCAGATTGCAGCCCGCTGTCCCAAAAGAGAGCACTGGCGTGCCCGGCAGAAAATGGTTGAGCGGCTTTTTCTCGATTGGATCCACGCAATAACCGCTAGAGCGACCATAGGTGGTGAGCACAATTTCACCGCCGCTGCAGGCGCGCACGAAGCAGATGCCGCGCTGCTCCTCGCGCAACCGGCAGCCGCGCGGGCACACGTCGCATTGGATGCGGCCATCCGGCAGTCGGCGCCAGTACGTCGTCGGATGTGTGTGCGCCGCAAGTGGGGTGGAGGACATTGTTCGTGCCAGACTTGATGTTGGCCGTAAAATGATTATAGTATAGATAGGCTGAAATTTACGAAGGTGCACATGCAAAACGTGAGAGCGGCAGCGGTGGCCGGACTTTTTTATCCCGATGATGCAACTGAGCTGCGCCGGAATGTACAGGCCCATCTGGCTGCCGCCGAGCCGCAGGCGGGAGGGGCGGTGCCGAAGGCCATCATCACGCCGCACGCCGGTTACCGGTATTCCGGCGCGGTGGCCGCCGTTGCTTACGCATCCTTGCGCAATGCCCGCGATGTCATCCACCGAGTGGTCATGCTCGGGCCAGCGCATCGCGTGGCAGTGCGGGGATTGGCCGCGCCCGCCGCCACGAAGTTCGTCACCCCGCTGGGCTCTGTGGAAATGGATTCCGCTGCAATAGAACTGGCGCTGCCGCTGTCGCATGTCTCCCTCTCCGATACCGCCCACGCTGAGGAGCACGGCCTGGAGGTGCAGCTCCCTTTTTTGCAGGAGATGCTGGCGTGTTTTTCACTGGCGCCGTTCGTGGTAGGTGCGGCTACGCCAGAGCAAGTCGCCGAAGTGCTCGACATACTTTGGGGCGGGCCGGAAACTCTGCTGGTAATCAGCTCCGATTTAAGCCATTTCCACGACTACGACAGCGCGCAGCATATGGACGCGGAGAGTGCGCGCTCGATTTGCCGCCTGCGGCCGCTCCGGCGCGAGCAGGCATGCGGGCGCACCCCCATCAACGGCTTGCTGCGCTTGGCGCAGCAGCGTGGCCTGCGTGCGCAGCGCCTGCAGTTGCGCAATTCCGGAGACGTTGTCGGCGGCGACAAGACGCGCGTGGTTGGTTATGGCGCTTTTCATTTTTCGTTGCCATCCAATGGCGCTCACGGATATTCGCGCGGCGAAAGAGGGACCCTGCTGCGCCTGGCCGCGGATTCAATCCAGCATGGCCTGACGCACGGAGAGGCGCTTTTGGTGCGCGCGGAAGAATTTGACCCCGCTCTGCGCGCGCAGCGCGCTACTTTTGTCACCCTGAAAATAGAGGGGAGGTTGCGCGGCTGCATGGGCAGGCTGGAAGCCATGCGCTCGCTGGCGGAAGATGTGGCGCGCAGCGCTTTCGCCGCCGCTTTCCGCGACCCGCGCTTTCCGCCGGTGACGGAGGCCGATGCCGAGCAGCTGCATATTCACATCTCGGTGCTCAGCCCGCTCGAACCGCTTCAATTTGCTTCGGAGAAGGAATTGCTGGCGCTAGTGCGACCCGGGGTTGACGGCCTGTTGCTGCAGGAAAGCAACCGGCGCGGTACGCTGCTGCCCTCGGTATGGGATTCTCTTTCGGGCGCGGATGAATTCCTGTGTCATCTCAAGAGAAAGGCGGGCTTGCCCGAGGACTACTGGAGCGATGATTTGCATGTTTCACGCTACACCGCTGTGGATGTGCAAGCCGAGTGAAAATGCAGTGATGGGCAGCGCGCGGCTGTCGCGCTCAACCCAGCAACTTCCGTTCCTAGAGGTACAGCGAAAGTAACACCAGTCCATCGGCGGTGATGAGCACTTCGTCCTCTAGTTTCACTCCATCCTGCTCGCCGACTTTGCCGGCATAGAACTCCACGCTGATAATCATGTTCTCCTGGAATTCGCCATCCGGCATCACGCTGCCACACAGCGGGTCATCCACGAACGGCAAGAACGGCGGCTCATCATCTGTGCCGGTGCCGTGCAGGATGACCGCGTACCGCTTGCAGCCGCTGCCGGCGAATGCGTTCCATGTTCACGCCGTGTTCGGCCAGCGTGCACGCCTGCCGATGGCGCGGCGGTCTCTCGGCATCGTCGCGGTCTCCTCACAAATACAGGTTCTCGCCTTCCAGTTCACGCATGCGGCGCTCGGCGAAATCATACAGCGCGGCGCTGATGGCCGGGTCGAGCGGAGGCGGCTGATAGGCAGCTAACAGCTCCTTCCAGATGGCGTTGGCGCGGCGGGGCGCATCCCAACTGCCCGCCGCGGACCAGCTCTCGTAATTAAGGCACTCTCCCAGAATGGGTTGATAATGCTCATTGGCAAAGCGCTCGAGCGTGTGCGTGGTACCGAGATGGTGACCGTCAGGCCCTACCTCGGCAATCATATCCAGCGCGAGGGTATCCGTGCTGATTTCAAACCCGTTCAGGAAGTGGCTGAACTTGGCAAGGTTATCCAGATCCATGACGATTTTCTCGCACGAGACCGTCAGCCCGCCTTCTAGCCATCCGATGGAATGCTTGATGAAGTTGGTGTGTGCCAGCACGGTTGGCCAGATTGTCCAGCTGGTTTCCAGCGCGGCCTGCGCGTCGGGGACTTTGGAGTTGTTCAGGGTTCCGTTGCCACGGCAGGGCAGCCGGTAGCGGCGGGCAAGCTGCGGTGCGACCAGCGCGGTCCAGGCCCCCTCCGGGGTGCCGAACGCCGGGCCGCCAGTTTTCATATCTACGTTCGTGGCAAACCCGCCATAAATCACCGGCGTGCCCGCGCTGATTAGCTGGGTGAATGCTATTCCGGCGAGCGCCTCTGCGTTCTGTTGTGCCAGCGCGGCGGCGACTGAAATCGGGCTCATCGCGCCGGCGAGAATGAAAGGTGTGATGATTAGTGCTTGCCCGGCGCGGGCGAAAGTTATCATGGCCCCCAACATGCGCTCGTCGTAGCGCAGCGGGCTGCTAGCATTGATTATACCGATGATGACCGGCTCGTCCGGTAGAGGGTCTCCGAACACAATCCGCGCCATTCCCATGTGATCCGCGCTGATTATGCGGCCGTGGGCGGTTGTGTTCACAGCTTTGTCGGTCATCGAAAACACGCGCGGCACGCGCTGGAGGTGGCGCACCGAGGGTGGGATTTCGGCCGGAACGATTACTTGTTCAGCGGCAAGATGAGTGACCGGGCTGACTTGGATTATGCGCAGAAAGTTCTCAAAATCCTGCATGCTTCCGGTGCGACGGCCACCATCTAAGTCCGTCACGTTGACCACGCCTCCCGGCGGCGCGAAGACGATGTTGTTGTGCCCGATTTCCAGATTGTGAATGGGGTTGCGTGCGCGCAGGGTGAATTGCTCCGGTGCACTGGCGATGGTCTCCAGCAGCAGGCTGCGGTCGATGTACACGCGCTGGCTTCCACGCTCCACGCGCGCTCCAGCGCTTTCCCATATTTGCAGCGCCTCGACGTCCATGAAGCAGATGCCGGTTTCCTCCAGAATCTTCATGGAGGCGAGATGCAATTGCTCGATTTGCTCGGGGCTACAGTACTGCAGCGGCGGCAGTGGGGATTTGGGCGGGGAGAACGGGAGCGACAGCAGTGGAGCTGCCATGTTGGAGCGCTGCTCTCTGCGGGCGTCGCGCCGGGCCCGGCGTGTGGTTTTGGCCATACGACATCTCTCCGCTTTTACTTTCGCCCGAACGCGCGCGGGGGCAAGGGATTTGTCCGCATTATATACAAAAAGAAGGTGATTTGGCGGGTTGACGGCATTTTGCCGTTTTTCGGGGTACAATGGAAACAGTCCTAGATGGACGCAGCAAAAAGATGCCTAAACGCTACGCGAACATCGCTGGCTGGGGAAAGTACACGCCGCAGCGCATCATCCCCAATGTAGAGCTGGCGCAGCAGGTGGACACCAGCGACGAATGGATTGTGGCGCGCACCGGAATCCGGCAGCGCCGCATCGTCGGCAGTGGGGAGAACAATTCGCAGATGTCCACCGACGCCAGCCGAACAGCGCTGCAACGAGCCGGCTCGCAGCCGCACGACCTGGACTTAATTATCGTGGCCACCTCCAACGGGGACGACATCACCCCGCCGGTTTCCAGCCTAGTGCATCACGCACTGGGTACACAGGTGGCACGGGTGAGCGCGCTGGCGTGGCCGCTGCGCCTGTCCGCGTGGTTGCAATGGCATGCGCACAAAATGGTCGCGCCGCTGCTCGCGCTATTGGCTGTGTTGTACTTGCCCTTCTCCGTATGGCCAAAACGCCGGCGCGCCGGACTGTAGCGCAGCGCATGAACCCACTGCAGCAACTGCAGGTGTTGGGCCAGTCTCCCTGGCACGACAACATCCGCCGCGACCAGCTCGAATCAGGGGAGCTGGCGCGCATGGTGGCCGCAGGCGACATCACCGGACTGACCTCCAACCCGACCATTTTCCAGCAGGCGATCTCGGGCAGCGATAATTACGATGCCTCCATCCGCGCGCACGCGCAGCAAGGCACCGGTGCCGAGGAGATTTTCTACGCTCTGGCCAGTGAGGATATTCAGGCTGCCGCCGACATTTTTCGACCGGTGTACGATCGTAGCGCGGGCAGGGATGGTTTCGTCAGTCTGGAGATTTCGCCCCGGCTGGCGCACGAAACCGAGGCCAGCGTGCGCGAGGCGTTGCATCTCTGGCAGAGAGTGGCGCGCCCGAATTTGATGATTAAGATCCCGGCCACCCGGCCCGGCTTGGCGGCCATCACAGCATCCATCCGCGCCGGCGTCAATGTCAACGTTACTCTGATCTTCTCGCTGCAGCGCTATGCGGACGTGATGGACGCGCACATGAGCGGACTGGAAGAGCGCCTCGCCGCCGGAGAGGATATCTCCGGGGTAGCCTCGGTGGCCAGCTTCTTCGTCAGCCGGCTGGACACGCTGGTAGATGCGCGCCTCGACGAACTGGCCGAAACCGATCCGGGCGCAGCCGAATTAATGGGCTTCACCGCCATAGCCAATGCGCGCCTCGCCTACACGCTTTTCCACGAGACCATCGGCAGTCGTCGCTGGGCAGCCCTGCAGGCGGCTGGCGCACGAGTGCAGCGCCCGCTGTGGGCTAGCACAAGTACCAAAAACCCGCGATACCGCGATGTTCTCTACGTGGAGGCGCTCATTGGCGTGGACACTGTAAATACAATGCCGCCACACACGCTGCAAGCGTTCAAACAGCATGGCCATGCGGAAGAGACCATCACTGCCGGTACGGACGCCGCGCGGGCGCACATGGCGCGGCTGGCCGACCTCGACATCGACATGGCTGCTGTCACTGATAAGTTGGAAGCTGACGGAGTGAGCGCCTTCGCACAATCGTTCGAGCGATTGTTGGAGGTAATCGAGCAGCGCAGCCGCACACTCCGCCCGGAGCGGGCATGAGATCTTGGCGCGGGTGTGGCCGGGGTTATTCGGGGCTTTTCAGGGTTTTCAGCACGCTCCAGGCAACACCCAGAGCGACGACCACCCAAAGGCTGGCGAATATTGTCATGGCTGCGCTGGCGGGCTGGGCATTCTCACAACACAATCTCGAGCAATAAACCGAGCATCGCGCCCGCGCACACATGTACGGTCAGTAGGAAGCGGTCTGACGAGTACGTCGTGATGATGTTCTCGATTGTGCTCAAGTTGTGCTTACAAATAACAGGGCCGACAGCGCCCGGCCCATGGAAATGGGCACAGTGAAAGCGGACCGGGTGCTGTCGGCGAGGCCAGTAATGCCTTCAGTACGTGCAAGAAAGGTGCCAGAAGTGTGCGCTGCTGGTTATGGCGTTTCCGCAGTGCGAAGCCGGTCTCAGTTTTCCTTCCAGCCGCCTTCGCTAGGGCGGAACTCATGGTTAACCGGCGAGATTAGCCACGAGTGCGCTGCCCCGATGCGGCCGTCTCGCGCGGCTAGCGCGAGCGCTTCGCGATCGTCGCATCTGTCGATCACCCAGTAATCCAGCAAGTGCTCTTTTTCGTCTCTGGTGCGCACTATGTATTTCATCTCGTCTCCCCGCTTCCGTGGTGTGTGTAGGCGATAATATGTGCAGGTTTCATGCCATATATGGGGTGAGTTTGGGCATGTTCTCCGCATATAGGAGCAGTAGCTGCGGCGAATCAAGGTAGCTTCCATTGCGGTCGCAGGTCCTCGACTGAGGGTGGTGCGCTGCCTCGCCGCGAGGTCGGCGCGGCCGGCTCATGATATACTTTGCATTCAGAAAGTCAGTCAATCGGGGCCTGTGGCGCAGCTGGGAGCGCGCTTCAATCGCACTGAAGAGGTCGCGGGTTCGAATCCCGCCAGGTCCACTGTAACTTTCTTTTTGGGCCCATAGCGCAGTTGGGAGCGCGTCTCAATGGCATTGAGAAGGTCGCGGGTTCGAGTCCCGCTGGGTCCACTTTTTGGCCTTTTTTTGTACAGAAAATGTACCAGAGGGAACAAAAAGACCGTCATTTGACGGTCTTTTGCTTTTGCGAAATGCAGGGTTTTGTCTACAGTTTTGCCAATACCTTCCGCAACGTGACGGCTGTCCCGATCAATGAAAGGACTACAGCATGCCCGTTCAGTTGACCGACCTCGTACCAGACCAGGAGCCCGCTAAGCTGGCCGGTGGTTTCCAGTTCACTGAGGGACCTGTGTGGCACCCGGATGGCTATCTCCTGTTCAGTGACATCCCAGCCGACGTGATTCACAAATACACATCCGACGGGACCGTGGAGATGTATCTGAGTCCGAGTCGTAACTCCAATGGACTTACGCTAGACCGCAGCGGACGGCTGGTTGCATGCGAGCACAGTGGACGTCAGGTCTCTAGGCAGGACTCCAGTGGGCAAATGGTCTCAGTTGCATCGCGGTGGGGAGGACAGCGGCTCAACAGCCCTAATGACCTCGTAGTGCACTCCAGCTGCAGCATCTTCTTTACCGACCCTCCCTACGGCATAGAGCCCGAACAGGCTGAGATCGGCCACAACGGCGTGTATCGCATAGACGCCGACGGCAGTGTCACATTGCTGGAGTCGGACTTCGCCCGCCCCAACGGTCTGGCCTTTTCGCCCGATGAGGCCATCCTATATATCGACGACTCCGAGCGCCGCAACGTGCGAGCCTTCGACGTTCAGCGAGATCTATCCATAAATAACGACCGTGTTTTCACGAACATGGACATAGAGGAAAGAGGCAGTCCGGACGGAATGAAGGTGGACACCGAAGGCCACCTCTATGTAACAGGAGCGGGCGGCGTCTGGGTGATTACTCCCGACGGCACGCATTTAGGGACCATACCGTTTCCAGAGCTCCCGGCGAACCTGACATTCGGGGGAGACGACTATCGCACACTGTTCGTCACGGCACGAACGGGTCTCTATAGCGTGCGAGTAAACGTCACCGGAATAAAGCCATGAATTCACTGTGACATTCGGAACGCAGGATAATGGAACACAGTTACAGTTTTGCCAATACCTTCCGCAACGTTACCAACTCGTTGTCGGTCAAGCCTAGATGGTCCGGCCGCTGATTGCTATCGACGCCATTGCCAAGAGAGGGATGAACGTGTTTTCTTGGGTTTTGAGGCAAAGCACGATCTGCGCCTTGAGCTTCCGCTGGATCAGGACCTACTCAATCGCACATTGGCGCAGCTGGCCCAAAGTGCGAGCCAGGCAACCTTTTCTATCTACTTCGCCGTGAAGGACGGAAATGCGCTCCGGCAAAGAGTGCTGGCGGATGCAGTGGCTCGGGCGAGGGAGAACGCTGAAACCCTGGCACAAGCAGCTGACGTGCAATTGGGCGATATCCTACGCATTGACTACGGCTGGACGGAGATTCGCGTCTCGGAAAGGATAATGGAATACGATGCATCGATGGCGCCCAGCATGCCAATGGCGGATATCGAGCCGGACGAAATAGAAGCCGGAGACAATGTGACTGTAGTATGGGCTATCGGGTGATGGCTGACCCACTGGGAGTGGGTGTATAGTTAGGATATGGCTGACTTCACGCGTGAAGAAGTTGAAGCCGTGTAGAGGGCAGTTGAGCTTGACCTCACCTGTACCCAGCTGTGGGAAACCTGGGCACAGGCGGCCCGATAAAAGTGAGCGCTTGTAGAGGTTCAGCTATTCACGACCACGATACTCAAGCTACCTGATTTGCAGAGGGGATGGCTTGAACGCTGCCACACAGAAACACTCGCGTATGTTCTGGTTTCTTGTCCTAATTCCGCTTGGCCTGTATGTCACCCTTGTCACCGTGCTGTGGGCCTTTCAATCCCGTCTTATCTATTTCCCTGTGCGAAGAATGAGTGCCAGTCCTGCTGATATAGAGCTTTCTTACGAAACCGTTGAGTTTGAGGCTGCCGATGGAATGGACCTTTTTGGTTGGTTTGTTCCCGCCGAGAGGCCAAGAGGCGTGATACTGTTCTGCCACGGCAACGCCGGCAACATTTCGCATCGACTGGAGTCCATTCAGGTGTTTCATCGTTTGGGGTTCAGCACCTTCATTTTTGACTACCGGGGCTACGGCCAGAGCGAAGGAAAACCGAGCGAGCGGGGCACCTATCTCGATGCGGCGGGAGCCTGGCGCTACCTCGTGGAGCAGCGAAAAGTGGCCCCAACCGAGATAGTTATTTTTGGTAGGTCGCTCGGCGGTGCTGTTGCAGTCTGGCTTGCCCAAAATCACTCACCGAAAGCGCTGATCATAGAATCGACTTTCACATCAGTGCGAGACGTCGCTGCCGAGTCGTATCCTTACATCCCCGTTCGAATGCTGTCGCGTTTTGACTACAATGTCATGGATTATCTCCGTAAAGTGAATGCTCCAGTTCTGATCGTGCACAGCCGCGACGACGAAACGATATCGTTCAGCCACGGGCTTCAGCTCTTCGAGATAGCAAATGAGCCGAAGGAATTTCTCGAACTTCATGGTAATCACAATCAGGGGTTTATGATGTCAGCAGGCCGCTATGAAGCCGGTTTAACATCCTTCATTGCCAAGCACTCCCATCCATAAACAAAGTTGACACCTCGCTCTGTCAACATGATCGCTATAGGCTCAGTAAACGGACTGGTCGCGCGCTTATTTCCGTAAAACAAGCCCTGCGCATAGTTGGCGGTTGCGTACATGCCAATCTTGTTACCGAGCTAGGGCGGTGGGTTTTACATACCTACAGTCCACTATCTTGCGACTTATTCGTAAAAGGCTGTTAATTGTGCCTCTAGGACAGCATCCACTGCCAAAACATCATCGGTCGTGTTGCACAAATGTGGCGAAAGGGGTAGATTAAGAAAATACCAGACACATGAAAAATAATTGGCCTAAGGAATTAGAACGATTTATCGAAACGCAAGAATGGACGTTTGCCAAGACGTTCGCGCAGACGTGGCCGCATGAATACCTAGTCAAGGAACGCGTCGACGAGGGCATGTTCCTGGCAATGGTGAGACACATCAGGCAGCACGGTTACAAGGCGCCATTCTACCGAAGGGAGTACACCTACTTTCAACAGGATGGTAAAGTCTACTGGACGATGGTTCCAGATGAGGATGACCCCAAATGGTATCCGGTAGAGAAGGAAACTATCATCAACAGGTGTCCAGTTGAAAATACCTATGAATATCGCCTAAACAATGACACTTTACCGTAAGAAACGGTGTACTGACTAATGAGAATTGGAATTTGGGAAATTATCAATCAAAAACCAAAGCGATTGGATAATGCTTCCATAGCTTTGGAGAAACATCTTGAAGATTGGATCGAAGCAGATTCGTCATTATTGCAATCCGGCTTAGTTATTGTAGCGCGTCAAATGGCTGTTGAAGGCGGTGTTATTGATTTGCTGGCAATTGATACACAAGGTAGATGGATTGTAATTGAAATAAAACGCGGACAGCTTGATCGGGACACTGTTGCTCAGGTACAGGATTATGAGTCATGCATTGCAACAATCCCGACCAATGAATTAATAACAAAAACGAATTCGTACCTGGAGACCCGTGGACTAACAATCCAGCGGCTCCTCGAAGAACGTTCGGCAGATGACGCGATAGATCTTGATAGCCGCGATATTGAAATGGTGGTCGTTGGAGTCGGCAAGATGCCCGGTTTGGATAGGATGGCCAATCGCCTATCCAATCAATATCAAATGCCCTTATCAATTGTTTCGTTTGAAGCGGTTAAAGGTGACAATAACCAGATTTTGCTTGTCCGCGAGTTAGTGGAACCAGATTATTCTTTAGACCCAAAACCACCAAAGACGAGTACAGTCGAAGAACGCTGCGAAGAAATCTGTTCGCTTGCGGATAAAGCTGGTGTAGGTGATAGCTTTCGGGAAATATTATCTATCGCGAATGAATTGGGTTTATATACGCGCCCGTACAAAAAGAGCATCATGTATACACCCTCATCTCAACGTAATAGAATGCTTTTTACAGTGTGGGCCGAAAAAAAGAATAATGGATTGCGAATATTTGTCCGCCCGTCGATATTTGCAGAGTTTTATCCTATTTCAGAAGAGGAAGCAGCAGCCTGCTTGGATTTAGACAATACTGGTTGGCAATACATGGAAGACAAAAAGGTCACTGCGTTTCTCGACGGAGCAAAACGGCTATTTGAATCAATTGCCGAAAAGACAGGTATTTGACGTCGATATGGTAAAAGCGAATACCTATCCAGTAGGGCGGTCGGTATCCTCTAGAGTGTAGATATGGCAGATTTCACTCGGGATGAAGTTGTAGAAATAGCACACAAACTGAAAGGGGCCGATTTGCGCGGATTAGACCTGCACGAGGCCAACCTGCGCGGGGCCTACCTTAGCAATGCCGACCTGCAGGATAATGGAACTAAAGCAACACTAGCGGTCGAAGTCCAAAGCGGAGGCTTGTTCAAGATGGCAGAAAATCTGTTTGCCAAGCAGATGGAAAAGCAGATTTCTACTGATATGGCTAGTCTGAAGCGTGTCATGGGGACCTGACCTGCGTGAGACTGACCTGCATCAACCAACCATTAAGAGCCTTGGGAATTCTCGCTGTACTGATGGGTACTGCGTGTGGCGAAGTAAATTCCGACACGTCTTCGTATAAAACACCCATACCGAATCCACCTCAAGCCACACAAGTCGCGACCCGTGGAATCATACAAGGATCACAAGTTGAACAACCCGAAGACACCGACGAGGCAACTATCAATTGCTCCATCGATTCCGCTTCCAAAACAGCTACCTGTACGATTACAAAGTATGATTACGAGACAATCACATGGTCTTCAAATGCCAGCTGGTTGACATCTGGAGCCGGGACTTGGACGTTCCAGCTTGACGAGCCGACCACAGAGCTTCTAGTCCAATTGGAGCTGTGTGATAAGGGTGAGTGCCGAACAATCCAAGATTCCTTTACTCTACCTCCAGAACTGCGCGCTGCGCATGAAACAAAGGAATCAGATGCTCCCAAGCCTCAGGTGACCGACGCATCAACAAATCAGGTGGGGTCAATCGACGAACTACCAAAACCTCAAATCGACTGTGGCGGAAATACGTGGTTTGTTGGTGAAGAAATTGAATGCGGTTTCGACCCAGACAACGCACAACATGTTAACTGGACAGCGGTAGGTGGATCACCGGATTACAGCGACAGTCTGAAAGGTTTCTCAACCAGTTACGATGTCGCCGGCAGTTACACTATCGTGCTTGAAGTATGTAATCTAACCGATTGCGCCACAGAAACTCGCGAACTAAATATCATTAGTGAAGAATCTACCAGTGCAGAGCCCAGTGAAGACGCTACCGAGACCAGCCTAGCAGAAAAACTTACTGCCGTTTGCTCGTTTGACGTGTCAATACCGAAAATCTCGTGTCAAGCTAGCGGATACGCGGTTGAGAGTTCACAGCTAAAGTGGGAGTCTAATGTTTCGGGATGGAGCATGGGATCGTTGTACGAGGTTGAACTCGTAAAGGCCCGTCAACTTATCCCCGAGATCATTGTTACCCTACAACAATGTCTGGGATCTGCCTGCGAGACAGTAAAGACTTTGATCGATACGTCAATTCTGGTGCCTGGAAAAAGTGTTCAAGGCCAAGGTTTTGCCGAATTACTGGATGTTTCCGACGGCCTAGCCGGTTGGCTTTCCCAGGAAACAGTACTCTACGCGATCAGCATTACCGACCCACTCTTACCCTCAACCATAGGTGTGGTAGATGTACCCGAAGTGGCAACGGCGGCCTTTCAAGATGACGAGTATTTATACGCCGGTAGCAGGGCTGCTTTCAACATCCTTCCCGTAGGTGATCCGTTTGGAGAGCCAATTGGAACCTTCGAATCTAGGTTCGGTCCATCCGCAATCATGGTCACGGGTGGGTACGCCTATCTAACCAGGAACGACAGCCTATTGGTATTGGATGTGTCCGACCCATTTGAACCCACTGAAGCTTCCCGCTTACAGATAAATGGCAAGCATCCCAAAGACATCCAGTTTCACGCCGGCCACGCCTATATACCAGCCACTCTGGGTGGCCTGAACGTGGTCGATGTGACCGATCCTCGATATCCTTCCTTGGTTAACGTCATTCCGTTCGAGTCGCACACGACAGGTTTCAAAATCAGAGGCTCCTACGGCTATCTGGCCCGCATTGTGTCGGTCACACCCACGGAACGATGGTACGAAGGGTCATCGGTGTTTGAAGTACTGGATCTTTCTACCCCGGCCGCGCCAGTCACAGTCGGCTCGGTCACGATTCCGACCATGATTCATGATCTAGACGTTGTGGGCGACTATGCTTACGTCACCGGAGAGCAGATAACAAATCAAAAACAGGCGATTACTGTCGTGGATATCACATCTCCCGCAAATCCCCTAATAGTAGATGTCCCGGATCCCAACTTCGGAACGTCAAATCCTTACGACATTTACCTCCACAAAGGGCATGCCTATATCATGGATTCAGGTGAGGGTCTGAAAGTATTAGACCTCAACGATCCGCTCAACCCGACCATCGTAGCCAGCCTGGAATTACCGCTGCAGATGTACTGTATGCACGGGACAAGTGAAGTAATCTATCTATGTGCAGAAGAAAGATACCTAAATATCGCGGACGTAAGTGACCCGGACAATCCCGTACTCACATCTTCTGAAATCATTCCGTCTGGACTTGCCTCTACAATTGTCTTAAAAGATCGGAAGGCTTTCTTCAGTGGCGGCGGATTAAAAATCTATGATCTTACAGACCCTGAGACTCCAAAGAGACTTCCAGTGGAAAACTACGGAGTAGACACAATAGCTATCCAGGGAAATTTTATGTACAGCACAGTCGGTGAATGGGGGCTGGATGTGTGGGACATAACTGATGTTGAAAACCAAGTATTTGTTTCACGCACCAACTTCCTCATTGGAATGCCACACGATATGAGTCATGATGGTAGATGGGTGGTAGGAATAGCGAACAAGCCATATTCCATTACCTTGATTGACGTCTCAGACCCATTTTTACCTGTGGTCACCGATTCATATGTTTTCGATGATTATGCTGACACTGTTACGGTAAAGGATGACCGAGTCTATGTGCCACGAGGATCAGAGGGCGTAGACATTTTCGAGATAAGCTCAGACGGCATTCTCACACTAGTAGCAAATTATCAAACAGTTACAGCTAATTATGTCACGGCATTCGGGAATAGAGCGTATGTTTTAGGAGGGATTGACATACTCGACCTCACTGATCCATCACGACCTGCCCTGCAAGGTCGGCTTCCAAGTTACGGAATTCCGCATCGGGCAAAGGTTCACGAAGGATATCTCTACTTAGCTGACGGATACGCAGGATTAACGCTGATACCTCTAGATCCCCCTAAAACTACGGACGAGTGACACAGATTGGGCTTTGTTTGCCCCAGTTACTTGCCAAGACGAACCTCAAGCTCGCCTCTGGCTCGACTCCGAACGCAAACCTGCACCGAGAACAATACTCAGTCGCAGGTTAACCTTCAAAGCAATCAATGTAACGCACGATATAGAAAGTGCATTTGTAGGTGTAGCATGAA
>Ga0187827_10003474_pt1 | contig 20326 bp, 20 predicted proteins | sample ETNtaG_39_FD_167969 | JGI IMG/M metagenome (GOLD analysis project Ga0187827, IMG submission 167969) | Marine microbial and viral communities from oxygen minimum zone, Eastern Pacific Ocean - ETNP2014_SV_150_PacBio MetaG (Illumina Assembly) | ecosystem: Environmental > Aquatic > Marine > Hypoxic... | reverse complement strand
CAAGATGGTCCCCTCGACTGGATCTGTAACCGCTTGATATGCAACTTCGGCCGCCGCCGCCAGAGCAGATGCAAATTCGAGAACACCCAACTCACATGAATCGGATAGCCCCTCGGAAAAACCACGCAGGATCTGCGAAAGAATCACTCCGGAATTCCCTCGAGCCCCTAATAAGGCTCCCCGACCGAGAGCAACGGCAACACCTTTCACATCGCTCGAACCAGACTCACCGGCTTCTCGAACAGCAGCGCGAAGCGTAAGCACCATGTTCGTTCCTGTATCTCCGTCAGGAACCGGATAGACGTTTAGTCGGTTGATGGCCTCCGAGTTCGCCTCAAGCCAGTGCAAGCTATATTCGACAGCATTGAAGAAACGAATGCCGTCGTTGAGGTCGAACCTTTCGCCGCCGCCTTGGAAATTATTCAAACTATTAAGGCCGAGATGTACACCCACGGTGATAGCATGGGGCCTCGATCTTAGAAATTCCTCTAAAGCTCCGTCAACGTAGTTAGGTGTACCTTTGGCCCGATGTCAAGTCTGCGGTACAGGTCCTCAGTTTGGTCGGCACATTCGTCATACGGCGTCTGGTCGTTGGGAACGCAAGGCGCCACGCAAAGCAAAGGTGTGGTCCGTCAACGTACAACGTAAGCGTTTAATGCTGAATGGAAAGTATCAGCGTGTGAGTGTGTGCACGCGCTGTATGAGAAGCCTCAACCAAGTAGGCTAGACGATAGTCGCCGCTCGAAGACGAGCTAGGGCCGCAGCAATCCCGTCCGGCGCACTAAAAACGGCAGATCCAGCCACTATGACCTGAGCCCCAGCCGATACTGCCGGGGCAATTGTCGATTCGTTCAATCCTCCATCCACCACCAATATCGATTCATCTGAAATTTGGCGTAGCCTTCCCGATAACAACTCGATGCGCGGCAGCATTTCAGGCAACAATTCTTGACCGCCCAGTCCAGGCTCAACCGTCATGACAAGCAATATGTCGACGAGGTCTAAGTAAGGTAGAACCGACTCCACAGGAGTCTTCGGACGCAACGTCAGACCTGGACGCACACCCAGTTGACGAATTGCTCTCAATGTTTCTGCAGGATCAGATATCGCCTCAACATGCACGGTGATCGAATTGGCCCCTGCCGACACAAAATCCTCTAACTGAGAATTTACTGACTCAATCATCAGATGAACATCAAGAGGTAAAGAAGTAACACCACGGATGCCTTTAACAATGGGTGCACCAAAACTAATTGCCGGAACAAAATGCCCATCCATCACATCAATGTGGAACCAGTCAGCACCGGCCAATTCCGCTTCGCGCACCTGTTCGCCAAGGACCGCGAAATCTGCTGCTAGCACCGAAGGTGCGATACGAACATTACTCATCGGCTGATTTATAAACCCAAGAATCTCAGAGCAGGAGCATGCTACGTGTTTTGTGTGGGATCAATGAAACCGACCGCCGAGCCACAGTCGATTGGAACGCGATGGCCTGTAGAACATTTCCAATCCACCGAAGGACATAGGCAATCCTTCTCCCTACGGAAGCCAGATTGCCTACTCAACGCGATGGACACTATCGGACCCGACAATTGATTTCGTAAGGCCACCCGCATGAAGTTGACCGCAAGCTCCGGAAATGTCCCGACCCCGGGTCCGCCTGATCGTCACAGAAACGCCACCCGACCCAACAATCTCTCTGAAATCACGGATACGATCAGGCGTGGTTCCTTGATAGCGCGCTCCGGGATACGAATTAAACGGGATTAGATTCAGGTGACACCTCTGGCCACGCAACAAATGTACAAGTTCTTTCGCCTGTTCACGCGAGTCATTAACGCCTTCGAGCATCGTGTACTCGTACGTAACTCGGCGCCGAGCAATTCGCTGGTAGTAATTACTGGCGTCCATAATTTCTTCAAGTAGAATTCTTCGTGCCACCGGAACCAGACACTGTCTAATTTCATCCACGGCAGCATGCAAAGATATTGCCAGCCCGATCGAGAGGTCCCAATCAGCCAAAGCACGAATGCCAGACGGTAAGCCAACGGTCGATACCGTCACACGGCGAGCACCAAGCCCCCCACGAACAGGTTCGACCAACCCACGTACCGCGCACTCAACAGCGGCCAAGTTCGCAAGCGGCTCACCCATTCCCATGAAAACAGCCCTATCCGGAACTTGGTCATTCCCAGATCTGCGACGAAAGTAAAGAAACTGATCGATGATCTCGCCACTCGTAAGATTCCTAGTTAATCCAATGTCACCAGTAGCACAAAAGGTGCATCCCATTCCGCAACCCGCCTGAGAACTGAGACATATAGTCGTGGCGTTGTCACGCTCAGTAGGCATTTGCACCGTCTCAATCGCAGACCCATCACCAGTGTGAAACAACACTTTTTTCGTGCCATCAACTGACGTCTCAATTCGTAACGGCGAAACCGCCTCATAACTAAACTTCTTAGCCAGCGCCTCCCGGGTTGCAACGGGAAGTGTCAGGATGTCATCGAAGCTCGTCGCATCAGTGTTGTATACCGCGTGCTGAATTTGATCCAACCGATATCGAGGCTCGAGTTCCAGTTCTGAGCGCAACTCTTCCACACTGACATCAGTAATCGACGGACGCATCACCTACACACCTATTGAGCACGCCTTCGGTTATCGACGTCCCGATAGCGCTAACAGTCGCAGTGCGAAGTACAGCACTTGCATAAGCGCCACAAACATTGCCGCCACATAGGTTAAAGCCGCCGCGTCGAGAACTTTCTTTGCGTGAGGACCTTCCGACCCGTTAATCACACCAACGGCTTGCATCATTCCTAGCGCTCTCCGGCTTGCATCAAACTCGACCGGTAATGTGATCAGCGAGAAAACGAACGCAGTGCTGAATAAACCAAGTCCAATCCAAGCTATCGTCAATCCGATCGGACTGACACCAGTTAAGACGGCCAAGAAAAAACCCCCAATCAGCAAAAAGTATCCAAAACGAGATCCAAACGTAGTGATAGGAACCATTGCCGTGCGCATAACCAAGAACGGATATCGAATCTTGTCTTGCATTGCATGGCCAGCTTCGTGAGCTGCGATAGCCACAGCAGCAAGCGATGTACTGTCAAACACCCCATCAGAAAGTCGCAGAACTTTCTTGGTGGGATCGTAATGATCGGACAATTCACCAGGCACACGTTTGACCTCAACCGTATTGAGTCCTACCGCATCTAATAGTCGACGAGCAGCCACATGGGCAGGAATAGCTGAACTCGCCATCACCTTCGAATACTCGGCGTAAGTCTTCTTGACCCGATTCTGGGCCCACATAGCCAGAATAAAAGCGGGTGCAATTAGCACTAAGTAGAGCGGATCAAAGAAAGGAAAAAACACAATAGCCAGCATCTCCAACACGGTTAGCTGCAAACGAGGCAACACCTTGGCCAAATCCTAGCACCGGAAAATGCTGGGCAAGAACAATCAATACTTAGAGAACGATGGGAGATTGACCCTCCGGGAACGGTTGGCCCCACTTCACGTTCAGGAGGGACCTATAGCCCCTGACAAAAGCCTGCGCCTCCATACGATCTCTTCCCTCAGGCTGAATTACCCTGACCGCAATTGATCCCTCACCACAGCCAATTAGCAAGACGTCGTCACATGCCACGGTCGAACCAATAGAAAGGTCCCGTGGGTCGAGCGTTAGGTCTAGCAACTTGCATCGGACCTCACCGGCCTGAACTTGAATACCAGGCCACGGCTGGAAAGCTCTCCACCGGTCATACAGTTCGATCGACGGTCTACGTAAATCAAGCTCACCATCTCGTCGTTCCAGCGGTCGCGTCATGCTCGCAAGCGACTCGTCCTGCGGATGTTCGCGAATGACGCCAGCAACCCACTTCGGCAACGTTTCTATCAACAATTCGGCCGCAACCAGGGAGAGACGCTCGCTAGCCTCGATCGCGGTTTGATCAGTCGTGAGTGAAAGTTCGCTGGATGCAATTATTGGCCCTGCGTCAAGCCGTTCGACTAGTCGAATCAAAGTAACCCCTGTTTGCCGGACCCCGGACGCAATCGCCGCCTGAATCGGCGATGCACCACGAAAATCCGGAAGCAAAGACGGGTGCGCATTAACGCATCCGTACGAAGCACACGCAGACAACTCATTCCCTATAAGTCGCCCATAAGCAACCACCACGAACACGTCGGGTTCGTATTCCGCAATTGTTTCTTTCGCAAGAATTTGGTTCGGATCTCGTGGCTGAAAAAGATCTAGATTTAGATCTTTGGCAGCAACCGCAACCGGGGGTGATTGCAAGATGTTTTTTCGGCCCACCTTCCTATCTGGGCGCGTTACAACCAATACAACTTCGTGGCTTGCAGCCAGCAATCGCAAAGATGGCACTGCAAAATTTGGGGTACCGAAAAATATGATCCGCATGGCCGCCTAAGAAACGTGTAAGCGTTGCGCCTCTGGCGAACGAGGGTCAACGAACCTTAGCAAGGATGGATCCGTTAAACGATCAATGAAAATGATCCCATCCAAATGGTCAATCTCATGCTGTACGACCCGGGCAGCGATATCTCGAAGACGGTGTCGAACCTCTTTGCCGTCCGCATTCGCACCTTTCACTGTGACTGTTTGATGTCGAGTCACAGGCCCAAACCAATTCGGAAAGCTCAAGCAACCTTCATCGGCGGTGATCGACCCTGCTCGTCGAACAATTTCAGGGTTTATGATCGCCACGGATTCACCATCTGCGTCTAAAACAATCACGCGCCACGGACGACCGATCTGGGGCGCAGCCAGACCGACCCCGTGATTAGCAACCATCGTCTCAAACATATCCTCCACAAATACCCTGATATCTGGTGTTACTCGACCAATCCGACTGGCCTTCCGCCGTAGCATTGGGTGGTCGATTGGATGTATACGATGGACAGTCATCCGTTAGGTTAACTGCAATGGATCAGCTTCTAGCAACCATCCTCTATGAAACAAAGGGAGCACTAGCCGCACGTCTTTACCAAGTAGCAACATCTGCCACGGATATTGACCACGCTGGCGACGGACCACAGCAGGCGCCGGCCCAAGAATCTCGATATCGAGCGTCACATCAGCGGCGAGCACAGTCGAAAGTTCTCGACGAGCACGAAAGGCTTCAGCTTCTGCCGTATCCACACGAGCGTGCGCAAAGGTTGCCTTCACCATCGGGCGCAGTGGTGGAAGACCTTCTGTTCTCCTATTAGCCATCTCCGAGCAAAAAAAATGCTGGTAACTCCGAGTCCGCATCGCCGTAAACACATAATGGTCTGGCATCACCGTTTGCACGATCGTTCTTGATTTCAAACTATTCGCCAACACCGATCGGCGGAGTCGCATTAGGGTTTGGAAAACCCGCTCTGGAGCAAGAAAGTCAGGGAATTTAAGTCCAATATCCGCCTGTATGATCCCCAGAATCGATGCACGGATATGACGGTGGTATGACAACAGACGTTGCGTGCCGACAAGTATCGACACATCGCCATTTACAAAGGCCGCTATATCAGCCTCTACCTCTCGAAAAGGCCGATCGCTATCGACACGCGCCACCCGAGCTTGGGGGAACAAGTGACTTATAGCCTCCACCACAGCCTCGCTACCGTAACCCCACAAACGAAGCCGGTCACCTTCGCACTTTGGACAACTCGTGGGTGCCGAACCTCGCCAGTTACAGATGTGGCACACAAGCTGGTTAGTATCCCGATGTTGCACCAAGCTAGTAGTACACCTTGGACATTCGAAAACGTATGCGCATTCCCGACATACGGTGAGAGCGGACGTCCCGCGACGATTGACATAGAGAACGACTCGCTCTCTGTTTGCCAGGGCCTCTCGAATCGATTCATAAATCGACCGGGTGATCAAGCCAAACCGACCAACCATCGATGCATCTCTCGCGTCGACGATGTCGACAGTGCCAGGGGGCCACGTAATGTCACGTGACGAGTTATCGCTACCGTCAGCTTGGTCCCGTGTTTCGTGAAACCCGGCAGCAATCCATTTAGCTGCGTTATTTTCAACCTCGAAAAACGTCGTCACCCGCGGAGTTTCGGTGCCTAGCAGCAACAATCCGCCGAATCGCTGGACTAGTTCGGCGGCACAGTCGGCGACATGATAATGGGGCGTACTTGAGTTCTTGTGACCAGCATCTTCCTCACGTTCAACGATCACAAGCCCCAACCGAGTAAAGGGCGCAAAAACTGAAGCCCGAGCGCCCACTGCAATATCGACCTCACCAGCCCTAATCGACCGCCACAACGCAACCCTTTCCGCCTCGGTTCGAGCACGCGTCATATCTGCGACCCAACAACCGGTCTGCGTAGCAAGCCATTGGGCTAGTGCCGTAGCGGCTTCAATGTCAGGCGCAACAACCGCAACTTGTCGCCCATCCTTCTGTATGGCATTTACGGCAGCTGCGTATAACTGCCAGCGATCAGTTTCACTACCCTGCAAAACCACCTTTCCAGTTCGACCATTCTGGAGAAGTCCTTTGAGCTCAGACCAGGCCTTCCCAGTGGGTTCTCCTGCCCTAACACGCCTAGGATCCTCAATAACGTAAGGAAGCTGCTGGCGGTGTTCTACAAAAGCAAGGCCCCGTTTCACTAACCCCGACAGCGCAGCAGCTGAGGCTGACACGGACCGCAACGCTTCAGACACAGAAACCAACTCGTCACGACTCAGAAGATACATCCACAATGCGTGTTGCTTCGGCGCGCGTCGCAACAAGGCCTCGCCATCTTTCGATTGTTGTGAGCACTTTCTCGAACCAACCAAACGTTCGACCTTTGGCGTTGGAAAAACGAGCCTGATCTTTAGATCCACCAAGCCGTCGCGCACCAACTTGTCCACACCACGTGTGGCAGCCGTCTTACCTAATTCCTTATAAATCTCCGAAGCGGAAAGATCGCCATGACTTCGCACGAGTTCTAGGATCCGTCGCTCTGACCGTGATCTTCCTTCATCGCTTGAAGCCTCCTTGGCGATCGTATAGTGAGCCTTAAGACTATTCGCTAAACGCGGCGGCCCTACCAACGCAACAGCTGCCGGAAGCGGCGCCCCATAATGCTCTGAAACCCAACGCGCTAACTGGAGATGCACATCGCTGATAAGCGGAGCTTCCGATATAAGATCACGAATATCCTTGGTCTGTTCAACAGGGGCTTCCTCAGACAGTCCAACGACGAAGCCGTGGAGTTGCCGTCTGCCAAATGGCACAAGAACAAGTTGGCCGGGTCGTAGACGCGACTTCAAATCATCTGGAACGCTGTAATGAAAAGTTTGGTTGCCGCGAATGCTTCCTGCTGAAACGACAATCTCTGCAAAGGCCTGCTTGGCCGCACACATGCGGCTAAGAAGAAGCCTGAGCAGGAGTCAAGGAAGAGATCAATGGGCCCTCATGGCCCAAAGCCCGTGCAGTAGTGACTATCGCCCAAACTTCGTCCGCGACCGCCTCTAAATCCCCTGTTCTATTAACAACGCAATGATCTGCTTCTGCAGCGAACGCCAGTTCATACTTCTTCATGGCCGTAACACGACGCTCAATCTCCTCAACCGTCTCGCTTTCGCGTTTGCGCATACGGCGTTCAGCCTCTTCCGGAGAAGGCGGTTGAAGAAAAATCACGATTGTTTCAGGACACTTGTGTTTTAGGGTCCGTGCACCCTGAACGTCTACACGAAGCATCACATCCCGCCCGGCAAACAAGGGCTCTCGCACCTGCTCTATCGGCGTCCCGTAAGAGCGGCCATAGACGGTCGCCGTTTCCAGAAACCACCCGCTGGCCATCTTGATCTTGAATTCCTCTTCGGAAAGAAAAAAGTGATCGACCCCATGTCGCTCTTCTTTCCTTGGCTCGCGCGTAACCGCAGTGGTCGCCCATCGCATATCGACATCACGACGACCCTTCAATATTTGAATAACCGAGTCTTTCCCAGCGCCCGACGGCGCAGTGATCAAAAACAACAGTCCGCGGGGCGACGAACGAGCGTCACGTTGCAAAGCACGCACCGCCTTCCCGTCGCAGAGGGACGAATTCTAGCAACGCTTACAAAACATCAAGATGAATTCGCCGGACGCGATCACACACGAGAAATCGACTCGGAGGAACGCAAAGCTGCCACAACCCTAGAACAGCCGGAAAGATCGTAGTGAATCGACGTGGCAGAAAACCCCGCATCAACCAATAACCTCGCCACAGGCGCCGATTGATTTATCCCAACTTCGAAAACCGCGCCAAGGGCATTTGAATGCTCAAGCTGGCCCACCACTAATCGAATCACCGCAAGGCCATCGATGCCACCGTCGAGCGCCGTCCGAGGTTCCCATTCCAAGATATCCGGGGGCAGCTCAGAAATGTCGCCAGTGGGAATATATGGAAGATTGGCTGTTACGAGCACATCAGAAATATCTAATCCAGCTAGACCATTAGTTCGACTGAAGCGCACTCTATCCAGCAACCTCAAACGTTTCGCGTTTTTCACAGCAATATCCAGAGCCAAGGTCGAGACGTCCGTACCGAGCACGTGCAATGTCGGACGCTCCTCAGCGAGAGCCAAACCAACGGCCCCGCTACCGGTCCCAACATCCACTACCAAGCATGGACCAACCTCGTCCCATAGATCGAGTGTCACTTGCACCAGCAATTCTGTCTCCGGCCTCGGAACCAAGACGGCTGAATCCACCTGCACATCTAAACGGCGAAACCCTTTAGTTCCGGTGATGTATGCCACTGGTTCATGTTGGATGCGACGTCGAATAGCCTGATCAAAAGCCTCGAGCTGCTGAGAGCTCAAAGCGTCATTCTGGCGTAACACCACTTCGGCCGGCTTCAACCGCATGACTTGACCAAGCAACACATTCACGTCAAATTCCGGCGTCTCATTTCCAACCTGATGGAGCATCGACAAAGCCTGACTCCGCGCTGCCGCCACAGAACTACCCTGAATAGCCATCGGCAACACCCATTAACCTAGCTTGACGCAACTCTTCACGAAGCGCCTTAATCAAACGATCCAAATCTCCGTCAAGAATTGAGTCGAGATTGTGGATCGTCATTCCAATACGGTGGTCTGTGACTCGATCCTGCGGAAAGTTGTACGTGCGAACTTTTTCGCTGCGATCACCACTGCCTATCTGTTCTCGGCGCGCCTCCCCACGTTCAGCGGCCTGCCGTTCGCGCTCTTGCTCCAATACACGCGCACGTAACACCTGCATAGCCTTAACACGATTCTGCAACTGGGATTTTTCGTCTTGCATGCTCACGGTGATATTTGTCGGCAAATGAGTGATACGAACGGCAGAATCAGTGGTGTTTACACTCTGGCCGCCGTGACCACTTGAGCGCATAACATCGATCCTGAGATCCGAAGCAGAAATCTCAATATCAACCTCTTCGGCTTCGGGCAAAACAGCGACGCTTGCCGCAGACGTATGAATACGACCACTTGCCTCTGTAGCCGGAACCCTCTGAACCCTATGCACACCGCTCTCGAACCGAAACGCCCCAAAGACCCCTTCGCCTTGAATCCGCAAGATGCCTTCCTTCATCCCGCCAATCCCAGTCTCACTGGCTCCCAGAGTCTCGACGTCGAAACCGAGACGCTCAGCGTAACGGACGTACATGCGTATCAAATCACCTGCAAACAGCGCCGCTTCATCTCCTCCGGTCCCAGCCCGAACCTCAACAATTGCATTACGCAGATCATCGGGATCCTCTGAAATCAGGACTTCTACCGCCTGTTCCTCGAGCTCACGGAGAACCGGTTCAGCCTCGGACAACTCTTCAAGGGCCAAGGCCGCTAGTTCTTTGTCGGGCGATTCCAATAGCTCACGGGCTTCGGTCACCCGGTCCGCCGCGCTTCCTATTTCGGTGAATAACTGCGCGGGCTTTTCAAGCCGTGCCAGCTCTCTTCCAAGATCCGCCAAACGGCGCGGATCCGAAGCAGCGTCAGGCTGCGACAGTTCACTAGTTACCTCGTCGTAACGTCGACGAGCTTCTTCAAGTCGCTCGATCATCGGTGGCCACCATTACCGGCGGACGCAAATCGTGGAGGTCCTCTTCAAGTTCAAGAACTTTATCCATAGCAGCAATCGCTACTTCGATCTGCAAACTGTCAGGTTCACGAGTAGTAAGCCGTTGAAACCACATTCCCGGTGCCGATACAAACCGCGCAACAAGATTCCCACGGTGACGGGCAGTGATCATTATGAACTCGTATCCAATGCCAGCAATGACCGGTAGCAAAACGATGCGAGAAAGCACACGAAGCTCCATAGAGGGACGTCCCATAAGCGCAAAAACGAGAATGGAAATAGCTACGAGCGTGACCATGAATGATGTCCCACACCTAGGATGTTGAATGGACTGACGCTGAACGTTATCAACCGTCAGTATCCTTCCATCTTCGACCGCATTTATGGTCTGATGTTCAGCGCCGTGGTACATCCACACACGCTTGATGTCAGGGAGCAGGCCTATAAGGGCCATATAGGCAATAAACACGCCCATCCTTATCCCCCCTTCCACAACATTACTCACAAAGTCTGATTCAACTATGTCGTCAGTAAACGAAGTAAGAACTAAAGGAAGGACAAAAAACAAAGCAATCCCACCAACGACCCCAATCACAAGGCTTACCCCCATTGCCCCTGGAGGGTCTTCCGCGGCACCCTCACGCCCGTCATCGAGCATTACATTTCCAGAATAATTCAGCGCTTTCACACCTATAACTAACATTTCCCAAAGCGAGACCGCTCCTCTAACAAATGGAACACCACGAAGCCTTTGAGACAATCGATTGGGGTTAAGCGGCTCCGACTTAAGAACAATGTGACCTGCTGGGTGTCGAACAGCAATAGCAACAGCGCGGCGGCCACGCATCATTACGCCTTCCAAAACAGCCTGGCCGCCATAATTAATGCGGAGTTCGTTGCTTGCCTTTACCGACACCGAAACACCTTATGATCTCAAACTAGGCAAGGTGCACACTTCGGTGCGAAAAACCTAGCCGCGGGATTTCTGCCGGCGTCGCTCGAACCGATCCACCTGTCCTGCGGTATCAACCAGACGCTGCTGCCCGGTATAAAAAGGGTGGCAATTCGAACAAATATCCACACTAATGTCAGGCGCAGCAGCCCGTGTGTCGAACGAAGTGCCACAAGCACACTTCACATGGCTCACCACGTAGGTGGGATGAATGTCAGGTTTCACTTTAGTCTTCCTCCGTCGCAATAACCGTATCACAGCATTGGTCTGAACACGGCTCATCGTGCCCTAAGATGCACGCCTTACCGCGGGATTTTTCGTTGCCGGGGAATCCGACCTAACACCACGAGAAGCATAAGCAATAAGCCAGCAAGACCTGTGAACGCATATATTTTATCGACACGCTCAACAAGCAGTGCAATTACCCCCAGAACTCCGGCCAGCAGGCAGTACATCAGCACAATCACGGGTTGAGAGAGTCCGGCTTCCCACAGGCGGTGGTGGAGATGCTCGACATCTCTCTCTGCAATATTTTGACGGCGGACGAGACGGCGACCTATGGACCAAACTACATCGAGGATCGGAACCCCCAATACCAGCATCGCTGTGGCAATCTTCGCCGGACCCATGATCGCAAGCACAGCTACGGTAAAGCCAAGAAAGTTGGATCCAGCATCACCCATGATGATGCTCGACCGATAGGCGTTAAATGGCAGGAAGCCTAGTATGACCGCAACAAGGGCTAAGGCCAGCGTTGCCACGTCGGGCAAGCCTAAACGTATCGAAAGAATCACAAGCACCAGAGCAGCTATTGCGACAACACCGCCGGCTAACCCATCAAGACCATCCAAAAAGTTAATTGCATTAATCATTCCGGTTATCCAAAACAAGGTAAAAGGGATTACGACCACGATGTGAAGCAGCAGAACCCCTGCACCAAACGGATTGCTGACCACATCAATACGCAATCCGAACAATATCGCGACGACTGCAGCCAAAACCTGGAAGCTGAATTTTGCGCGTGGACGAAGACCTTTAATGTCATCAAACAGTACGAGCACTACAAGAAGCGTGGCACCGACCAACAAACCCAACGAGTCAAGATCTACTGGCCAGAGAGCTACAAGCACCGTGATTACAAAGGCGATATACATAGCGAGACCACCGAGCCTTGGCACTGGCCTAGAACCCACCCTTGCTACGCCTGGCCTATCCAGCCATCCCCGCCTGATAGCCAAAAATCGGATCAGCGCGGTGCATGCCATTGAAACAACGACACCGAGCAGCAGCGCTAACCAATTAACCTCAGACATCGGTAGATCCGTTAAAACAGCATTCCACCCGTTGACCTTCCATTTGACGGCCACCTATAATTTTATAGACCAAATGATGAACGGTCAGTAGCCCATGTACTACCTTAAGACCCACAGATCTTCGGTCGTCATGGGTGAATAAGCCGATTCTCGTTGATCCTGCAAGGTTTTTTCAGTTTATATAGGTCGGAGGACTGTTTGGTTCATATTACGATTGGTGCCAACGAAAGTTTTGATGCCGCGCTTCGACGGTTTAACAAAAAAGTCCAGCAAGAAGGCATCATTACAGAAACGCGTCGTCGCAAGGCCTACGACAAACCAAGCGTTTTGAGAAAGAAAAAAGACGCCACTAAGCGACGAAAGGCCCGTCGGGCTGCGTTAAAGGCTGCCCAGGCAGAAGCACGCGCCTTATAAAGGTATCCACACCATTTAAAGGCAGATCCTTATGGAGATATTTGAGCAGGTATCCAGTGATCTCCGTAGCGCGCAACGTGAACGGGACGCCGGTCGACTCCGTGTCCTACGAACGCTTGTTTCACAAATAAAATATGAGGCTAAGGAAAACGGATCAGAAATCGACGACTCCTTGGTTGCGAGAGTTGTACAACGCGACGTCCGCCGACGTAACGAGGCAGTCGATATTTACACCAACGGTGACCGGCCAATAGATGCTGCCAATGAACGATTCGAGTTGTCAGTTATTCAGGCATATCTACCTCCCGAAGTTGATCGAGATGCCATCGTTGCCATGGCACGCGAGGTTATAAACGAAGTCGGAGCATCTGGCCCTCAGGACATGGGCAAAGTCATGGGCCCGCTAATAGCGCGCTTGCGGGAGAATGGATCTGTAGACGGACAAACCGTAAATACCCTGGTAGCCGGACTGTTAAACAACGAGTAATCCAGATAACAATGTCGCCGCAAGCGACCTAAAACTCTTACTCCAAGACGAGAAGGCAACTCCGCGCGCATTCCAACAACTTTTGCCACCAATAGTTGCCGAAGTGCAGGAAGCGACCGGACTCACAGGGATTGTAAGCCTACGACTAACTGACAACGCCGAAATGGAAACACTAAACAGGGTTTTTCGAGGCATGAACTCTGCGACAGACGTTCTAGCTTTCCCCAGTGGGGATTCCACCAACCCTGGTGACATCGCAATCTCCTTGGAAAAAGTATTTGCCCAAGCCAAAACCTATGGGCATTCTTCCACTCGAGAATTTGGGTATTTACTGGTACACGCCTTACTTCATATCGCTGGTTACGACCATGAGAGCACAAGCCAACAACGTCAAATGCGCGTTTTAGAGGAAGCCATCTTGGAATCTGTCGGCCTAGATTTGGCGCCCAACTAGTCACGATGACGAAATTAGCAATTCCTGCACCAGCAAAAATCAACCTGAGCTTGGAAATTATGCGGCGGCGTAGTGACGGATATCACGATGTGGTGACCGTACTGCAAGCTTTGGAGTTCGGGGACACGGTCCATCTTGCCGAAACCAACGCAGCGTCGATTGATGGCCAACCTTCTGTAGCAGGCTTGACCCATCAATTGGATCTGGCGTTCCGGGCTGCGTATGAACTTCGCAAACTTGTAGAACCGCATAGTGGAGTCAATATCCATGTGGAAAAACGCATCCCGGTAGCAGCAGGACTTGGAGGTGGGAGCTCTAATGCAGCCGCAGTCCTCCTCGGCCTCGAAGCCCTATGGGGAGCGAGCAGATCTAGTGTTCACCAAGTAGCAAAAGCTCTCGGAACAGACGTGTCTTTCTTTCTAGAGCCCCAAACCGCACTCGGCCTTGGTAGAGGAGATGATCTACGCCCCCTCGCGCCGGCTCCAAGTAGATGGGTCGTTTTAGCACGGCCAGAACGAAAGCTGTCTACACCTGACGTATACGCAAATTCGTCACCGGACGACTGGTCCTGCGGCAACAACACCTTAGCCCTCGTAGACGCCATCCAAGACGGCAGATTCGAACCCTCGCTCCTCCTCAACAATTTACAGGCCGCCGCTGTGGGCCTAGCCCCGGAAATCGAGGTTATATTGAAAAGCCTTCGTAAAACTGGAGCACAGCCCGCGCTGGTATCAGGCAGCGGACCCACTTGTTTTGGTCTATATACCGAAGAAAAAGCGGCACAAGCAGCGCAAACCGCGCTTGCTGAGTCCCGCTGGTGGACCACAACAACAAGATTTCGGGAATCGGCCTTCGCGCCGAAAGAACTACGTTGACCGCACTCATCCGCCTTCCTACGCTAATTAACGTGGGGAGTAGCCAAGCGGTAAGGCAACGGACTTTGAATCCGTGACTCGAAGGTTCGAATCCTTCCTCCCCAGCCTATGAAACTGGAGCACTCCGGCATCGCGGGCGTTGTTATGGCTGCGGGCAAAGGCGCCCGGTTTGCTTCGGCCATCCCGAAGGTTATGCAGATCGTCGGCGGAACACCCATCTTGAAACACGTGGTTGGTACTGGCATGGAATCCGGTCTAAATCCGCTCGTCGTTGTGATCCGACCTGGCACCGAAATTGGCTTAGCCGGCGAAGGGGCAATTATGGTTGATCAGCCACCCGGCGAATCTGGAACCGCATACGCAACCGAGATTGGTCTAAGCAAGATACCATCGTCTATCAAGACAGTCGCCGTCCTTTATGGGGACTCTCCGTTACTGGAGGCGTCTACCGTGATCAATGTGGTCAAGGCTGTGACGGAGACTGACGCCGTCGCCAGTCTCTCGTGGGCCCAGGTTCCGAACCCTGGGTCTTTTGGCCGGATTGTTATTGATACCTCTGGGAGAGTACGGAAAGTAATTGAAGCATCCGAGGCCACCCCAGAAGAATCACTCATCACGACTGTGAACGCGGGGCCCTGTGCATTTCGCGCCGATTGGTTACGGGACCACTTGGCATCGGTTAAACCAAGCCCGATTTCCGGAGAACGCTACCTGACTGATCTTTTCGGTATAGCAATAAAGGAAGGCTCCGTAGTTAAGGGGCATGAGATCACGGACCTTGATGAGACGATTGGCTGCGACGACCTCGAGCGCCTCAAGGCAGCAAATTTGGCCTACGACCGACGTAACGGATGACTTGCAATAACTGGGCAAGATGCTTCCATTGCATGTTCAAAACAACAGCATCCCGTTGCACGCCACGTCAAATACTCGGAAAATTGGAAACACGAGAACTGGACCACTATTTGCTGAAGCCGTTCGACACATACAAAATGAAGAATCGATCGCACCAGGTTCTCAAACAACATGATGCTGTAGCGCTAAAAGACGCCTACTGGCATCTGGGCGTGCAGCACCCGCTTGTGCCACGCAATCAGGGGTCGATCCTTTTTGGATCCAGTTAGTTGGGCCGGACTCGGCCTGATCGTTGTACTTACGCTGGCTAGCGCGCTGCTAGTCCTAGCCGAAAGCGCCGCACTCGAACTCTCCCGGTCATCCCTAGCCGATATGGGACATGCACCTGACAGAGCAACTGCTCGGCTGCTTGTCCTCTTGGAAAATAGGTTTAGATTCTGGGTAAGCGCGCGGATGGGCTCAACCATCCTCATATTTGCGTCAGCGGCGCTTGCTGCGACAACTGTTGGTGATGAGCTCGGCATAGCGCTGTCATCACGAGCCGGTGGAGTAGTGTTAGCAATAGCCCTTCTGGCAGTCGTACATGCTGGTATCGCTCGTGTGGCGCCCAGAATTCTGGCCCAGCGCTATCCCTCCCAACTCGCCCACAAGCTCTCCATGCTGGTCTTCGCACAATATCTGCTTTTCATTCCAGCCACACGGTTGTTTGAACGGCTCCTTTCACCAGCTGAGCAACAAGCTTGGCAAGGACCCGACCCAGAAGATGAGGCAGTCATCGAAGCAGTCGAAGAAGGTGCCCGTGAAGGATCAATTGACGAATTAGATGTTGAGATGATCACGAACGTTATCGCGCTTGGTGATCGCGTTGTGCGGCAGGTCATGACACCGCGGCCAGACATCGTAGCCGTTTCGATAACGACCCCGTTACGCGACGCTCTTCAGACCGCCTACGACCGAGGTGTATCCCGGCTACCTGTATACGACGGAGATTTGGATGAGGTTATAGGAACTATCCACGTCCGCGATGGTTTAGCCGCGCTACTTGAACCGACGCAGGCGACAGATCTTCATTCATTGACTCGGGAACCGGTGTACGTCCCCGACTCGAAATTCGCCGACCAATTGTTTCGTGAAATGCAAGCTGCGAATACGCATATGGTGATTGTTGTCAATGAATATGGTGACACCGCCGGCCTGGTGACAATCGAAGATCTTCTTGAAGAAATAGTTGGTGAGATCGAAGATGAATACGATACACCTGAAGTATCGATAGAACCTATGGGGCCCGGTCGAACTGTGGTTGATGCCGGGCTTCCGATTACCGATCTAAACGAAGAACTAGACCTGAACCTGCCCGCAGATGATGTCGACACACTAGGTGGCCTCGCATTTAATGCCTTTGGTCGAGTACCCGCCGTAGGCGACTCAGTTAACGTCGGTGGCACAACACTTCGGGTCCACGAGATCATGGAAAACCGAATCACGCGCTTGGAGATTCGTCGCGCTGCAAGAACAAATGACGATGAAAATCAGGCCGGTGAGTAACAAGGACACCGTAGGAGCCCTCCCATCGATATTGCGCTTGGGCTAGCAACCTTCTTTGGTTTAATCGCGATCAACGGGCTCTTTGCTGGAGCCCAATTTTCCCTTGTTGCGGTTGACCGATACGAGGTTGAGGCGGCCGCCACTGGAGGCTCGCGACGTCCACGAACAGTAAGAAAAGCGCTTGAAACGCTTTCCTTTCAGCTTTCAGGGGCTCAGCTAGGAATTACAGTGAGCTCACTGACCCTTGGATTTGTAGTCGATAACGCGATCGGACCAATTCTGACGCCGATGCTGTCGTGGGTGCCTGGGATCCGTGACGGAGCCCTGGTCGCTATAACCGCCGCTACCGCTCTAATCCTTGCCACGATAATACAAATGGTTTTGGGGGAATTGGTACCTAAAAACTTGGCTATTGCAAAGCCGATGTCGACCGCGATGCTCTTCGTGCCACCCACTGTCGTTGCCAACGCAGCAGTAAGCCCCCTAATCAGATTGCTTAACGCTACTGCGAACGGAGCCATGCGCCTTATCCGCCTCGAGCCAAAAGAAGAATTGGATGGTTTTCAATCAGTCGAGGAAATGAGGGAAGCGCTCCACTGGGCCGCTCAAGCAAACGCTCTCGAAGGAGTCGAGTATGAGGTGCTTGATCGGGCTCTCGGACTAGGCCAAAAGACAGTCCGCGACGTAATGGTGCCTCGCACACATGTGGCCGTGGTTCCCGCAACAGCTAACCTTGCTGACTTGGCCAGCCTATCCAGAGAGACAGGTTTCTCTAGGTTTCCGGTAAAGGGGCCTGCTGCCAGCGAGTGGATCGGCGTAGCACACGTAAAAGACGTATTGGAAATACCTGTCGAAGCTCGAGCATCGACTCCCATTTCAGCAAAGCTCCAAAAGGCCTTGGTGGTACCGCCGGCCCGAGACCTGAGATCCCTCCTATTAGAAATGCAAGATGCGAGACATGCCTTGGCCATCGTCGATGATGAATTTGGTCACGCAGTAGGCATAGTTACCCTTGAAGCCATCGTCGAAGAGTTGCTCGGCGACATCGAAGACGAGTACGACAGACCTACACGTGCCCCGGTACAAAGGGAAAGCCGAAACTCGTTCCATGCAGACGCGATAGTGAGAAGGGATCACCTCGCTGAGATCACTGGATTTTCCATGCCAGCTGGACGATTTGAAACACTTGGCGGTCTTCTACTAACGCTCTTTCAGCGTGTCCCTGAAACTGGGGACCGGATTATTTTCCGAGGATGGAAACTTGAGGTCATAGAGATGGATGGGCCACGAATTGTTCGTGTTCAGATCGATACGCCGACCCGAAACCGGAGTTCCAAGTAATGCCCGTCCTCCTCCTTGCGATTGCGTTCTTGCTCTTGATCGCCAATGGCTTCTTCGTCGGAGCGGAAGTCGCTATTACAGCCTCTGCCGGACGTCGTGCCGAACTTGAGCGTGCAGTAAAAAGTGGGAGTCGTAGCGCGCGCCTTGCACTAGCCTCCGTTCAAGAACTTTCCTTCATGCTTACTGGCGCTCAACTCGGTATAACTATTGCATCTCTTGCTTTAGGTTTTGTAGCTGAACCAGCGATAGCTGATGTGTTAGAGGCTATCGTCGCAACCCGAATAGAGATCGAGGGAGCTCTCTTACACGCCATCTCTGGTGTGATCTCCCTCCTGATCGTAGTCCTATTTCACATGGTAATCGGGGAAATGGCACCCAAGAACATTGCAATTGCAGATCCGGTACGAACGCTGCTCTGGGTCGCGATACCTTTCAGGTTCTATACAAATGCAATGCGCGGGTTGCTCTGGATTCTCAACGCAACTGCGAACATCATCATACGCGGGTTTGGGGTTCGTCCCCGCGACGAGCTAGCTCATGCATATACCCGAGATCATATTGGCTCGATGCTAGGCGAATTGCGCCGGCTTGGAGCAATTAGCGCCTCACAACAACAACTTGCCGACCGAGCACTACGCTTCACATCCCGATCAGTTGAAGACGTCATGGTGCCGAAGTCCGTCATCCACTCGGTTTCGACCCACATGACGGCTCGAGAAATCGAGAGAGAAGCAGTTCGAACAGGGCACTCACGCTTCCCGGTACAAGGTGATGAACCAGATGCAATTATCGGATTTGTCCATGTGAAAGACCTGCTAGCACTGGGAATTCGAGTCATGGATCAACCAATACCAGAATCGTTGGTGCGTGATCTTCATGTGGCACCTGAGACAGCCCTTGTTGGCGAATTGCTCCTAGCAATGCGACGGGTACGAGCTCACATGGCGCTCATCGTAGATGAACATGGTTCGCCGTCCGGAATCGTAACGCTCGAGGATCTTGTAGAAGAACTTGTCGGCGAGATTCGCGATGAACACGACGTGTCATCAGAAGACATTCATCAATTGGGCCAAAACCGTTTTGTGGTCTCAGGGCATCTACGACTCGATGAACTAGAACACCTCACTGACTGCGCCGTTCCCGAAGGCGACTACAGCACGGTTTCGGGATTCGTTATGCACCGTCTTGGAGCCGTACCTGTAGTTGGCAGATCGATTAATCACGGACAGTGGGTGTTGCGGGTACGTCGAATGAATGGACCGCGTATTGAAACCATCGACGTACTTCGTTCCGCATCCGTGGAAAGCGCTGCGGAAAAGCAACGTTAATGGCCAGTGGTACACGCTCAAAGATATATAAAGCTGAAGGCTTGGTCCTGAGTCGAAAAGACCTCGGAGACACCGACCGCATCGTTACACTTTACACACGTGAGTTTGGTCGCCGACGACTCGTTGCTCGATCAGCCAGACGCCCCAACAGCCAATTTGCACCACACATCGAATTGTTCACTCGCGTACGCATTGTCGGGGTTACAGGCAAGAATCTGGATGTCCTCACTCAGGCACAAACCATAGAGACATACCCGCAACTTCGAGACAATCTCACTGCGTATGCTGCCGCAGGATGGGCGATCGAATTAATCGACGGGCTGAGCATTGATGGTGAAGCAGTTCCCAGTGCTTATGCTGCTGTCACCGATTTCCTCAAAATCCTCAGTGATGCGCAGAATTCCCCAGAACCGCTGCTATCTGCCGTCACGCTCAGGCTTCTTGACATTCACGGGTATGGACCAGAACTGACAATGTGCACTCTATGCGCCGCTCATATTGAGGCCGGAAACCATGCGTTTGGCCCCCAACACGGAGGTGTCGTGTGCAAGAAATGTGCGCAAAGTCACAACACCGATGCTCTCCACGTGAACACCCTTAAACTTCTGCGTTTCACACACCGCGAAGGCCTCAAGGGGGCTACACGGATACGAACCGACCCGAGAACACGAACCGAGCTCCGCCGTTGCCTACGAAGT
>Ga0187827_10003471_pt1 | contig 20337 bp, 16 predicted proteins | sample ETNtaG_39_FD_167969 | JGI IMG/M metagenome (GOLD analysis project Ga0187827, IMG submission 167969) | Marine microbial and viral communities from oxygen minimum zone, Eastern Pacific Ocean - ETNP2014_SV_150_PacBio MetaG (Illumina Assembly) | ecosystem: Environmental > Aquatic > Marine > Hypoxic... | reverse complement strand
TGCGGCAGAGTCAATTTCATCGGAATATCAGATCTTAAAGGCGGTGGTTCCATTTGGTAAATAAACGCCAAGCACGGAAATTCCCTGAAAAAAAAATCAACTCCCTCCACCCGAGGCTTTCGGAGATAGTTACTGTTATAGGAGTCGGAGAGAAGGGTGGTGACGCACTGGAGGAATTGAGGGCAATCCCGGGCAATCCATTCACCGCATCCTTCAGGTATGTCGTGGCGCCGACATCAACCCGTGGGGGGAAAAAACGAGTGAATCACCCACAGGAGACTCTGTGGGTTTCACCTGTAGGAAACCAAAGGTTTCTGAAGGTGGAGCAGAACGAAAGGGTCTGCGGAGCAAGGCAGTCATCCTCGGAAAAGCAGGGATCGAAAGGGAATACGAGCGCGAATTTCAATTGGGAAAAAAATACAATGGAGACGGTGGATGATGGAGATGTACTGGAATTAGAATACGTAAGGTCAGGCTTTTCCTCACAAAGCGATAATGGGGATGGGGGGAAGGATGAGAAATTCGCTAACAACTGGCTGGATCGAACGCTTCTGGGAAGAAACCCCGCGTATACCAGGTTGAGGAATTTTGACAGTGACATGGTACAATGGGCCATGGAAATGGTGAAACAATCTGATACATTGTTCGTTATGAGCGATCTTACAGATGAATCCCTGGACATTTGTCTACTCCTTGACGCTATTGCTAACAAGGCTAGGCGCCGGGTAATCATGTTCCTTATCCAATCAGATCGATACAAGGATATCTGGGATGTACAATTCCTCAACAAACGGATTCAGGAAGTGGCAATGTGCGCCGCAGGTACAATGATTACACCGCCAACAAAGTTTATAAATCTTCGCGGGTTACCGGAGATACTTCTTGCCTTATACGGAATGATACAGTCTGCAAGTACAGTGAACATAGACCTTGCCGATATAAGGAACATTACCGGTTTCGGAAACATAGGGATGATGGGTGTCGGCCGGGCCAGGGGATCGAACCGTACAAGAAAAGCAGTAAGGAAAACACTCTCCCATAACATGCTTGATATCGATCTCGCAGGCATCGAACGCGCAATCGTGTATGTTAATGGGGGTGAGGACATGACCATAGAAGAGGCCGAGAGCGCTTCGTATTACATATCGAAAGAGATACGTGAAGGAGCGAAGATCATCTGGGGAGCAAATGTCACGCCCGAATTGAATGAACAGATCGAGATCGTCCTTCTAGTGGGTTTGACGCCGCACCAGGCATTGTTGCATCATTATGCGGGTACATGAATTATTATTACTGGAGATCATCCATATGAAACGAGCTACGGAAAAGGGGCTTATGATATCCTTCATCGGTTTCTTTGCACAGGTTTTCTTTCAATTTATTAGTCTATCGTACATGCAGTACCTCTGCTGTCTTCAAGCTACGGACCTATTGATCCTGGTTGGAATCCTTTTAATCTACATGGGAAGATTCGAATTCTCCCAGAAGCACCAGGACATGGCCAAATATTCCATAATCCTATTCATTGTAGTACAGATAGGGTTGTTCGTGCTGCCATGGGTGATAGATAGCCCGGAAATAATGGCTGCCTCCGGTGGCCTTAGGATCGGCCTGGTATTCCTTATTAACCTCATGCTGGTCTACCATCTCACAGGTGAAAAGAACCGAAAAATCCTCAAGGGAGCGCTGGTCCTGGGGATAATCGGAGCATGCATTTTCGCCTATTTCATCACACCTATACTCCGAGATGATAACCGTATCAATGAGGAACTGAGGGTACTGTTGGGCAAAGACGAAACCGATGATGCTCTTTTAACACCCACCACTTCAATTAGCGTTTTCAAAGAGGAACGAAAGGAATCCAAAGAGAACATTACGGTTTGTTACGACAACATATCGAACAATTATAATGAATGGCAGATTAATATATCGATTCTGGAGGTTGGCAAAAACACGATTCCTTTCGATCGTGAGACCGCGTCAGTGGAAAACGTTGCTCTTATGGAATTAACCGTCTCGGATATCGAAGTCGAACTGGAATCACAACTCAACAATTCGGAATCTAATATCACTGGAATTTACACACTGACAAAAAAACTACATGAGACCATTACGGTAAATCTTCGATGGGTAATCGAGAATGAAAATAATATCCTTAACAAATCCACTGCCATAGGATTAATAGACGAGAGATTGGATAATATCATGGAGCAGAACAAATTCAAACTTATTATAGTGCTTCCCACCCTTCTTTTTGGTTTTATATATTTCCAGACGCATAAAAAGGTTAAAGAAATATTCAATGAGAATGAAGAAGAAATGAAAAAGAAGTTAACTGATGAAGAGCCCGATGAGGAGGAAGAAGAGGATGAGGAAGATGAAGAGGTGGAGGACGAAGAAGAAAAATTAGAGAAACCCTCCGTAAAGGAGATAAAAAGGAAAAAAAGTCCTCCCAAGGGAAAGAAAAAAGGTGCCAAGATAATGGACCTTGACGAGATCAGGAAAAAATATAACAAATAGGGGTGAACGGATGGTAAAGCATCTGATTTCGATACTGGATGTAGAAGATAAGATCAGAGACCTGCTGGATCTGGCACTGGAAATTAAGGAAAAAACCAGGATCGGCGAAAGATACGCGCCCATGGAAGGGCAGACTCTGGGGATGATATTCGAGAAACCTTCCACCAGGACAAGACTCTCCTTCGAGGTAGGTGCGGTACAGTTGGGAGCGCAGGCCATCTACATGAGCAGAAACGATCTGCAAATGGGGCGCGGCGAAACCATTTCCGACACCTCAAGGGTTATGTCACGGTACCTGGATATAATCATGTACCGTGCGTTCGACCACTGTAATGTTATAAAACTTGCCGAGAACTCAACTGTGCCGGTAATCAATGCTCTTGATGATCTGGAACACCCATGCCAGGCTCTAGCGGACCTGCTTACTATCTACGAGAAGAAAATAAGATTCGAAGACCTCAAATTGGCTTACTTGGGGGATGGGAACAACGTATGCAACTCGCTTCTTTTGGCCTCGGCAGCCGTTGGCCTGGATATCTCCATTGCCACACCGCCGAATCACGGACCGAATGAAAAAATAATCAAAGAGGCTATGAGGATGGCCGAGAGGACCCACGCCGAGATCAATATAATAAATTCACCACGAGAAGCCATTATGAATGCCGATATCATCTATACCGATACCTGGGTATCCATGGGAGATGAGAGTGAGACCTGCGACAGGATATCGACCTTCACTCCTTATCAGGTGAATGGGGATATGGCTGCTCTCGCCGACGAGGAGTACATATTCATGCACTGCCTTCCGGCCCACAGGGGTCAGGAGGTCACCGATTCGGTGATGGACTCCAATAATTCGGTGGTATTCGACCAGGCTGAAAATAGATTACATATACAAAAAGCAATAATGGTGTACCTGCTGGGACTGGTGGATCTGTAAGCAATTAGAATAACAGGATCAGATCATTAATCGGTTTTTTCAAGACCGGATTCTTCCTTCCCATCCTTATCCTCAGTCGGTTTCTCATTCTTCGGAAGGACAAGTTTTCCTTGACTTACTTTACCCTTATCCCTTTTATGAAGATCGAACAATGTAAACAGATTATCCAGCGCCTCCGGCAGAACCTTGAACGTATAGATCACTATTCCTATAAGAACGAGAAATGAAAAACCCTTTCCCACCCAATTATGTGCGAGGTTGAAAGCATCGTCTGAAATACCCAGAGTGATATTTCGTTCGGTCATGAAGATAATAGCAATGTTCCTGAACTGGTTTGCTACATAAATCACGGGAACTGTCATCAGGAAGGCTTTGAATTTTCTTTTGGCGTCCGCTTTCAAATAAATATTGAACACAAAGAACAGGATCATGGCCTGAATGCCAGTGCAGGCGAGGATAATTGCGATCCCGCTCCCATGAAGAGGAACTCTGGGACCGTTTGCATCATAGAATAGATTCCCGAGAGTCACGGGGAATCCTTTAGGTTCGTATCCGATCCAATTCATTATCTTCATGGTCTGCCATGCAGTTGCATAAACTATGTACCCACCTACCGCTTCCACCCGCTCGATCATGAGGTATAGAAAGGCGGTTAAAGCCGTACCCTTCGCAGCCCAGTGCATTGCAGTGAGATATTCGTTCCTTGTATGATTCAGGTACTCGTGATATGCAAGATAAGCGAAAACACCGACCCCCATTACCGTAAATATGGCATTGGTGGGATTGTTCTCCCACGTCATATAGAGTACCGACCAGAAACCCCAGTACAGGGCATATATCACGTAGCCGCACATAACCAGGCTGTGCCGGATCCGGGGTTTGAAATAATATCCAAGGCCCATGCTTGCGAGCCCCATAAAAAGCCCGGCATCCAACAGCCCTAGAAACGTGGAATTCGTCAATTTATCGTTCCATCCATTTCATTTATATTGCTAAAATACTCCGGCCACAGCAAGGACGAATACAATACCGCCCACAGTAAGGCTCAGCATGGCACCGATCAGAGCGGCCGTGACAAACATATGAAACTTTCTCGCTTTTTTCGGATCGGACAACCACTTGGAGATCACAGGATCGGGGTGGTTCATCAGGCATTCCTCATACCAGGCTCTCACCTAACAATCTTTCTTCCTCCGCCCTCTGCTGCTCCATTATGCTTTTGATCTTCTTCCGGCGGAAGAAATCTTCCCGCTCCCTCTCCTGAAGCCTCATCTCAATGTACTTCTGGGTGGCCTTGAGACGGGGTAGAAAAATATATTCGAGAGCGTTTACCCGCCGTTTCGTCTTCTCGATCTCCACCGCTAAACTCTCGATGGACCCTTCTATTTCGGCCAAATGAAATAAATTTTCCATCACCTTGTTGAAATCTTCCACGGCCTCGTCCATATAGGCATTGGTATCGATCAGGGAATAATTAATACCGCTTCGGTCTCCAGGGTTCCAGGCGAGTTTCGGTACTTTTATGCCCATGATATTGAGGTGATCCAGCTCGATCCCTTCAAGGGGAGGTATACCCTTCAATGCCTCATTGAGAGAGTTCTCACCCATGGTCATTTTAACCTTGGAAAGAGCCAAATACGATTCGGCGAGGTCGGCGTTCACACTACGCCGAACCTTTGCCCTTTCCTTGATGATCTTCAGGAATTCCACCACGAGGGCGTCTCTTTTTTCACCCAGGAGCTTGTGACCCTTTTCGGCCAATGCGGTCTTTTTCCTGAGCTTCAAGAGTTCCATTCGCGTGGGTTTTATATTCTCCATAACCTCCGAGGCCATGTATGCAGTTATATTATTTTTAGTATAAAATCATTGGGTTCTGTTTGGCGCTCATTTTTAGCAATTTGCTCCGTCTAAGCGGAAATAGCGAAGGATATCGATAGGGGTTTGGAACCTCAAACCGGGTAAATTCCCATAACCCTCGATGCATGGAGGAAGGTATACCTCTCATTCCTTTTTGCTTCAACTTGCTCTCTCGCGTAGTTTGGTTCGAGCGACCAGATTGTGAAATAAACAATTCCTGTTTGGATGTTGAATATACCTCGGTTCATGCACCTCTCATGAACACCGTTTTTTAATATAGTCCGAGGCACATGGATGTATTGGTGTATGAAATGAATATATTCAGTCGGGGAATAAATGGTCTCGCAAATCCAAACCTCCTTGCGGATTTTTGCTCCCAATCGCCAACAACCGAAACACAGACAACAGCAATATCCATTCAAATCGAGGAATTTATTATTCCACTTGGTATCATGATAATTATTGGTGGAATTGTCGCTATTTCGATATATTGGCGTACAAAACGGAATACTCGAAAAATGAGGAAACATTATCGGGAATTAAGTGACAGGTTTCTTAAAGAGGGGGATTGTGAAAATGCATTGCTTTTTATGAAAAAATCGTTAAGGATGGCATTTGAGAATGACTATAAATTCTGCGATGGAACCGACCTGAGAATAATTGCACAAATATACCGATCCAAGAACAATACGGAGATGGCAATCAATTATTTCACAGAGGCACTGAAACTGGATCGCAGAGCGAGTTTCAAGGATGGGATGATCGTAGATCTTGGAAATCTATTTTTGCTGCACATGCGTGAAGACGACTATGAGAAAGCTTTCGATTGCGACATTGCTTACCTGAACATCGTTGGTAAGAGAATCTCCGAACTCTGATCAAATCTCATATCACTGCAATATGATAGAGATTCACTGATACGGTACCGAAGGATACTATGAGCTTAATATCGATTAATAGGGATCAAATACTACGATCTGAGTCGATTTGCCGTCGAGATCGAACCAGTACAATATTCCCTTCTTCGCATCGATGAACTTGTATGAGACAGTATTATTCCCATCGTCCACGATCTCATAAAGCACTCTGTAGGAGCCGTGACTTAGATTTAAAGTATCATTCGCGCTGATCTGAACAGTCTTGTTCTCGCCTCCGCTGAGGTTCAACACTTCATCCATTGGCGAACCAATTGAAACCTGGTTGATCGTTGCCCAATCAAATCCTTCGTTGAATCTAACCTCAAGTAATTTTTTTGTTTATTATCTATGAGAAAATCAATTCCCGTAAGCTCACGATATACCATTCCGATCGTGTCATCTGTTGCCACCTTTTCTTCCGGTTCCCCGTACCAACCAAATATTCTTTCCTCCATATCGCCCATTTGGATAATACTGAGCCAAGTGCTACCAATATCTGGTTTCTCATTATTGGGGGTTTTTACTACTATCTGTGTTACATTTCGATCCTTGCCAAACCAGAAAACGATTCCCATATCATCACGAATGAATTTATACGCTGATATCTCGCCGTTCCCATCAAGTACTTCATACATCACTTTATTTCTACCGAAAACAGAAATCGCGACTCCTTCTGGGTTTGTTTTTACTGTTTTCTCCGCACTCCCATACTCGATGAAGACTGAATCAAAGGTCGACCCGATAGCAATACCTGACTGCAGGCTTCCGTGAAAACCAGTGTTGAATCTGATCTCCACAATCTTCTCCGTTTCTTTGGATAAAAGAAAATCAATTCCTGCTCCCTCGCGATATACTATCCAAATTGTACTGTCGGTCTCTTCCCTTTTTTCCGGTATGCCGTACAGATCGATTATTTTGTCCAGATCGTCTCCTATTTTGACATAGTTCAATCCAAATCCTTCTTTGATATCTATACTCGAATATGGTTGAAATACTACTATCTGGGTAACTGTTTTATTGATATCAAACCAAAAAAGGATGCCCTCCGGGGCATTGATAAACATATATGCGGTTGTTTTGTTATCGGTATCCATCTGTTCATAAAGAACCCGGTCCACACCATAAACCAAATTTTGACGGCCATTCAAACTTGTAGTGACAGTCTTTTTTGCCCCACCACTCGTGGCAAGGACATCGTTTAAAGACGAGCCGATGGAAATCTGATTGATCGTAGCATAATCGAAGCCTTTGTTAAACCGGACCTCGATTACTTCTTTTGTGTCGTTACTTATGAGAAAATCGATTCCAGCAAGCTCATGATATACCATCCAGATCGTGTCATCTGTTGCCACCTTTTCTTCAGGTTCGCCGTACCAACCGATTATTCTTTCCTGCATATCTTCCGTTTGCATCAAGCCAAGCCACTTTGGAGCGATGTCAGGTATACCATAATATGGATTAAAAACCACAATTTGAGTCACATTTTTATCTGCACCGAACCAGAAAAGTATTCCCTTTTCATCATGAATGAATTTATATGTCGTTGTCACACCATTTCCATCCACCTGTTCATACAATACTTTATCACCGCCGAATAAAAAGGTTTCCAACCCTTCACGATTTGTTTTCAGAGTTTTCTTTGCACCGTCATATTTGTCAAGGACCAGTTCCAGTGCTGATCCTATGGTAAGTCCCGATTCGAGATTTCCGTTGAAACCTACATTGAAGCGAATCTCGGTTATCGTCCCCGTTTGTTTAGATAAAAGAAAATCAAGACCGTTCTTCTCGTGGTATTTCACCCAAATGAATGTATCGGTTTCGCTCCTGCTTTCGGGATCACCGAAAACCTCAATGATCTTGGATAAATCATCTCCAATCTGGATATCGTCGAGGCCTTTTCCCTCAATAATTATCTTCTTTTCATCCTCTTTTTTTCCATCGTCCTTCCCGAAATAGACAAATCCCGCTATGATAATTGTTGCTACTATGCATATGGCGATCAACGAGAATATCACCCGTTTTACCGAGGATTTCCCTTTTCCTCGTTTGGATATTTTCTCATCGGATAATTGTCTCAGGTATTCCTTGGAGATTTCTTCGGGCTCGCCAAATTCTTTAAGCATCTTCTTGATCTCGCTCGATGATAATTCATTCCCATCGGAACCCTGGGCCTGCTCGATCTTTTCAAGCAGGTGCCCTTCGATCTCCTCGATTATGGATTTTTTCTGCTTTCTATCAATCTCCACAAGCTCATTTTCAATTTTTTCAAATAGGACCGGATCTCTGGTAGCATATACATCATTTTACCTCCAGACTTTGAAAAATTCCGCTCAATATGTCACGTAAATTCTGCCAGGACTTTAAACCCTCTTGAAGCGCGGCCGTGCCCTGATCAGTAATCTTGTAGTATTTCCTGGGCGCTCCCTTCGGCGATTCACCAAGATAAGAGGTCATGAACTTCTGTTTTTGAAGGTACCGAAGGATCGGATATACCGTACCTTCCTGAAACTTCAATTTTCCCTTTGTAGCATCATTGAGTTTCTGGATAATCTTATATCCATAGATCGGTTCAGCACTATCATCGATTACATATAACGACAGCAGAGCAATGAAACCAGATCTCATTTCCCGTTCGACCTTGTTTTTGAAATTCTCAACATTATCCATTCGAACACCAAGAGATGCACAGTACATAGAAGTTCTATGTATTATATACTTCAAGGTATTATTATACTTTTCGGTTATTTTAATAAAAGTAAAATACCTATTTAAAAATAATCAACAGAAAAAAAAAGTAAATATCCATTTTGGGATATTCTATTGATGAATGGATCACTTCATAACATACAACGAGGAAACCCGCGCATTTTCCTTGATATCAATGCCCTGGGTCCCCACCATCAGGTGTATCTCCACCACGGACATGTTACCGGTCACGATCCTCGGCGCGTGGAAGGCCCCGCTGTTCAGCAGCCTCGTGTGAGGGGTGATGATTCCCGCCAGATTCCCTAGCTCCAGCGATTCATTGAACTGGATGAGATAGGTGCCTCCGGTGAGGTGCCACCATCCGTACTCGTCCTCAGTCTCAATTTTTTGCGGGGGAATTTCCTTCCTGGGTCGAATAATATGGTCGCTTCCACCGAAATCCACCGCACCCTTTCCGGATAGAAGAAAAATATGTTTTACTGTCAAATCCAAATAATGATCGTTCTGCTGTGTATCCTTGTGGATCGTATTTCCAATATGTTCGATTATCTCATTTCCTGCCATCAGTTCCATTGACGTTCCCTCCATAAATCTATATGTGGTAAACAAAACCGATACATATAACCTTTTCCGTCAGGCAACACGCTCGGTACAGCCAAATTTTCAGACGGATTATTCGTTCGATTCTTTGAACGTAGTGAGGAAATCGGCCAGGACCTCAACGCCTTCAAGAGGCATGGCATTGTAAATGGACGCCCTCATTCCACCTACCGATCGATGTCCCTTCAGTCCCACCAGGTTCCATTCCAGTGCTTCCTTGGCGCATTTCGATTCCAACTCGGGGGTGGAGAGGTTGAAGGTCACGTTCATCAGCGAACGGCTGTCTTTTGCAGTATAGCCCAGATAGAAACCGTCACTGTCATCTATCACGTCGTATATGATCTTCGCCTTCCTCTTGTTGATCTTCTCCACAGCCTTTAGCCCGCCCATCTCCTTTAGATAATCCATTGACAGCTTGCATATATAGGTTGTCCAGCAAGGCGGTGTATTGAACATGGAACCCTTGTCCACGTGTGTCTTGTAACGCAGCATGGTATGTATCTTCTCACTGTGATTTCCAACGAGATCGTCACGGATGATAACCACTGTGGTCCCCGCCGGACCCAGGTTCTTCTGCGCTCCGGCATAGATGAGGTCGAATCTTTCAAAATCCAGAACCCTGGACATAAAATCCGAACTCATATCGCATACCATGGGAACGTCCCCGGTATCAGGGAAAATCTTCATCTCCGTACCCCTTATAGTGTTGTTGGAGGTGCAGTGGAAATACGAGGCATCGGGATTAAGTTGATAGTCTTTGGGAATATACGAATATTTCTTATCGGCGCTGGAGGCTATCACATTGCAGCCGCCAAATATATTTGCCTCGATTATAGCCTTCTGGGACCAAGTTCCCGTATCAAGAATGTCGGGAAGCTTTCCCTCGATCCATAGATTCATGGGAACCATGGCAAACTGCGTGCTGGCGCCGCCCTGCAAAAAAAGAACGTGATATTCTTCGGATAGTCCATGCAACTCCCTTACCATTGCTTGGGCGTCTTCCATCACCTTGTCGAAATCCTTGCTCCTGTGAGATATCTCCATTATGGACATCCCAGTACCATTGTAATCAAGAAGTTCATCTCTTGCCTTCTCCAGAACCGGACGTGGGAGGGTCGCGGGCCCGGCGTAGAAATTGTATATTTTTCTTTCCATTTTCATGCCTCATTTCAATTAATTATATTATAAAATCAATTTTTCAATCAAGCTTGTTTATCGTAAAACCCGTATATACTTTGGGGTAGAAAAAGGTGGATTTTTGCGGCATCGTCTCGAAATTTCCTGCAACGGCCTCTACCTCGCTCACCTTTGTGGGATTCATGAAGAATACGGCCTGGGCACCCCCATCCACCATCTCTATGGATTCATTCACTGCATTTCCGATACCCTTTATGTATTCAACGAATGACCCACCACCAATTGTGCCTGAAGCCAATTTTTCCTTGTTTATTCCCAGATAGCGATCAAGAATCAACGTGTGAAGTATGGTGACATCCAGTTTCTTCCATGCATCCGACTTTCCACCGATTTCGTCCATCACAGTTTCGTCCCGGAGTGTCAGACCGTAGAAGTTCTTGTCGTTGCCGTATATTCCAAACGCGTGCTTTGAACCCGAGAAATCCGCGTCCATGCAGGCAAACATCTCATCACGGGCGGTCTCCCCCGGCCCATAGCTTTTAACGTCAAAATCCATCTTCAATTTCTCTATGAGTGATATCATATCAAAACCATCTATATGCTGAACAAGGCGGTGAGTTGGAAGTACCACCAGCCCGGGATTGGACATGTTCACGAAGGTCATCATTCGATGCCTCGCACTCATTATTCCCGGGTTTTCCCTGCTGTATGCCAGTGCGGTCTTGTACCTATGATGACCGTCAGCGATTATCGCAAAGTTACCCGCCATGGCAGCTGATATGGCATTAATGTCGTTCTCATCCCGAATCACCCAGAGCTTATGGGACACTCCAAGATCATCATCCGCCACCAAGTCCGGTTCATCATCCATCCTGACTGCTAAAATTCCATCGATGATGCCTTCGGGATCTGGGTAGATGACGAATATCTGCCCAAAGTTCGCCTTTGTCGCCCGCAAAAGGTTTAGCCTATCCTCGATATCCTTTGGCATCGTTTCTTCATGCTGTAGTACTCCTGCGAATTTCTCATCACCCCCGTCTTCCAGACTGCCAAAATCTTCAAGTTCAATGAGACCGATGAAACCCCATCTTGTGTAATGGCGTCCCTGACAGTGGAACTCTTGGGCATAGACATAGAAGTCCTCCCTTTCTTCACGGATCAAAATCCCCTGATCGATCCATTTTTCAAGGTATTCCCGCGCCCTTGAATACTCGTTGTTTCCCCCTTCGTCCATGTCTCTTCTTTCACCCTTGATTATGTGTGAAATATTGTACGGCGAGCGGGAGTGGAGACGTTCAACCAACTCTCCTTTGATAACGTCATAGGGAGGGGAGATCACATCCTTGAAATCTGAAATTCGGTCAGCATTATACCGATAGCCTTTGAAAGGGAGGACTCGTACCATATGGCCGCGTTATTTCATTTCTTCGATTAATAGGTTTTGTTATTTTATTATAAGGAGGCGAAAATACTTGATATAAAGTTGCGATTTTTCCACTACTAATTCCATTTTTTCAGAAGATAGTATCCCCGTCTTCCACAATGAAAAAAATTCATACCAGCTCTAGCTGATCCGGGATCAACCATTAACAATTTTCAGGACCAAAACCGTTGCTGCAAGTAAAACCCGTTGAATGTAATAAAAAATACCAATTCATTCGATCCGGATCATTCTAAAACTGAGTTCCCATCAAGGTCTTTGTATCCAATATCCCTGGAATAATCCGTATCTTGTACATGACCACATGGCCTACTACATTGAAATCTTCAGCTTCTATTTTTGCAATGATGTCGAACTCACCAAATAGAGGATGATGTTCTACTATCTCAGGAATGCTGGATAGGGCTGTGTGGATATCGCGTTCCTTCATTGGCGCGATACTGATTAGAACGAAACCTACTGCCATGATATCAGTTACGTACTATAGTAACAGGATATTTATAAAGCTTTCTGAAACACCGGTAAGGTGGAGGAAAAGCCGATTCTGGCACGCATGTTTGTTTGAATCCACCCATAAATTATATTAATATTGAGATGTATCTTAGAGAAGTATAGAACAATCATTTCCAAGTTCGGGAGTCATTCTATGAAAAGGAGTACGGTCGTCCTGATAATCATGCTTTTATTGACATCGTTTCTTGTACCCACCGTAGCCGCAAAGGGTGGCGGGAGCGGAGGTAGTAGCGGCGGAGGTGGCAGTTATCGCGGCGGAGTATACTACAGAAGCCACGGGTCAGGTGGTGGAGACAACGATGATGATAATGGGACCATAGGTGGGGGTATATTCTGCATTATCGCCATCGTGTTCGTGATTATTTTTGCAATACTCATCATCGTGGCAGTGAAGAAGGCGAAAAAAAAGATTAAATAATTCTGTGGAAATTTGACCATTTCACACTTTTTAAAGACCTTCAAAAATCTCCATTACTCTTTTAGGCAATTTCTCGCTCCCATTTTTCTTGTGCTCCATAGATAATATATCGTCATCCATTTTTTTCAACTCGGGCAGCGCTTCATCACCTTTTTTGGATTGCACCGGGGTCGAATCTGCATGGATACCTGATGTGGGTGAACAATCCTCTTCGAAATCTGCAATGATGTCACTCATGGCTTTTATTATATTTATATCCTTGAGCCCATCGGTCTCATTGGCCCGAATCCCATCGGTTTCCATCCGGGACCCTGGCAAACCCGTTTCTAATTGATCAAGCTCACTAATGCCGTCTTTGTCGATACATAAATTTTGTGAAATGAGGTCGGTTGACGGTTCCATTTTTTTTACATCGATGTCGAGTCCTGGATCATTTTTCCCGGTTTCCATCAATTCGTCGATTATTGCTTGTTTTTCAATTCTGCGGCGCTTGATGCGGTGAAAGATGACAATACCAAAGAACAACACCACAAGAAATATTACTAGAGGATAGGCATAAAAAAAAGGTTCGAGCAATTGTTCTCCTTCGAGATCAGCAGTAGAGTGTGATTCGTATATCTCAATTCGAAAGGGAGTCCCATCATTCGAACTATTGTGGTCCATTATGATCGGTTCGATCAGATAGTAACCTGGAGAGTCGGGAATCCAAGTCACCATTCTGAAATAGACCTCACCTGCCGCAATCACTACGACATCATGGAATATTTCAATTTGATCCAATTCGAGACTCCCCTTCCTGGCAGGATTTACACCGGAATAATCCGGGACTGCCCGCAGAATGAACGATACGTTCCCACCAAGGTTGCCGAGGTTCCTGATGCTTACGTTTATCATCACTACATCACCAAAACTTACCTTAGAAGGTAGGGTAATATTCTCAACGTAAATATCCGAATAAAAAAGAAAATCATACTCTGAAATGTGCAATACGATCCTTTGTTCATCCACTAAACCGTATTCGTCCCATACCCGGAAACGTATGTTATGGGCACCCAATGAAAGTGTGATGGAAAAAGTTATCGGGTCTCCTTCGTAAAGCACACCGTCCACATCCGATGACCATCTCACGGAAATATTGTTATCATCTGGATCATAGGCTCCCGAAATGAAAGATATTGGTGACCGATTGTTGAAAACTGAACCATTTTGGGGTGCCAGTATGACTGCACATGGTGGGTTATTCCGATATATTGACAATGAAAAATCATCCATTTCCGAAGAGCCGTTTACTTTTCCATCGTTCGCTTCGATTCTCAACTTGTAGAGGCCTTCCGGGATACCCGCAAGGTTCCATGAAAATTCTCCGGTATTCTCCATTTGCGCTGAGATGAGCTGCCAATGGCCACCCTTAGCCTGGAACCATATCGCAATGGAGAGAATGTCGGGTTCATTCCGATCGGATGCGTTATAGGTGATTCGGATCTCCACCGTGAAACTGCCCCTTAGAGGATACTCGATACTGACTAAAGGTGGGTAGTTCATAATAGGATGATAAATCGAAAAATTCTCTACGGTGGTATCATAGACGTCCGGCGTTAGCGGGGATGAGTCCGTGACAGTTACCCTTATACGGTACGTACTTGCGTTTTTAAAAGCGGCCAGATCCAATGAGTAATTGAATTTATCCTCAACTGTTCCGGTCTCTTTTTCCGTCAGCCAACCGGTAACGTTGGAAAAAAATTCACCGCCGTCGACACTAAGTGCGATCCTGAACAGCAGCGAATCATCGGCGTCATTGTCGTATGAACGCCATCGGACCTCACAGTAACCGCTTAAATTCTCATTACCAACGGGTGAGAGTAATTCGATGAAAGGTGTTTCCGGTTGGTCTATCTCAATAAAAAGGTCGGTTCTATCTTCACGAGATAAACCAACGTCGTTGAATCCGACCACCCTTATATGATATGAAGTATCTTCAGGGATTACCGAAGTGTCCCAGGACATCTGATAATAATTGGCTGTGGTCTCGATCTGACTTCCTATATAGACATAATTACTGCCTATTTTATAGTAAAAATCGACCCGTGCAACACCGGAGATACTGTCCGATGCCATAACCTTGATGGAAACATTACCATACAATTTCTCACCGCCGGTAGGATAAACGAGATTCACCGAAGGGGGGGAACGATCCAGCATAAATACTCTTGAGCCAGACCAGTTGCCCCATGCGCCGGAAGAATCTCTGGTGCATATTCTCCAGTACCAGGTACCGTCATCGAGTCCCGAAGGAGTCCATGTCTTTAGAGAGGACTCCATGTCTCCACTGGTGATCTCTACGGAAGTGAACTGAGCTGAATCATCGATCTGGACACAGAATGCCCCCTGGTTTTGGTCGGTACCGGGATTGAAGGTCCAGGAAAAGACCGGAAGAGATGAATTGAAGGACTGCTCATTGAGTGGGCCCCGTAAAGAAGGCTCTTTGGGAGGGGCTCCGGTTTCCACCCAGTACCAGAACGACCAGTCTCCCACATCCCTGTAGTAGCAGTTGTCCACACCCATTTCCCCGGTATCCCCGAAATTGTCCGTAGGATCATGGACATCGGTAAACTGACCCAGATCGTCGCTGGAAAGCGGAGCATCGTCATCCCATACATGAACATTTATGGTCAGGCTCTGGGACAACGATGGCTCAGAGAAAACAAATGCATTAATAATCTTTTCTTCACCCACAGATAGCTCGTAATAGTCTTGGGCTGGAAATCGTGTCTCACCACCATTCACGTCAACGGTAAAATACATCTCAACATCGTTATTAATTCCCCCCGTGTCCTCACATTGACACCTTATTTTCCATATGAACAAGCTGACACTTCTCGTAAGGGTCGAATCGTCCACATTACGGGGACTCGCTGAGTCAGTGAGATTGTCAATTTGCGCGGAGCCAGATACAGAAGAGATGACTGAAACGTGATTTTCGGTAGTATCGTAGATGGAAGATGTGGGCAAAACGAATATGAGGGACATGATGGAAATGAATGTGAAAATTATTCCGATCCCGATCCTGCCGGCTCCTGTAACGGTACGCATATCATTTACCAGCCATTAATGGTTTCCAAACAAGTAAATCCGGGATATTTAATTCTTTTTGATTAATATCTCAACGGATAAAGAAAAATCACTTAGCGGCAGAGCGTAGGCTATCCAAAAAAAAATAAAAAAAAAAAGGGTGAATGATTCACCCTATTTACATACTTAAAGCTCGTCTTCAAGACCTTCGAGAAGCGAATCGAAATCGTCGTCGTCTATGATATCCTCTAAAGCTTCTTCAACAATCTCTTCTTCAGCAGTTTCTTCAATATCCTCTTCGACGGCGGTCTCTTCGGCAGTTTCCTCTACAGCTTCTTCCACGGCTTCATCAACTGTTTCAACTTCTTCATCCACAGCCACCTCCGCCACTTCTTCCACTTCTTCCTCAACTGCCTCTTCCATTACTTCTTCCTCCACTTCTTCCTCCACTTGTTCCACGGCAACGTCTTCTACATCCTCAGACTCTTCCGCTTCCTCTGCGCCCTCTTCTTCGATCCCTTCAGCTATTTCGCCTTCTCCCTCCACATCGACGATGTCACCGGAAAAATCCTCAATTGCCTCTTCCCCGATTTCTTCGGCCTCTTCCAACTCCCCAAGCTCCGCCTCCAGGTCATCGACGTCATCCATAATACCCTCTTCAATGTATTCCTCCACCTCTTCCTCGAATTCAACGCCACAACCCGGGCAGGCAGCATCGGTCTCGTTTACAAGACTACCGCATTCCGGACACTCGAACTGTACCACCTCGATCTCTTCCTCCACTTCCTCCTCCTCGAAGGCAACGCCGCAACCCGGGCAGGCATCGTCGGTCTCTGCAACCATTGATCCGCATTCCGGGCACTGGAATTCCACTACTTCTGCTTCGATTCCTTCGGTAAGAACGCCCTCATCCGGCATTTCTCCTTCACCCTCCACTAGCTCTTCATCTTCCACCTCTTCACCGTACAGTTCCTCTTCCTCTTCTGGCTTTTTCCTTATCACAAAGAACAAGACAACAAGGATCACAACCACTATTATTGCAATTATGACATAGAGCAAAATGCCGCTGGGTTCGTAATCCGTGTCCACACTGCTCAATGCATCATTATAGGTTCCGGAAAATACCTCGTTCCCATCCTCGTCCTTGACAACTACTGGATCGGTGCTCTTCGGTGTAGGAATATCCTTGAATGTTGCCTCACCATCCTTATTAGTAGTTGCCTTGTAATCCACACCACCGACGGTAATGATAACATCAAAGCCCTCCACCGGATTGCCGTCCTTGTCATTGAAAGGCCCGAGAGTTACGGTTTTGATTGCAGCCTTCACTTTAACATCAAAGGTCTGAGAATCAATATTATCCGCAGCATCCTTTACTGTGAGGGTGACTGTATAAGTACCGTCATCGGCGAACTTGTGACTGGCGGTTTTTGTCGAGTAATAGCTCATCTCATTGTCAGGTGATTCGATTGTCCAGTTCCACACAGTTATCCCTACATTGTCGCTGCTGGTGGATGCATCTAATTCGACGGTATCCCCTGCAGTTGCATTGGCTCCATTTACTGCGTCCTCATCATCAGCTGTGGCTTTTGCCATCGGTTTGATGTTATCCGCCACGGTTAAATTAAAGTAATCCGTGTCAGTGTTACCTGCAGCATCCTCTACAGTCAAGGTGATTTTGAACACACCCGGATTATCGAAAGTATAGTTCGCATTGGATCCATTAAGTGTTTTCGTCACTCCGTCTTTGAATGTCCAGGTGTATGTAACGACTCCAACATTATCAGTGCTGTCGGCACCATTGAAGAAGACCTGAGTACCCATGTTTTTCGTTAAATCATCACCAGCGTCTGCCGTTGGGTTTGTAATGTCCTTGACGGTGATGGTCAAGTTGGCTTCATGGGTATTTCCAGCCATATCCTTTACCTTCAGGAACAACATGAAAACACCAGCATCTTCAAAGTCCAAGGTGATCTCCAGACCATAGTATTTCTTGCCACCGTAGGTCCACGTGTAATTATCGATTTCATCGTTGTCGGAACTACCTGAAGCATTAAATGTGTGGTTGCCGCCCTGATCAACCGTTAGGTTACCACCGGGAACAGCCATCGGGTCCGTGATATCGGCCACCGTTACTGTGAGGTTATCAGTGTGCCAGTTACCAGCAGCATCGGTGATGTTCAGCCAAACGACGTATACTCCAGAAATATTGAAGGTGTAGTTCACAACTGCCTCGTTAAGTACCACTTCTTTTCCGTCATAGGTGAAGTTCCACTTGTAAGTTACCACACCCACAGCGTCGTGCGATTGTGACCCGTTGAAAGTCACGTTCTGACCCTGCCCGATTGACTTGTCCGAGCCCGCACTAGCCACAGGAGCAGTGGTGTCCAATACAGGTATCGGAACGCCTGCCGGATTATATCTATCGATCTCGTTGTCGGCCGCATCCTTTGCATATATATGATATATGAAAGAGGTTGCGTTGGAAAGTACGGAAATCGTGGTATTATAGTAGTTCCCGACGGTGTGGGTAAGCCCCTTTGTTAAGTAGGTCATTCCATTGACGGAATAGTTTACTTGTACGAGGACCAATCCTCTCGTATTCGTATTGTCACTTATCAGTACGGATATGGTGAAATCCTCGCCAGCAACCGGTGAACCCACCGTAACATCATCGAGGAATTCCGGAGGTATTGTGTCCACCACAGGGGTTGCTGCAGACTTTGTTGTATCTCTCACATTACCTTCTTCATCCGATATGGAGAAGTTATAACTGATACTCACGGCACTAGTTGAAACCGTAATGGTTTTACTCCAGTTACCATCACCCAAATCGGTCATGGGTACAAGGGTAAAGGTGGCGCCACCATCATATGTGTAGTTCAGGGAAACTGAATAAACTCCGATATTATCGGTCGCTTTACAGATTATGGTAAAACCCTCCCCGGTCTTCGGTGTGTCGGTGGTTAAATCAGTCCCCACAGTGGGAACATCATTGTCCTTAACTGGGAGCTCTAGGCTGGGAGCGCTATCCTTCTGGTTTTCTGAGGTATCGTTCACCTTGAAATAAAACTGGAACGTTTCTGCGTTGCTCCACATTTTCATCGTGATCGTCCATCGGGATTCAGTTTGGTTTATAACATTCGCTTGGTGCCATACTCCGCCACCATAGGAGAAATAGAACAACACCGAAGAGGTGTTTACCGCTATGTTGTCGGTTATGTTTATCCGGAACACACCGTCATCTCCCGTCGTGAGAGTGGAATTCGTCTGAACCGAAAGCACGGGATCATCATTATCGGACACGTTCTGGTTTGCCGTGGCATCCTTATCCTTATTCGAAGAATCATCGTTGAACCAGAAGTAGTATTCTATCAACTCTGCGTAGGATGGGATCGTGATCTCTATCGTCCAATCATCATTTGTATTATTTGTGACCGACCAGTTGTAATTGGTCATACCGTTGATGGTGTAATTGAACCATACCGTATTAACACCCACATTGTCCGTAAGGTTGATGGAGAAGAACGCCAGATCACCAGTGGTCAATGAATTGTTCCAGATGGTTCCTGAGACAGGTGCATCAATATCACTCACATTCACCCAAGTAGTACCGGTTTTCCAGTTTCCGGCTGCATCGGATACGTTCAGTGTTACGGTATAATTACCGACGTTCTGGAATGTGTAGTTCGGCATTGCTCCGTACAATGTCTTTAATCCACCGTCAGAGAAGGTCCAGGTATAGTTCGTTACGCCTAAATTATCTGTACTGGCGCTGCCGTTGAACACAACCACGTCTCTTTGATCAACTGTCTGACCATCACCTGCCATGGCAGTTGGGTCGGTTACATCGTTCACCGTGATCGTCACAGTGTCCGTGTGAGTATTCCCAGCTGCATCCTTGGTGGTCAGTGTAACCACAAAAGCTCCTGCATTGTCGAATGTGTAATTCGGGCCAGCTCCATAAAGAGTTTGAAGACTGCCGTCGGTAAAGGTCCAGGTATAGTTCGTTACCGCTATATTGTCGGTACTGCTACTGCCATTGAATATTACCAGTGTGTGCTGGTCAACCGTCTGGTCGGCACTCGCATTGGCTACCGGGTTAGTGGTGTCGTTAACGGTGATCTCCACCGTGTCAGTATGAGTGTTGCCCGCTGCGTCCTTCAGCGTTAAGGTAACGACAAAAACTCCGGCGTTGTTGAACGTGTAATTCGCGTCA
>Ga0187827_10003468_pt1 | contig 20340 bp, 20 predicted proteins | sample ETNtaG_39_FD_167969 | JGI IMG/M metagenome (GOLD analysis project Ga0187827, IMG submission 167969) | Marine microbial and viral communities from oxygen minimum zone, Eastern Pacific Ocean - ETNP2014_SV_150_PacBio MetaG (Illumina Assembly) | ecosystem: Environmental > Aquatic > Marine > Hypoxic... | reverse complement strand
GACAAGCGCAGCATGGTAACTGGTGCCGCACGCAATAATCTGCACCGCCTGAACGCGGTCCAATACCTTTTTGCTCATTGGGCCAAATGCTTCTTCGAGCAATCGATCACCCGCCAGCCGCCCTTCCAGCGTATCGGCTACAGCCCGCGGCTGTTCGTAGATTTCCTTCTGCATAAAATGCTGGTAGTTACCTAACGAAATCACGCCATTGCTCTGGCGACTGGTGTGCACTGGTCGGTCGACTTCGTTCGCGTTGCGGTCAAAAATAACGCATTCCCCTTGACGAATATCAGCAATATCACCGTTTTCGAGCACCTGATAGCGCGAGGTCGCCGGCAACAATGCGGAGATATCAGAGGCAATCAGGTATTCACCGTCGGCGAGACCGATGAGAAGCGGCGGCCCCTGGCGCGCCGCCACCAAACGATCCGGATCACCCACGTAAACCACACCCAGTGCATAACTGCCCTCAAGCTCCCGCATCGTTGCGCGCACCGCAGCCACCAGATCCAGGCCGCTCGCTACGTGAAGATAGATCTGATGCACCACCACCTCGGTATCGGTGTCCGATGAAAACCGAAGCCCCGCTTCTCGCTGGGCGTGTTTCAGGCTCTCGTAATTTTCGACAATGCCGTTGCACACTAGCGCCAGAGAGTTTCGACAGATGTGGGGGTGGGCATTGGGCTCGGTTGCGCTCCCATGCGTTGCCCAGCGCGTGTGTCCAAGACCGGTATATCCGGTCAGTATCCGGCCTGATAAGCTGTTTTCAAGATCCGCCACCTTACCCACTGCGCGGGAACGATCAAGCTTGCCGGCGGAGTTAATCACTACCACGCCGGCGGAGTCATAGCCCCGATACTCCAGGCGACGCAGACCTTCCAGCAGGTAAGGAGCTACATTCCGGTTCGAGACTGCCCCGACTATGCCGCACACAGGCGCGTCTCCGGGTTACTGCTTTTAGCTGACAAGCTCACTGGGAATCATCTCGTCGACGACGCCAGCGACTCACTGTTTTTTGACGCCCCGGTGTCAGGGTTAATTTTCCGCTCGGCGCATCCTGCCGTATGGTTGAACCCGCACCGATCGTAGCTCCCGCACCGATGGTGACTGGTGCCACCAATTGGGCGTTTGAGCCAATAAAAGCGCCGTCGCCAACTACCGTCTTGTGCTTGCCAACACCATCGTAATTACAGGTGATGACGCCGGCACCAATATTGACCGCGTCTCCTATGTCACTGTCACCAATATAGGCAAGGTGGTTAACCTTGGTTTCAGCACCAATCTGCGATTTCTTGATCTCGACAAAATTACCAACGCGCACATTCTCCGCCAGGTCAGTCCCGGGGCGAAGACGGGCAAATGGCCCAATCTGAGCACCAGCACCCACCTTAACGCCGTCGATTACACAATTCGAATGGATGACCACATCATCCCCCAGTCGCGCATTTCTCACCTGGCAATGTGGGCCGATCGTGACGCGCTCGCCCAGTTCAACCAACCCCTCTAGGACAACATTGATATCAATTACACAATCGCTGCCAAATACCACTTGGCCCCGTAGATCAAATCGGGCCGGGTCGCGCAGTGTCAGTCCTACCTGCATAAGCTGGTGTGCCTGACGGCGCTGCAGCGCCCGCTCGGCCGCAGCCAGTTGTACCTTATCGTTAACACCGAGACTCTCATCAAGATCAGCAACCGCATGCGCCACCACGTCAACCTCATCAGCCACGGCCATGGCGACGACATCCGTTAGGTATCGTTCCCCCTGTTGATTGCCATTTCCGACCCCCGCCAACCATTGGCCCAAGCGCCTAGCGGGAGCGACAAGAATCCCCGTGTTCACCTCCCGAATGGCCCGTTGCTTTACCGTAGCGTCTGCTTCTTCAACAATGCCTGTAACCGCACCGGTCTCATCCCGGATAATCCGACCAAACCCATCCGCCACATCCAGGCAGGCTGTAAGCATAACCACTCGATTATCCTGCGCCTGCGCGCAAAGCGCTCTTAGCGTATCAACCCGCACTAAAGGCATATCTGCATAGAGCACCAGCACGGTTGCGGGCTCGTGCACGGCGCACATTGCCAGCTCGACCGCGTGTCCCGTCCCTAGTCGTTCCTTCTGAATGTGCCAGATTAAAGTGCCGCGGGTTTGTGCCTCAGCCAAGGACTCATTTTCCGGACCGACGACAACGTGAATGTGGCTGGGGTCCAGCGCTTGCGCTGTGTTAAGCGCGTGATCGAGCAAAGATCGTCCGCCCAGTGTATGCAACACCTTGGGGCAGGAGGAGGCCATGCGCGTACCGCGTCCAGCCGCGAGCACGATCACTTCAATAGTCATGCGGGGATATTACTTCAATTCGACAGGAAATCCGGGCCACTAAGGCCTTCGACACTGCGTTAATGAATGACGGTGTCACCAATCGCTACAATTTCTTCCAGCGTCGGGTCACGAACTTCTGTAACCCGCAAAACAAATGTCACGTCTTCACCAGCCAGCGGGTGATTGGCATCGATCGTGATCTCATCACCGTTGATATGTGTCACCCGAAAGTTCAACACTTCACCGTTGTCACTCTCTGCATCTAATTCAGCCCCGACAAAACGCAGTTCCTCGGGCGCGTTCTCGATCTGATCGGTGAAGGTTAAATCAGGGTTGTGCTCACCGAAGGCCTCGCTCGCCAACAGGTGAACTTCAGCTCGCTCATCCACTGAAAGGCCGTCCAGCGCACGCTCGATTTTTGGAAATAATTGTTCGTCATTAAGGCCATGGATGTAGGAAATTGGTAACTCGCTGTGTTCAACGATATCACCGCGACTGTCGCGAATGGTATACGCGATCGATACCAATTTATGCGGTGTGATGCGCTCAGACATCAGTAATAAGCCGGCGAACGCCAGCCACGGCCCCGTCAGGCCCGCCCTCCCTTCGATCGAAGGTGCTGAATAGCTCGCAACTGAGCAGCCGCTTGGAGCAATTCCGCCTTAGCCTGCGCCAATTCCAAATCGGAAGCGCGATCGGTCAGTGCTTGCTCAGCGCGTTTCTGTGCCTCGAGCGCAGCGGACTCATCGAGGTCTTTAGCTCGCAGTGCAGTATCTGACAGTACCGTCACCACGTGCCCCTGAACCTCCAGCAGGCCGCCGGAAACATAGAAAAATTGTTCCTCGCCAGACTCCAGCTGCACGCGTACCTCTCCAGGCTTAAGTCGTGTCAGCAATGGCGCGTGCTGCGGCGCAATCCCGATTTCCCCCATTTCAGCCGGCGCAAACACCATTACACCCTCGCCAGACCAGACCTCTTCTTCGGCGCTAACGATTTCAACTTTGATTGAATTTGCCATTACAGACTCGTGACGCTTTGTCAGGTGACGGTCGCGGCCTTTTCTATCGCTTCCTCGATGCCACCAACCATATAGAAGGCCTGCTCTGGAAGCGCATCATGCTCACCGTCAAGAATGCTCTGGAACCCGCGTATGGTGTCCTTGAGTGATACAAACTTACCCGGGGAGCCGGTGAACGTTTCTGCAACAAAAAACGGCTGCGACAAAAACCGCTGGATCTTGCGCGCTCGGCCAACAATCTGCTTGTCTTCCTCAGATAACTCGTCCATACCAAGGATGGCAATGATATCGCGAAGCTCCTTATACCGTTGTAAGGTGCCCTGCACGGCGCGCGCTGTATCGTAGTGTTCCTGCCCAACAACAAGAGGATCAAGTTGGCGGCTGCTTGAATCAAGTGGGTCCACCGCCGGATAAATACCGAGCTCTGCAACCTGGCGGGACAACACCAAGGTCGCGTCGAGGTGTGCGAACGTCGTCGCGGGCGAGGGATCGGTGAGATCATCGGCGGGGACATAAACCGCCTGAAAAGACGTGATCGAGCCCGTTCGTGTCGAGGTGATTCGCTCCTGCAATATACCCATCTCCGCTGCCAGCGTAGGCTGATAACCAACGGCGGACGGCATTCGGCCAAGTAGCGCCGAAACTTCAGTTCCCGCCAAGGTGTATCGATAGATATTGTCGACGAACAACAAGACATCGCGGCCTTCTTCTCGAAAATGTTCGGCCATCGTCAACCCGGTCAGCGCGACGCGTAGTCGATTACCCGGCGGTTCGTTCATTTGGCCGAAAACCATCGCCACCTTGTCCAGGACGCCGGATTCCTTCATCTCGTGGTAAAAATCATTGCCTTCCCGCGTTCGTTCCCCGACACCGGCAAACACTGACAGGCCGGCATGTTCTTTCGCAATGTTATTGATCAACTCCATAATGGTGACGGTTTTGCCAACCCCCGCACCTCCGAAAAGGCCAATCTTGCCACCCTTCGCGATGGGCATAATGAGGTCAATGACTTTAATCCCCGTTTCAAGCGCATCGACCGTGGGCGATTGATCAGCGTAACTCGGGGGCTTGCGATGAATTGGCAGTTGATGTTCGGCGCTAACGGGGCCTACTTCATCCACGGGGTTACCCAACACATCGAGAATCCGACCAAGCGTTGCTTCCCCGACTGGAACCGTAATCGGCGCGCCGGTGCTGCTCACCGCGAGACCACGTTTGAGCCCGTCACTAGAACCCATCGCAATACTTCTCACAACGCCGTCACCCAGTTGCTGCTGCACTTCTAGCGTTAACCCGGTATCAGTGACAGTCAGCGCGTCGTAAATCCTGGGCACGGACTGGCGTGAAAATTCAACGTCAACCACCGCGCCAATAATCTCAACTATGTTGCCGGTACTCATAACATGATCCCTTCGTATTAATACCCATTAAATAGGTGCCGCAATACAATCACTAAACAGCCGCTGCACCACTAACAATTTCGGCGATTTCCTGCGTGATGGCCGCTTGTCGCGCCTTGTTGTAGACCAGCTGCAACTCATCAATCAGGTTTCCTGCATTATCCGTTGCCGACTTCATCGCCACCATTCGGGCCGCCATTTCGCAAGCGATATTCTCAACAACACCCTGGTAAACCAACGACTCTATATATCGAGTCATTAAAGCATCGACGACTGCGTGTGCATCAGGCTCGTATAAGTAATCCCAATGCGCCTTGAGCGCTTCCTCTGGCGCTACCGCACGAATCGGCAACAACTGCTCAACCTGTGGCTCCTGAAACATTGTGGACACAAAGCGGTTGTGAACAACAAACAACCGATCGATCCGGCCCTCTGTATAAGCATCCAGCATGACCTTGATCGCACCGATTAGGTCAGCAAACTGTGGCGCATCGCCCAGCTGTGTCACCTCCGACACAATGGTCGGGCTGAACCGCCGAAAAAACGCAAGCGCCTTCCTGCCTATGACCGTCACATCCACCACGACGCGCTTATCCTGCCACGTCGACAACTCGTTAACAGCCGCCCGAAACAAATTGATGTTCAGCCCACCGCACAGACCCCGGTCACTGGAAATAATGATAAAGCCCACCCGTTTGGCTTCACGCTCTTGCGTATAACTGTGCCTGTATTCCAGACTTGCTTGCGCCAGGTGTGCGATGACGTTGCGCATCTTTGCCGCATAGGGTCGCGCGGCACGCATCCGTTCCTGGGCGCGACGCATCTTGCTGGCAGCAACCATTTCCATTGCCCTAGTGATCTTCTGAGTATTTTCAATACTCTTGATCTTGGTGCGAACTTCTTTTCCGCCAGCCATCGATTAGTCCTTAGTACACTCGTGTCTCGGGGCCTACCAGCTGCCGTTTTCCTTGAAGTCCTTCAGTGCAGCATGCATCTTTTCCGCCACCTCATCGGTATACGCCTCATCCCGATTTAATTCCTCAAGCAACTCGCCCTGTTGGCTTTTCATGTGATCCTGCAAGGCTTGCTCGAAATCGACGACCTTATTCGCCTCCACATCATCAAGGTAGCCTTCGTTGGTTGCAAAAAGGCTCATCGCCATCGCGGCAACAGACATGGGTGCATACTGTTTCTGCTTCATCACCTCGACACTGCGCGCGCCACGGGCTAACTGCCGCTGAGTGGCGTCATCGAGGTCAGAAGCGAACTGGGAAAAAGCCGCTAACTCTCGAAACTGGGCAAGGGCAAGACGAATGCCACCACCAAGTTTTTTGATCAACCCTGTTTGTGCGGCACCACCAACGCGTGACACGGAGAGCCCTGCGTTGATCGCCGGACGAATACCGGCATTAAACAGGTCCGTTTCAAGAAAAATCTGGCCATCGGTAATGGAAATTACGTTGGTTGGCACAAACGCGGACACATCGCCCGCCTGGGTCTCAATAATCGGCAAGGCGGTCAATGAACCGGTTTGGCCTTTAACCTTACCGTTAGTTAATTTCTCAACCGCTTCTGCGTTAATCCTGGCAGCCCGCTCCAGGAGTCTCGAGTGGAGATAAAACACATCACCCGGATAAGCCTCGCGGCCCGGCGGGCGCCGAAGCAACAGACTGACCTGTCGATACGCCCAGGCCTGCTTGGTCAAATCATCGTAAATAATAAGCGCGTCTTCACCTTTATCGCGAAAGTATTCGCCCATGCTGCAACCCGCATAGGGCGCGATGTATTGCATCGCAGCGGATTCAGCCGCCGCTGCGCAGACCACGATGGTGTGCTCCATCGCCCCATGTTCTTCGAGTTTGTTGACCACACCGGCCACCGAAGATGCCTTCTGGCCAATAGCAACGTAAATGCACTTAATCCCCGTGCCTTTCTGATTAATGATTGTGTCAATAGCAACCGCCGTCTTACCTGTCTGGCGGTCTCCAATAATGAGTTCGCGTTGGCCGCGACCAATGGGGACCATGCTGTCGATAGACTTGAGTCCCGTTTGCACTGGCTCATCAACGGACTTTCGGCTGATTACGCCAGGTGCCACTTTTTCTATGGGCGCTGATGCAGCAGCCTCAATAGATCCTTTACCATCTATCGGATTGCCCAAGGAATCAACTACTCGGCCAAGCAAGCCCTCGCCAACGGGAACCTCCAGGATGCGCCCCGTACATTTGACCGTGTCTCCCTCAACAATATGCTCGTAGTCACCCAAGATCACCGCACCCACTGAATCTTGTTCCAGATTCAATGCCAAGCCGTAGGTATCGTTGGGAAACTCCAGCATTTCACCCTGCATGGCATCTGCAAGCCCGTGAATCCGCACGATTCCGTCGGTCAAACTCACCACGGACCCTTCCGTCCGAACCTCGGCTCCGACATCAAAGTCTTTGATCCGGGCCCGAATCAGCTCACTGATCTCCGAGGGATTTAGTTGCATCGCCATTCCAATAATCCTCTATCTATCACCTTGTTCTCCAAAGACGCGTCATGCGCTGACTGCCGCGGCGAGCCTCTCCAGACGGGCTCGAATCGAGCCGTCAATCACTAGATCACCAGCACGAATCACCGCGCCTCCGACCAATTCACGATTTGTTGTAACCACCAGCTCTACTTCGCGCCCAAGGCGTGTCTTAAGTGCTCCAGCTATGCGGTGTTGTTCCTCGTCGCTGATCGGCAACGCGCTCTCCAGCTCCGCTCTGATCGTCCGTTCCGCCTCTGCCCGCAATATTTCATACTGTTCTGCGATGGCCGACAACGCCTGTAGGCGATGATTCTGCGCCAAGAGGCGCACCAAATTTTTCGGCTCGTCACCGACCGCCTCACCCAAAAGCCCGATGACTATGTCTGCTGCTTGTTGCCGCGAGACTCGGGGATTAGAAAACAGCGCCGCCATATCCTTATCCGCTGCGACCGTCGCCAGAAATTCGAGCTCCTCAGACCAGGGCCCGTAATGCCCTGAATCCTTGGCCAACTCAAAAACTGCCTGTGCGTAGGGTCTAGCGATACTTGAAAGTTCTGCCACTGCGGTCGATTCCTTTGCTTGCCAAAAGCTTAAAGCTGCGTTGCAAGCTCATCCAAAAGCTGCGAGTGGGCTTGTGAATCAACTTCACGACCCAGTATCTGCTCCGCTCCAACAACCGCTAGCGCTGCTACCTGTTTTCGCAATGTTTCGCGAGCAGTGTTAACCTCTTTGTCGATTTCGCTTCGGGCCGCCGCTACGATTCGTTCTCCCTCCACGCGAGCGGCTACCTTTGCTTCCTCAATGACTTCTGCTTCGCGCCGTTCTGCCCGACGAAGAATTTCTTGCGCCTGACCCTTCGCCTCATCAGTGACTTTCAGCGCCTGTTGTTCCGCTGCCGCCTTTTCCTGGCGTCCTTGCTCTGCCGCCGCGAGACCCTCCGTGATACGAGCCTTGCGTTCATTCAAAGCGGTCACTATGGGTGGCCATACGAATTTCATACAGAACCAGACAAACACCGCAAACGCGATAGTCTGGCCGATCAGTGTTGCATTAATGTTCATTGGGTAATTCCTGCCCGCTCAGCGAGTAATCTCGTTACGCACCGACTACCGCAAACATGATGTAGAGCGCGATCGCCACACCGATAATCGGGATGGCATCTACCAGGCCCATCACGATGAAAAACTGCGTGCGAAGCATCGGTAATAGCTCTGGCTGTCGAGCAATGCCCTCTAGGAACCGGGCGCCAAGCACTCCAACGCCAACCCCAACGCCGACACCCGCCAGACCAAGCAAGACGGCACCGGCGACGTAAAGTAATGCAATTTCCATGATTTCTCCTTGCGCTAAGTAACGAAAACCCGAGGCCCGGGACCATCTACCCCGGACAATATTTAATGATGGCTATGGGCCATTTCCAAGTACACAATGGTTAGGGTCATAAAGATAAAGGCTTGCAGCAAAACAATCAGTATATGAAAAACAGCCCACGCCCATTGCAGGATACCACCCACCAGCGCCAACGCTATACCACCAGAGAACAGCAATGCAATGAGAATAAAAATCATCTCGCCCGCGAACAAGTTGCCGAAAAGCCGCAGCGATAAGGAGATTGGCTTTGCCACCAAACTAACAAACTCGAGAAAAAAGTTGATCGGAATAAACAACACTTTGAGCGCCTTGTTATCGGCCTGAAAAGGCTGCATCGTCAATTCTGCGGCAAAACCCAACGGCCCTTTGACTTTAATACTATAGAAAAGCGTCAGGGCAAACACACCAAAGGCCATGCCAAACGTCGCGTTGGGATCCGTCGTTGGAACCACTTTCATGTACTCAATTCCGAGCCACTTGGCGATGCCTGGAATCCAATCGATCGGCACCAGATCCATGGTGTTCATCAACAACACCCAGACAAATAATGTAAGGGCCAACGGCGCGATCAAGTCATTCTTATGAGAAAACGAGCCCCGAACATTGTCGTCAATAAATTCAATCACCCACTCGACAAAATTAAGCAGCCCGCTAGGGGTTTCCGCGGTTGCCCTTCGCGCTGCCTTACGAAAAGCCCACAGGAACAAAACACCGAGCGCAATAGACCAAAACATCGTATCCACATTAATCGCCCAGAACCCCATTGCCTTGGCTTCGCTGGCGGTGTGGGCCAGACCCCATCCGTGATCTCCGGGCAGTTGACCAAATGTCAGGTTTTGCAGATGGTGGTTGATATAACCCGTTGCAGTAAGCGTGTCGCTCGACATGTCTTCTTGGGCCTTATTCCGTTATCAACGCCGGTGGCGTCTTTCCCAGGATCGCGGACAAGCTGGATACCATCATGCTCAACAGCAAGCCGATTACCAAACCACTGGCCATCGGCGCATCCGACAGCACAAAAACGGCGGCACAGAGCCCGCCGATGATGGCCAACTTTCCTACTTCAGCCCGATACAACGTCGCCAGCTCGCTTGTCCCAGATAGCGCCCACTCAATCGGCCGCCAAAACACTCGCCAAGCCGCATACCCGACCCCCATCGCGCCAATGCCCGCTCCAACCAAAACAGAAAAACTGATTGCCTCGCCGTAAAACAAATGCGCCAGCAAACACACTAGAACTAGCGCGGCCTGTGCGGCCACCACTCGGACCAACGGTGTCCCGGCTTCATTACTGACTGTGGTTTTCAATTCTCTCGAGGCCCAATTTCACCGCTGCAGGGGCGCTGTTAGCACAACCTTAGCGACACCAAACCATTCCAAAAAAATGCGCTGCAACAAAGGCGCGGCAGTATAGGGGACGTCTATAAACTGGTCAATCACAAAGACTTCCATAGGGCGCCCAAAACACCCGAAGGCGTCTAGTCGCTGTGCTAAACTGCACGCCCAATAGAGCCAGATCGGATAGCCCGAAGATGGATTTCGAGCAAGCACGATTCAACATGATCGAACAGCAAATCCGGCCCTGGAATGTGCTGGATCCTAGTGTGCTTGCCTTACTGCGGAAGGTGCCTCGCGAGCAGTTTGTCGCCCCGCAGCAACAGGCGCTCGCCTTCGCAGACCTCAGCATCCGGCTCGACCATGATCAGGTAATGATGCAACCCAAGGTAGAGGCGCGCTTGATACAGGCGCTGGCTTTGACACGTCAAGACCGCGTGCTAGAAATCGGCACCGGTAGTGGTTATTTGACGGCTTTACTCGCCGCTGGCGCAGCCAGCGTCGTCAGCGTCGAAATCTACTCGGCCCTTTCTTTACAAGCGGGCGCGCGCCTGCAAAACGCGGGTTTCGATACGGTCGATCTCAAAATTGGTGATGGCGCTACCGGCTGGCTAGACGACGCGCTGTACGACGCGATCATCATCACCGGCTCTTTACCGACTTTGCCCACGCCCTTCGTCGAGGCGCTGGCTCCTGGCGGACGGCTGGTTGCCATCATCGGTGAAGCGCCCGCTATGGAGGCGATGTTGTATCACAAAACGAGTGCCGGCCTACTCATGACCTCGTTGTTCGATACCGTAATCCCCCCTTTGGTTAACACGCCGAAAAAAGAGTCGTTTGTCTTTTAATTTCAACCAGTTGCGATATATTCTCTTTTATGAACATCAAACCCATTTGGGCACAGAACAAGCTCAAATCCACGCTCCTTGGCGGCGTATTGTCGATCAGTGTTTCGCCCCTGCAAGGCGCCGAGTCCCTCAGCTACCTTGTCCAACCCGGCGACACGGCATGCGAGATCGCTGAGCTTTTCCTCGTTCCTTGTGCGCAATTAATCCAGCATAACGGGCTCGGCGCAGGTCATCAGATCTTCGTTGGACAAACACTGCGCCTGCCGGGCAAGGTGCCCCCTGAAGCGCCCGAAACAGCCCCGCAGGTCGAAAAACCGAACGACACAGCCGAAGCGACAGCCGCCCCAACTGAAACGCCTTCACCAACTCCGCCACCGGCTACGAAGATTGACCTTGTTACTGTCTACCAAAACGCAGTGGCCGATGACCCCGTCTTTGTAGCCGCGGGTTTTCGAAGGGCTGCAGCCCAACAAGCTGTTCCGATTACGCAATTGGCAGTGCGGCCTCAACTGAGCGTGCGCAGCGGCTACACTTTGAGCACGGCAGCGGCGGCAGATGACAATTTCAGTTTGTCCGTCTCGCTTAAGCAAAACTTGTACGACCGCTCGACCAAGATCGCAGTCGATCAAGCGCGTAACGAAGCGAGCATTGCCAACCTCGAACATCTGATCGAGAAACAGCGTTTGCTACTTCGTGTCTGCAACGCTTATTTCAGCGTGCTCGCTGCTCGAGACGATGTCGAATTATCCACCAGCAACCAGCGCGCCATCCGACGCCAACTGGAACTGGCAGAAGAGCGCCTGGCTGTCGGCGTTGGAACGAGAACAGACCTATATGACGCGCGCGCCCGGTTTGAGAATGCCATCGCCTCAGGGATTGAATCAGAAAAAACGGTTCGTGATGCTCGCCAGGCGCTGGTTGCTCTCGTCGATGAAGACCTCTCTGATCTGCAGCCGCTGCGAACCGACGTCCCGCTGGCCGCGCCGGAACCCAACGCCGTCGAACACTGGGTGGAGGCGGCCCTAACCGACAATCTCGCATTACGTCAATCCGCTTTGCGCGTGTACGTGGCCGAACAAGACATCAGTCGTCAGCAGGCCGCCCGCTTTCCTGTGTTGAGCCTCAATCTTAATGGCGGGTTGGATTATTCAAGCGCCGCGTCAGACCGAACGAGCCTTTCCGTCGGCTTATCGGTACCGCTATACGAGGGAGATCTCGTGGGTGCCCGCGTGCGTCAAGCCGCACTGCGCCACAACGCGGTACGAGCAGACTTAGAAGCGCACCGACGCGACGTTCGCCGCCTCACCCGCAATGCTTTTTTTACAGTTAACAGTCATCTGCGGCGCGTCAGCGCTCTAGCTGAGTCCGTGCGCGCCGGTGAAAACGCACTTAAAGCAAAAGAGGAGGGCTTTGCTGCCGGTTTAACAACCAACATCGATGTGTTAGACGCGCAACGTGATGTCTTCGCCGCGAAACGCAATTACCTAAAGGCCCGCTACGACTACATTTTACAAGTGCTAGCGCTTGAGCAACTGGCTGGGCGGCTCGACCAGGCAGACCTTGACCGCTTTAACCAATGGCTTGAGTAGGATGGAGTTAACCGCCGCGGTCAAATTCGTTTCCTTAAACCGCTTCGCCCGCTCCAGCGGTTTATTTGGCGCAGCTCTATTGCTGATTATGCAAACCGGCTGCGCCACGCCCAGCCTGGGTCCCGATGACCCCCTAGCCTCGTTTAATCGCGCAAGTTACTCCTTCAATGCCGGGCTCGATCAGGCGCTTATAAAGCCGCTGACGATCGGTTATCAACGCTATACACCGGCTATGGTGCGTCGCAGTATCGGGCATTTTCTGGACAATCTGGCTGAACCGGCCACCGCCGCCAACGCGTTGTTGCAAGGCAAAGTGGGCGAAGCAACCAACACCGGGCTTCGCTTCCTCATTAATTCCACCGTGGGCATTCTCGGCACGATGGACGTCGCGACAACCGTTGGCTTGCCCTTACGACATGAAGACTTGGGCCAAACCTTAGCCCGGTGGGGCCTGCCCGATGGTCCTTACTTGGTATTGCCTTTGCTTGGCCCCAGTAATTTACGCGATACCGTTGGCATCCTGCCCCGATGGTATCTTCCCGATGCATTATCATCGATTGACGAGCACGCGATCGACGTGGCTCGGTACTCCCTGTTGATTCTTCACCGCCGTAGCGGCCGGCTTCACCTGGATCCCTTACTCTCAGAACAGCCTGATCCTTATCTCTTTGAGCAAGCTTTCTATCGACAATACCGCCGGGATCAAATCTACGACGGCGCACCGCCAGATTCGCCCGGTGGATCGCTAGAACAAGGTCTATTTGAAGACTAGGCGCTCGCGCCCGCCGACTCGCGCTGCCCGCTTTTCAATCATGGCAACCATTTTTATAGGTGATATCCAGGGATGCTGCTCCGCCCTTGAACGATTGCTCGACAAAGTACGGTTTGACCAGACGCTGGACCGGGTGATTTTGGTTGGCGACCTCGTGAACCGTGGCCCAGACTCGGCCGCCGTACTACAGCTCATCATGTCGCTCGGCACCGCAGCGAGCACGGTGTTGGGCAATCATGATATTCACCTGCTAGCAGTCACGGCCGGCGCCCGAGAGCTGCGCCCCGACGACACTTTCTTAGATATCCTTGAACACCCTGCCCGCGAATCGATGATCGCTTATCTAAAGCAACAGCCTGTGCTGTTGTGTGATGAAACCACTCGATCGATTGTGGTGCACGCGGGCCTGTGGCCGGGCTGGAACCTAACCGACGCACAGCGCTGTGCTCACGAAGTTGAGGTGGCGGTTCGTGACCCAGGCGGTGCTTTCTTCCACCAGTTATACGGTGATCAGCCCGATCGTTGGGATTGTTCTTTGCGGGGCTGGGATCGACTGAGGGTCTTAACCAACATCTTTACCCGCGCTCGCTACTATCGCGCTGACGGGCGTCTAGATCTTGTTGAAAAGGGGCCGCCTGAGCGCGCCTCACCCGCCCTTCGTCCCTGGTTTGACCTAATGGGTGATGCGCTGGCGCCGTGGCGGGTCATCTTCGGTCACTGGTCCAGTCTTGGATTGGTGTCGCGCTCGGGGTTCATCGCGTTGGATACTGGCTGCGCGTGGGGTGGCACACTGACCGCCGTGCGCTTCGAGACCAAAACAGATAACATCGCGTTCGTTTCTTACGCTTGCTCGTGACCCTCGACTTTGGTATTCCCGTGATGAAAAGCGCTTATGATATCGAAGTCTCTGTTGAAGCCGCCTACCTGCCTGAACAGTCTGAACCCGCCGACGAGCGCTACGTGTTCTCCTACACCATCACCCTGATTAATCGCGGGGCAATGAGCGCCCAACTTAAGTCACGTCACTGGATCATTACTGACGCAGACAACAAGGTCGAAGAAGTTAAAGGTGACGGCGTTGTCGGCGAACAACCCATTATGAAACCCGGTGAAGGCTTCCGCTATACCAGCGGCGCCGTGATTGAAACACCCGTAGGCACCATGCAAGGCAGCTACCAAATGGTCGCTGAGGACGGTTGCGAGTTTGATGCGGACATCCCCCGCTTTGTTCTCTCAATACCTCGTGTAATTCACTGATTTATATAATAAAAATTATATGTCGAGATTGGTAACGTTAAACGCGTTCTCCTCGATAAACTGCCGCCTGGGCTCTACTTCATCTCCCATTAACACTTGGAAAGCCTGATCGGCGCTGACCGCATCTTCGACCGTCACTCGGGACAGTCGCCGCTGTGCTGGATCCATCGTCGTTTCCCACAGTTGGTCCGGATTCATCTCGCCAAGCCCCTTGTAGCGCTGAATGGTGATGCTTCGGCGCGCCTCCCTCATCAACCAATCGATCGCCGCGTCGAAACTATGGGCGCTGGTCTCTTTTTCACCGCGTCGAGCGAGTAACACCCCGCCGAAGTTCGCGCGCAACATTTCTCCCCAGGCCGCGATGCGCTGGTAGTCTGTAGTTGAAAAAAGGGTGCCGGGCAACCGCGTCTGCCGTTTCAGTCCGTGGCGCTCTATTTCAACCACCAGCAGCCAGCCGGGGCCCGTCTCAGCGGGTTGCACTCGCGCTTCATAGGCCACCGTATGATCACTGGCTGTTACCGCCTGCGCGGTCAATCTCGAGGACAGCGCTACCGCATAGTGGCTTTGCGCCTCCGGGCCCGCACCTTCACGCAGCGCCGGTAGCAAAGACAACCCCCACAACACCGCCGGGTCATATCGTCGACCGAGCCGGTCAACAATGCCTCGCACCTCGAAATACTGTCCACACAAGGCCTGGAGCGCATCCCCTTCCCAGTGGTCGGCGTTTCCTTTCGAACCCAGCGATGCGCCTTTTAGCGCCGCCGCCAACACATACTCTTGCAGGTCATTGTCATCCTTGACATACATGGCCTGCTTGCGGGCAGTCACTTTGTAAAGCGGGGGCTCAGCGATATACACATGGCCGCGCTCAACCAAGTCCTTCATCTGTCGATAAAAGAACGTCAACAACAGCGTGCGAATATGGGAGCCATCCACATCAGCGTCTGTCATGATAATAATCCGGTGATAACGTAACTGACCGGGATCAAAGCCCTCGACACCAATCCCCGTACCCAACGCGGTGATTAACGTCGCCACCTCTTCTGACGCTAACATCTTGTCAAATCTTGCTTTCTCTACATTTAATATCTTACCCTTCAAAGGTAAGATGGCCTGAAAGCGCCGGTCCCGGGCCTGTTTTGCTGAACCGCCGGCTGAGTCACCCTCTACCAGATAAATTTCACATTCCGCGGGATCCTTAATCTGACAATCGGCCAGTTTTCCCGGCAACCCACCGACCTCAAGCACGTTCTTGCGGCGCGTCAGTTCCCGCGCCTTGCGCGCCGCGTCACGCGCCCTGGCGGAATCCATAATTTTTTCTAGTACCGCCCGGGCTTCGGATGGCCGCTCAAGCAAAAAAGCCCCGAGATGCTCTGACACAAGCGTCTCAACTGGGCTCCGAACCCCGGATGAGACGAGCTTTTCCTTGGTCTGGGAGGAGAATTTAGGATCAGCCATCTTAATAGAGAGCACAGCCGTGAGACCCTCTCTGCAATCCTCCCCCTTAATCGCTATTTTCCCTCGCTTATTTAAAGACGATTCTTCAAGATAACGACTCAGCGTCCGCGTCATTGCCGAGCGGAACCCTTCCAAATGAGCGCCCCCATCGCGCTGGGGAATATTATTGGTGTAGCAAAACACCGCCTCTTGGTACGACTCATTCCACTGGAGGGCAAGATCCACCTCAATATCCTCACATACACCCCGCATCTCGAAGATATGGGGATGAATGGCGCTCTTTTTCTCGTGTAGGTGCGCTACGAACGCCGCTATTCCGCCCTGGTACTCAAAAACCTCGTCCGTCCCGGCGCGTTCATCAACCAGCCGGTTCCTCACTCCAGAGTTCAAAAACGCGAGCTCTCTAAGCCGTTTGGCTAAAATATCATGGTGGAAGATGCGGTCTGAAAAAACCTCCGCATCCGGGCGAAAATGAACCTCCGTTCCAGACTCGGCGGTGTCGCCCACAATCGCCAGGGGTGCGCTCGGTGCACCCCGTGTGTAATCCTGTTGGTATACCTTCCCCTCACGGCACACCGTTAACTGAAGCGCCTCCGACAACGCGTTGACAACCGAAACACCAACACCGTGCAGCCCACCGGACACCTTGTATGCGTTCTGATCGAATTTACCGCCAGCATGTAGATACGTCATGATGACCTCGGCAGCGGACCGCCCCTCGTCTTTGATTAAGCCGCATGGCATGCCCCGACCATTATCCCGTACAGAGGCGCTCTCATCTGCGTGGATCGTCACCACAATATCGGTACAGTGGCCCGCTAACGCTTCGTCAATTGCGTTATCCACCACCTCAAACACCATACGATGTAACCCCGACCCATCATCCGTGTCCCCGATATACATCCCGGGCCGCTTCCTCACCGCCTCAAGCCCTTTTAAGACCTTAATGCTGCTCTCATCGTAGCCTTGCTGCTCTGACATGTTTTTTCCCTTAGAAAACAGGTGTATTATACGATATCTAGCCACCGCATAACGGCGTGTTTCACGTGAAACACGTTTGGGTTAACTGGTTGTTTCACGTGAAACCTCGGAATCAGCACCTACAGGCGCATGGGCATGATGAGGTATTCGGTAGTAGTGTTACCCGGCGAGCGAATTAAACACCCGCTGTTACCGTCCTCAAACGCCAACTGAACCTGATCAGTGTGCAGCGCGCGCAGCGCATCCATTATATATGTCACGTTAAACCCAATTTCTAGGCTGTCGCCATCGTAAACAATCGCAATCTCGTCGCTGGCCTCTTCCTGGTCTGGGTTGTGTGCACTAACCTTTAATTCACCTGATCCTATCAACACGCGCACCCCACGATATTTGTCATTAGTCAACACCGCGGTTCTGGCCAGCACGTCGTAAAGCGGTTGCCGCTCAGCTTGGGCCTCGCGGGTGAGTTTCTGGTTCATCACGGCCCGGTAGTCTGGAAACTTACCGTCGATGAGCTTCGTCGTCAGCACCGCGCCCGGGCGCGTTATTCGAAGGTGGTTGGGGTTAATCTCCATGGTAATCTCTTCATCGCTGCCCGTCAGAAACCGGCTCATCTCAAGCACCGCCTTGCGCGGCACAATGGCTTGCTGTGTGGCCCCGGCTTCTTGCTCTACCGCACACTCGGTGCGGGCCAGTCGGTGCCCGTCCGTCGCTACCGCCACGACCTGTTGCTCCGAAAACTCTAACAAAACCCCATTTAAGAAGTACCGCACATCTTGTTGCGCCATTGAAAAAGCTGTCTTCTCAAACAATCGGCGTAGCGTCGCAGCGGGCAGTTTAATGCGGGTCGCCCAGTCGGCCGGTTCGATCCGCGGATACTCCTTTGCTGACAAGGTCTGTAATGTATACCGGCTTCGGCCAGACTGCAGCTTCAGCCGCTCGCCCGAGCCATTGAGACTAATCGCGCTTCCTTCCGGCAACGCGCGGCAGATATCGAGCAACTTTCTCGCCGTTACTGTACAGGCCCCCGTGGTTTCTGCTTTCGCAACGGCTACTTCTTGCGAGATCTCTACTTCTAGGTCCGTCCCGATTAGCGTCATTGCCTCTTGTTTTAATTCGAGGCAAACATTTGCAAGAATAGGTAACGTTTGGCGCCGTTCAATGACATTTGTCACTAACTGAAGGGGCGCAATTAATGTATCTCTATCTAATTTACATTTCATGTCTTAGTCTCATGAGATGATGTTTATTACAGCTGTGGATAAGTTAATTAAACGAATAATTATATTTAATAATAAAGATTTACACGGGTTATTAAGGTGTGCATAGTTAGTTAGCAGTGTGTGGATAGACGGAGATTATCGCGCGGTATAGAACAGCAGCCATTGTTATCCACAGGTTATCCTAAAAGCTGGCGCAATAAAGCTTGGTAGTCTTCCTTAATTTTTGGGTCGGTTTGTAGCAAAGCCTTAATTTTCCGCTGGGCGTGTAAAACGGTGGTGTGATCTCGGCCGCCAAACGCGTCACCAATCTCGGGTAAGCTCATCGGGGTCAACTCTTTGGCTAAAGCCATCGCCATCTGGCGTGGGCGCGCGATCTGTCGGCTACGTTTTCTGGAATGTAGGTCAGACACCCGCATCTTAAAATAGTCCGCGACCGTCTTTTGAATGTTTTGGATGTTGATTTGGCGCTGGTGGGCGTCCAGCAGGTCGCGCAGGGCATCACGAGCGAGATCAACGTCGATCGTTCGCCCCGTAAAGTTAGCGCTAGCCACCAGCCGATGGAGCGCGCCCTCGAGCTCGCGCACGTTGGAGCGGATTTGTTCAGCAATGAAAAAGGCGACGTCTTCTGGCAGCGCTACATCCCGCGCTAAAGCTTTTTTGATCAAGATAGCGACCCGTGTTTCAAGCTCCGGCGGGTCGATCGGTACGGTGAGGCCGCTGCCAAACCGAGAAATCAGGCGCTCTTGGACCCCTGAAATTTCTCTAGGAAACCGATCACTGGTGATAATCACCTGCCGCTGTCCATCGAGTAAGGTGTTGAAAGTATGAAAGAATTCCTCTTGTGAGTGGCTCTTGCCGGCAAAAAATTGAATGTCGTCAATTAACAACATGTCTAGGGAGCGATAGTAGCGCTTAAAGTTGTTGATTTCGTTGTGTTGCAGCGCTTTCACCATGTCGGCCACAAACCGTTCCGAGTGGACGTAAACTATTCGGGCATCGGTTGCTCGTTCCACAGCGGCATTGCCAGCGGCTTGCATTAGATGTGTTTTTCCAAGCCCCACACCACCGTAGATAAAGAGCGGGTTGTAGGCTCGGCCAGGGTTTTCCCCTACCTGCTGTGCTGCGGCGCGGGCCAGTTGATTGGATTTTCCGGCCACATGCGAGACAAAGGTAAAGGCAGGATTAAGGCGCCCCTCAAACCGAACGGGGCGCGGCGCAACAGCTGTTTTATCGGGACCACGAGGCGGGTGGTCGCTGCCGATGTCGATGGAGACCGCAATATCGCGATGCCGAAAATTATTCGCGAGGCCTGCGATCTGGCCAAGATAATCCCGCTCGACCGTATCTCTAACGTAGCGGTTCGGGGCCAGCAAGGTCAGGCCGGTTTCCTTTTCTACCGCCTGTAGGGGGCGAATCCACGTATTAAATTGCTGGATCGGCAGGTCATTTTCTAGGCGGGTTAAGCAAAGCGGCCAAATAGGTTCTTGCACGGTCCAGTGGCCCTTTCGGTTGAGTGTTAGCGCCAAAACCCTGGAGCTTTGACAGCTTCCGAGGGCGCGGAAAGAGCAACACACTATAAACCAAGCGGGGTTAGTTATCCACAGATAAAACCCATCTAGAAGTTATCCACAATACCAGAGAGAAGCCCTTGTTTTATTGACAATAATGGGTGCGAACGTTTAGATTGGCGGCCCTTTCGCCGCGGCCAGCGGGCAACAACACGACGTTATGAAGCGAACATTCCAGCCAAGCGAACTGAAACGCAAGAGAACACACGGGTTTAGAGCGAGAATGCGCACTCGCGGTGGGCGCGCTGTGATTAACGCCAGGCGAGCAAAAGGCCGGTCTCGGCTGACAGCTTGACGAATCCGCATCGGGCGGCACCTAGTACCAGACAGCGATTGGGCTCGCTCCAGCGTCTGACCGAAGCTAACGATTACCGCGCGTTATTGCGCCAACGACCGGCTAGCGACGGCTGCTTTAGGTTAGTGGTGAGGCCGAATCCGTTCGGCTATGCGCGACTCGGGCTAACGGTGTCCCGGCGAACCGCGGCGCGGGCCGTAGATCGAAACCGCATCAAACGACTGGTTCGGGAATCCTTTCGAGCCGCGCAAAAGCGCATCGCGGGCAACGATGTGTTAGTGATGGCGCGGAGGCAAGCGGTTAGCACTTCAAATAAAACCCTGCGGTACAGCCTAGAGCAACACTGGAAGATGTTGGACAACCAATGAAACACGTGCTCGTTTTTCTACT
>Ga0187827_10003466_pt1 | contig 20346 bp, 17 predicted proteins | sample ETNtaG_39_FD_167969 | JGI IMG/M metagenome (GOLD analysis project Ga0187827, IMG submission 167969) | Marine microbial and viral communities from oxygen minimum zone, Eastern Pacific Ocean - ETNP2014_SV_150_PacBio MetaG (Illumina Assembly) | ecosystem: Environmental > Aquatic > Marine > Hypoxic... | reverse complement strand
TTACCCATTTTTTAATAAAATTATTACTTAAAATAATTTTATCAGCAGGTGCTCTAAAAAATAAACGACCAACCGTATCCCAGCTTTTAGGCATACTAATTGATGGTATTTTAAAACGATGAGCTGCTTTAATTAAAATACTATCTGGTTTAGAATAAATAGATGAACTAAATATTAAATCTGGCTTATATTTATTTAAAAGATAATCATAATCTTTTTCAATTAAAATATTTATTTCTATCCAACGAGCAATTTTTTTCAATAACTTAATTTTACTAATAATAGAAAAAATAATATGCTTAAAATAATAAATATATTTAGGTGCTGGTTTTTTATTAGCACCACCATATTTAAGCATTCTTTTTTCGGTTTCTGTATAAACTAAACCATTAAATATAATATTGAATAGACGTCTAAATCTTCCTAAAATTTTATTTGGAATTTGTTCTATAATGACTCTAGGATGTGAAAATTCTTTTTTAAAATAATCTTTAATTTTGGTTTCAATTAAAATAATAACCATAATATTATTATCTAATAATTTATCTAAAACTCCTGTTCGTAAAATATTACGAGCTAAAGTTCCTCTATTTATTGTGATTAAAATTTTTTTCATTTTTTTCTAGCTATTAAAAAATGTGCTTGAGAAAATATTCTATTACTTTTAAATGGATATTTCATAAATATACCTCTAATCTTATATTTAAAATTACGATGAATCATAATTAATGCTTCTATAAAATAAGGTATTGGTGTAAATAAAGGAAAAGAATTAACATAAAAAGTTTTTATATTTGAAAAACCAACTTTTTTAGCTATTATTATATACTCTTTGGGTGTATCATTATTACGATAATAATCTTTTTTTACTTTACAACCAAATAATTTAAGAAAAGATCTATAAATTTTATTTAAAACTTGTATAGAAAACTTTTGAGGAATATTTAAAGAAATCATAATACCCCCTGGTTTTAATGTTCTATATTTTTCTGAATAAATTTTACTATAATCTTTTAAATGTTCAACTAAACCAATAGATACTATCATATCAAAACTATTATCTTTAAAAGATAAATTTTCAGCATCATCATTTCTAAAATTCCCATGAGCATTAAATTTATAAAAATTCTTTTTAGCTAATTTAATGGCCTCAGTAGAAATATCACTTAAACTAACTTCTAATCCTAAATATTTATTTAAATATAAAGATATTGTTCCTCGACCACAACCAACTTCTAAAGAATTTTTAACTTTATATTTTTCTACTAAAATTTTAATATATTCAAAATAATGAAATAAATTAAATTGTCTTTGAGTCTTTGGTTTTTCCCCTGGTACTACAAAAATAGAAAACTCCTCATTTTTTTCTTCACCTTTATTAGATAATATAGTGCTCCATTTACTATCAAAATCTTTATTTTTTTCTTTTAATTTATTCATTTTATATTTTAATAATTTTAATTTTTCTAAGAATAATAATCACAATCTTTTTTATTTTTTGAAAAATTTTATCTGGTAATATTTTTTTTGTTATCTTTTTAAAAAACCTTAAACCTTTATATTTTTTCTCCTGTCTTTTTATTATTTTTAAAATATTTTTTTTACTATAATCATTAACCCAGGAATCAGTATTTACAGCTAGAGCAGAATGTTCATCTTTAACAACTATCATTCTCATTTCAGTAATTCTAGTATCAAATTTAACAATTTTTAAACCAACTTTTTTTAATAAATTTAAAATAGTTAAAGGACTAAAATAATTAATATGTACTGTTCTAAAATACCTATCCAATGGTTCGTCTGGGGCAAAAATATTAGGCATAGCCATATATAAATAACCATTATCTTTAACTATTTTTTTAATTTCTTTAAGCATAACCTTAGGATTAAGAAAATGTTCTAAAACATGATGCATAATTATAAAATTAAATTTTTCTTTATGACCATCAGATAAATAATCTTCAAAAGATTGATTATAAATCTTTAAACCATAATATTCATCAGCAACTTGAGAACCTAATTTAGACATTTCTATACCAGTAATATGACAACGAACTTCATCGTTAATTCTTTTTAATAAAGTACCCCAACCAGAACCTATTTCTAAAACTTGTGAATTTTTATTTAAATACTCTTTAAAAAAGTCAAGTTGACTTTTTTTATTTTGATAACTTTCTTTGCGACTTAAACGAGTGGTAGCTTGATAAAAATCATAAATTAGATGACGCTTAATCTGATATTCATCCTCATAATATTTTTTGTTCTCTTCTTCTGTTAATCCTGGATTAAGATATACTAAAGAACAATTTTCACAAATAACAACTCTCAAGTTTTTATCTTTATAAACCTCTAAACTTTTTCTATTATTACACAAATTACACCTTTTTTCTTCCATATATTATTAATTAAAATTTTTACGAGCTATTTCTAATTCATGTGGTTCATCTATTTCATACCAATCAGCAGGACCAACATCTACTACTGATAAATTAAAACTTGATTTTTTTAATTCTAAAAATAAATATTCTGTAACAGCAATTTTATGATCATATTTACTTAATGCATTATTAACAGCTTTTTTAATAACATCTAATTTAGCACAAAAAAAATCTCCTGTATATACTCCTTCAAAATCAGTTAATTTTTTAGAAATATTAATTAAATTTTTATTATTATCAACTTTAATTTTCATTTCATCAATGTTAGCTTTCTTTTTAAAACTTGCAAAAACAGCTATATCTTTTTTATTATTTTTTATTACTTTTACAGTATTATTACTTTTAATATAATCAACATTACAAATAAAAATACTACCTTTACTTACCTTGTCTAATCCTATTTTAACACTAAGTAGATTTTGTAAATGATAATCCCTATTCTCTAATACTATAATATTAGAATCATAATCTAAAGCTGTTTTTTCTACCTTTTTAAAATAAAATCCACCAACTACTATAACATCAGTTACTCCAATTTTTTTAACAAAATCAATAGTATGTTCCAATAATGTTTTATTTCCTACCTTAATTAAAGCTTTTGGAGTATTAATAGTTAACCTACCCAAACGTTTGCCTATACCGGCTGCTAAAATAATTGCTGTATATTTATTCATATTTTAATTATATTCAATATTAAAATAAATTTTTATATAATTTAATAAACTTATTACATAATTTCTGAGCTTTTTTATCCTGATAAAGCCAAATCCAAATAAATGCTTCTCTTAATAATCTAAATTTTAAAATTTCTTTAAAATATTTTTTTTCTTTAACAGTTAATTTCCTTTGAGTTTCATATCCTTTGAAATATGCGGTAAAATATGGTTCATAAATTTTATTTCCTTTAAATCCAGACCATATTAATATAGTAACCATATCAACTAATAATACCCCATTATACATATTATCAAAATCAATAAAGTGTAATTTACCTTTTTTATTTATAATAATATTATCGGGCTTAATATCTTGATGTGTAATTCCTGTTATTAAATTATTAGGAATTTTTAATTTAGATAATTCTTCCTCTAAAAAAGCTACTATATATTTTTTATTTGGGTATTTATATTTTAAAATTTTATTTTTACTATTTTTTAATTTATACCTAATACTTTCTAAATCCCAATTTTCACGTTTAATTATTTCTTTTTTATTTTTTAATAATATATGTAAATATCCAGTTTGTTTACCAATTTTGTACATTATATTATTATTTACTTTTTTTAAAACTTTACCAGGTATAAAAATAAATACTGCACAAGATTTTTTATTATAAACATCAAATAATTTATTTTTTTTATTTTTAATTGGTTTGGGACATAAAAATCTTTTTCTAACTAAAAAATCTAAAATATCTGTTTCAAATTCAGTTTGTTTCAAAGAACGATAACGATATATTTTAAATATATATTCTTTTTTATTATCCTTAATATAATAATTCCAATTTGCTATTCCACTAGAAATTTTCTTTATTTTACCAGCATTTATCCCATAATGTTGTAATAAATAATTTTTCATTATTTTCTATTACTAATACTATTAATTAAATAATCACGTCCAGAAATTGGTTTAGATTTTTCTGAAACTAAAAATGAAACAAAATTAGCTACCTCCTCAGGTTCAGTCATTCGACCTAGTTCTAATGATTTAGCTACCACCTTTTCAAATTCTTCAAAAATCATTCCTTTTTCTTTTGCTGCTTTTTCAAAATCATGGAGAAGCATTTCTGTTTTAACCCAACCAGGACAAATAGCATTTACCCTAATTCCACGGCTACCTAATTCCTTAGCCCAACACTTAGTTAAAGCAATAACACCAAATTTAGAAACACAATAAGCATCAGCACCAATCCGACCTTCTTTACCTAATTGTGAAGAAATGTTAACAATTCTTCCATTATCCTGAATATATTTAACTAATCCTTTTGTTAACCAATAAAGACCATTTAGATTTACACTAATTACTTCATCCCAAACTCCTTTATCTTTTTCTTCTATTTTTTCAGTCAAATAAACACCAGCATTATTAACTAAAACATCAATAGGTTTATCCCAAAGTTTAACAAATTTCTGTATTTCTTTTTTATCAGATAAATCTAAAACAAAATATTTAGCTGATATTTCTTGAGCTACTTTTTTAATTTCTTCTTTATCTTTAGAACAAATATAAACCTGATAACCATCAGTAATTAATTGTTTAGCAGTGGCTTTACCAATACCTCTGCTACCACCAGTAATTATAGCTATTTTTTTATTTTTTTTCATATGCTTTTATTATGGCTTTTTTTAATAAATCTTCTCTGGTTGGAATAGTATAAACACCATCAGCATGCCAAAGATGACCTAATTCATTTATTAAGGCAAATTGTACCTTACCTTCGGCAAATTTTTTATTATATCTTAATACATTAATAATATCATCAGCCAACATGTTTTTAGGTACAACTGTTGGTAATTTATATTTCTTTAATAAATCTATATGAGCCTGAACAATTCCTGAATCAGCTACACCAACTATTTTAGCTAATTCAGCAGAGACTCTCATACCAATTGAAATAGATTCACCATGACCAAAATCATAACCAGATAAATATTCTACCGCGTGACCAACTTCATGACCATATTGTAAAACCAAAGCTTCATGCTCTTCTTTAAAATCATTTTCCATCAAATTAATTTTTAATTTAATATTATTTCTAACCACATAATCTAAAAAATCAATATTATTTATTAAACCATCATAAGCCATAAAATAATCATAAAAATCCTTGTCCTGACCTAAAGCATGCTTAAGACATTCAGCTAATCCATCATAAAGATATCTTTTATCTTGAGTTAACAATAAAATAGGATCAACTACAATTTTAAGTGGTTCATAATAACTACCAATTAAATTCTTACCTTTAGCACCATTCAATGCCTGTTTCAAACCAATAGCAGCATCACACTGAGACATTAAAGTAGTTGGAATATGAATCAAACCAATGCCCCTATATAAAGTAGAAGCTAAAAAACCAGTTAAATTATTTATTACTCCTCCACCTAATGAAATTAAAATAGAATTTTTATCAATACCAGAAACCAAAATCTTTTCAGTTAATTCAATAAACTGTTCAGTACTCTTTGCACCCTCACCAACATCAACTACTATCTTACCAATATTAAAACCTTGAGATAAAAATTTATTAAAAACTATTTGTCCATACAACTTATCAACTCTTTTATCAACAATAATATAATGAGGTGAATTAATATATTCTAAAGGAATAATTTCATATTTTTCTAATTCATTAATTATATTTTTCTTAACTATAACATCAATATTTACTTTTTTATTATGAATAAAATTAATAGTATCTTTAATAGTCTGAGGCTTTATTTTCTTCTTGCCAATAGTTAATTCATGGGGTTGTTTTATTTTTTGTAAAAATAATTCAGCCCTAATTAAAGTTTCCGGAGTGTTAACATCAAACCATGGTTTATTATTAAATAAAATAATTTTTATTTTTTTCTTTTTGTTATATTTTTTAAGTACTTGATTAAAATCAATTTCTTTATTTCTATTAAAAATACTTAAAATATCTTTATAACCTTTGACAGTAAACCTATAAATACCAACATCCAAGCCATTATAATCTATAATATTACGATTTAAATTTATTATTTTATCATCCTTATATAAAACTTTTTCTTGAGCACCAGCTACTTGATTATATTTTTTATTAGTACTAACTAGCATTGAAATATCAGACTTAATTTCTTTAAATAATAAATAAGGGTTATTTTCAAAAATTAAATCACAAACCGTAACAAAAAATGGTCGTTTGAACTTAGAAACTTCATCTTTAACAGAAACTAAAGAACCTAACATATCATTTTTAATTTTAATAATATATTTAATTTTTAAACTATTTTCATAAGATAATAACTGTTTACGAATTTTATTACTTTGAATTTTATCAGCTACAACAATAAAAATTTGTTTAATACCTGCTTTCTGTAATTTTTCAATATTCCAAATAATCAAAGGTTTACCAGCAACCATAACTAAAGGCTTAATACTATCATAAGCATCTAATCTCTTACCTTTACCGGCTGCTAAAATTATTGCTATATCAATTTTATTTTTCATACAAATTTTGTTTATTAATTTGATAAACTTGTTTTAAAAATAATAAAACCCATAAACCAAAATAACCAATCGCAAACCACCATAAAGACCAATGAGGACGATTAATAAAACTAAATATAAATAACATAGTGAAAATTGCTGTTGAACTAAAAAAATTTTTATTTAACCAATAAAATAATCTAATTAAGAAATGTTTTTGATTATATTGTTTTTTTATTTCATTTATTTCTTCCTGAGTTTTATCAATATGTACTAAATACCAATAACGAATTTCTAAAAATCTATATAGTAATTTACTAATGCTGGCAATTGCACCTAAAATAATATAAATTACTGAATATCCATTAAAAAATAAAATAATTCCCAAAAGTAGAAAAGCTATACCATATTGTATATCATGACTAACTGGTTCAGTATACATTCCACCAAGTACTCCAGTTTGTTTTTTAAAACGAGCTACTTCTCCATCACAGCAATCTAAAATAATAGACAAATAAATAATTAAAGTACCAACTATATTAAACCAATAATTATTAAACAAAAATATAAATATACCAACAAAAAATATAAATACACTAATGGTTGTAATCATATGTGGACCTATTTTTAATAATAAAAATAATTTAGTAAAATAAATAGAAAATATACGAGAACTTAATCCAATTAAACTTTCCCTAGCAGGATTAGGTGCATTTTTCTGACAACTACTTCGTAATTCTCTAAAAGAGTACTTATTAATTTTTTTATTTTGATTTATCATAATTTTTTTTAGCTAAATTAACTAAGACATCAGCAATACGCTGAGCCGAACAACCATCTTTTTTATAACAAAAATATGAAATTAATTTTTGTCTTTGCTTTTCTTTTATTTTATTTTTTTCTAATATTTCTTTTAAATCATGTAAAAATTGATCTTTAGATTCAGATACCCATGTTCCACCTATAGAAATTACTTCATTTATATAATCAGTAGTATATAAACGTTTGGTTGAATAATTAGGATCTATATTTTCATCACAATCAAAATTAATATTAATTACTGGTGTATTACAAATAACAGCATCTAATGTTAAGGTGGAAGCAATGGTTATACATAAATCGCTATGATAAAGAGAATTAAATAAATGATTTAAATTATCAATAGAAGCGTCCCAATGATCTTTAAACTTATTACTTTGTTTAGAATGACGATCAACTATAAAACCAGGATATTTTTCTAAATTAATAAATTTTTCTACATCACCTATATAACCTAAATGTGGTCTAATCAAAACCTGTGTTGATTGTAATTTACCTTGATCCATATATTTTTTTATTAATTCAATATATTCAGACTCGTGAAAACAATTTCCACCAGTTGAACCATAAAGAATTATTTTTTTATTAGGATTCAATCCAACTTTTCTACAAAAATCTCCTCTACTTAATAAAACACTCTTCTTAGTATAATAATCAAATTGAGGGATGCCAGTAACTAAAACTTCATCTTTTTTATAATCTTGGAATTGAACAGCTTGTTTTTTCATAAATGGACTCCAAACAATCATATAATCAGTTTTTTGATGAAATAAAATTTTAGATAAATTATCCCAACTCTTAGGCATATCAACTGTAATTATACCAAAACGTTTAGCACTTTTTAAAACAGCAACATCAGATTCAGTATGAGCAGTAGTAGCAAAAACAAGATTAGGTTTGTATTTTTTAAATAAATAATCATGTTCTATCTGAGGATTAATTTTAAAATCAAACCATCTAATAAATTTTTTAAAACCAGGTAAAAATTTTAAAGGTGCTAAAAATAATATTCGTAATGGATAAAGAAATTTTCTTGGCTGTTGTCCAGAAAAACGATATTTATAACGAACATGAACTGTTTTATTAAAAATAGAACCTTTTAAAAATTCTTTAATTAATCTTTCTAGTTTATATCTCTTTGGTGAAATTAAAGGTTCTAAAAATAAATTATCATGTTCATAACCTTTAAAAAATTCTTTGTCTCTATAATTTGGAGTAAGAATAACAACTTTACATCCTTGACTTAAAATTTTATTAATTATTCCTGAATGAAAAAAATTACTAATTATTGAACCACGAGAAATTGAAATAAAAATTGTTAATTTCATATTTAATTTTGAATAAAATTAATAATATTCTTAGCTCTCTTAGCCCAGGAATATTGTTTTACATTTTCCTGAGCTTGAAAAGAAATATCACGCGCGAATTTAGGATTATTTAATATATATTTAATTTTATCTGCTAAATCATTAATATTATCTGGTTTAAATAAAATAGCAGATAAATGATCCTTTAAAAAATATTTAAAACTATCTAATTGGCTAGCTACAATTGGTACACCGCTAGCCATATATTCAAATAATTTAATTGGTGTGGTATATTTAGCTGATCTTTCTTCTTTAGATGTATTTGGTAAAACCAGAACGTCAGCTGATTTTATATATTTAATTATTTTACTATGTGGTATAAAACTACGAATATAAACATTAATAATTTTATTATTTTTAATATATTTTCTAATTTTTATTTGATCTTCTTTAGTACCACCGATTAAAATTACTGGATTATCAATTTTATAAGAAGCATCTAAAAGAGTGTAAACACCTTTCCATTTATAAAAATGACCAACATATAAAATAACTTTTTTATTAATATTAAATTCTCTTTGCCAAATATTTTTATCAATAGAAACTTTTTTAAATTCATTTAAATCAACAGCATTAGGTGCCACTATATAACTATTTCTATTTATACCATATTCTTGATAAAGTTTTTTTAAATTATAAGGAACAATAATTTTCTTTTTAATTGTTTTTAAAAATAATTTATATAAAAATTTTTTTGACTTTTTTGGTTCATGATCTTCTAATACAGATATTTTACCAAATAATGTTAATAAAAAACAAATTAAAATTTCTCTAGAATAAATTATTTTTTCTTTAGAAAACAACCCAATTATAAATGCATGTTTATAAAATAATATTCTTTGTAATTTAAAATATAATTTTTTATTTATATTTTCTAAAAATGAAAAATAATTCGGTAAATATTTTATTTTAAATTTTGTTTTTAAATTATAATAATCAAAAATATTTTCTTTAATATGATTTTTACGATTAGGAATTAACAACTTAATTTGATGTCCAGATAAAGTAAAGGCTTCAGCCATTTTAGCAATTTGTAACCCATGTGCTTTCTCAGTTGGTATTCTAGCATTAGCAATATATAAAATTCTCATATTTACCATTTATTAATTTTATTAACAGTTTCATCTTTTATTTTCAAATATTTTTTAACAGCTTTTTTTTCTAAATCAGGTGAAATAACACGTAAAATTTCTTTACCTAAAATTCTATACTGACCACCAACCTTATTGGCTCTAATCAAACCCTTTTTAAGTATCCTCTTAATTGTGCTCTCACTAATCTTAAGTAAAGATTTAGTCTCTGCAGTAGTATAAACTGCATTTGGTTTAATTTCCTTTGTTTCTATTTCTTTTTTCATAAAAAAATACTATTTAATATTATATTATTATATTAACATATAATGTCAAATAGTGTCAATAGGTATCAATAGGTGTTATTTAGTTTTAATAAGTACTAGTAATATTTATTAAATATAATATAGAATATTAAACCTAATCTAAAAATTTAATTATATTTAAAATAGTTTTATTTATAATTTTTTTAGAAAATAAATTTTTTGATAAATTTAATGAAGCTTTAGAAAGTCTAAATCTAAGATTAAAATCTTGTAAACTAATAAGATTATATATAAATTCTTCTTTTGTATTAGCATATAAAATCTCTTTATTATTTTTAAAAGAATAACCAGCTAAACCACGTGCTGAAGTTATAGTTGGTATACCACGAACTAATGGTTCAAAAATCTTTTGTTGCATTCCTCTACCAGCTAATACTGGTATTAAAGCAATATCCATTTTTTCTATAATAGATTCATAATTATCTACAAACCCATGATATTTTACATTATCTACTAAATATTTTTTATATTCTTTAGGAAATTTACGACCAAAAATATTAAAAATAAACTTATTCTTAACTTGTTTATTTATATTTGGAATTATTTCGGTCAATAAAAAATTTAATGCCTTTTTATTATGTTTAACCCCATAAGTTGAACCAGCAAAAAATATATTTAATGGAAAATCTTTTTTAATTATTTTTTCTGATTTTAATAAATAAGGTAAACTACGTAAAGGTAAATTAATTACTTTTTTAGCACCAAGTTTTTTATATATTTTTTCTTCTTCTGGTGTAATAGATAAAACTAAATCACTAAGTTTAGCTGATTTTTTTTCTGAATGAAATTTAGCTAAATAAATAATAAAATTTTTAAAACTCATACCCTCTTCTTCTAAAAAATGGCTAGCTTCAAATGCTTGACTACGAACAATAACCTTTACTTTTTTTCTATTAATAAAACGAATTAAATACCACATAAAACTGGTATCAAACCAAACAATATTTGGTTGCCAATCTACTAATATCTTTTTAAATCTATAAATTAATTTAGGATCACTATATTCTAAAGCTGCTCCATCAAATAAACCCCAATTAGTAAATAAAACAACTAAATATTTTTTAAATTTTGAAAAAAAAGATTTATTAAAACGATAAGAAATAGGAAAAATATCAATACCTAGTTCTTTTTTAATTGATTCAATATTAATTATTTTATCTAATGGAATTTTAGTAATTAATTTAACTTCAAAGCCAAGAGATAATAATTGCTTTAAACCATAAGCACGCTCTGATTCACTAGCACCTTTTATAGGAAAAGGAAATTTTGTTGTTACTACTAATATCTTCTTCATTTTATAATTATGATTATATATTTATTTTTTTATTTTAACTAATGATTATTTTTTAGAAATAAATAATCTATACCAAACTTGAAAAGTAATCAATGACCAAATAGTATTTAAAGCATATTCCTTTTTACTAATATGATTATCTAAAATATTTCTAATAACTTTAAAATCAAATATATCACTAGTATCTGAATTATAATCTTCAGATAAAATTTCATAAGCCATATTTTTAAGATCAGTTCTTAACCATTTAGCTGTTGGAGAAAACCATCCTGTTTTTGGTTTATTATAAATTTCAGCAGGTAAATATTCCTTAACAGCTTCCTTAAAAATATATTTCCCCTGTTTCCTATTATAGATTTTATACTTCATAGGTAAACTATAGGCTAACTCTACTAACTCTTTATCTAATATTGGTACCCTTTCTTCAAGACCATAAGCCATGGTTAATTTATCAGATTTAATTAAAGATTCATCAACTAACCAAGTATCAAAATCTACCTTCATCAAATAATTTGCATAATTTTTAAATGGTTTATTAAAATGATCTTGTTTAATAATTTTTCTAATTTCTTCAAATTTGTTAAATTCTTTTTTTAAAAAACTTTTAACTATTTTTTCAGGTTGAGCTCTAAATTCCCAAAATAAATCTAAACCATTATTAATATTTAATTTATCATAAATATTTCTTTTTCCTAAACCTTGAAATAATGTTTCAACTAAAAAATTTTTCCTCAAAACTTTAGGAATATTTTGTAATTTTTCTATTTGATAATAATAATAATATCTATCATAACCTCCAAAAATTTCATCTCCACCATCTCCACCTAAAACAACATCTACATCTTGTTTAGCTATCTTAGATAATAATAAAGTAGCAGTTTGAGTATGGTTTGAAACTAAATCATCCATATTATAAACAACTTTTTCTAAATTATCTATTATATCTTGTGCTCTAACTAAAACTTCACGATGTTCTGTTTTATAATACTTACTAGTTTTTTTAGCTAATTGACTATCAATATTAAATTTTTTTTCTTCAATATCAATATCAAATTTAACAGAAAAAGTTTTAATCTTATGATTAACCTCCCTAGACATAGAACCCAAAATAGCAGTAGAATCTATACCTCCGCTTAAAAATAAACCTAATGGCTTATCAGAAATTAATTGACGTTTAACTGCTTGGTCAAACTTTTCTTTAACTAACTCTTTAGCTTCTTTAAAAGAATAATTTAATTCATTAATAGGTAGATTATAATATTTTTTTATTTCTAATTTATTATTCTTAAAAATTAAATAATGAGCAGGTTGTAATTTTTTAATATATTTAAATATAGTATTAGGTCCTGGAATATATAAAAATCTTAAAAATAAATTTAAAGAATCATAATCTAAATTTTTATTAATATTATGCTCTAAAATACCTTTAATTTCTGAAGAAAATATAAGTTGATTATCTTTTAAATAATATAAAAATGGTTTAACACCAAAATGATCTCTGGCAGCAAATAATTTTTTTTCTTTATTATCCCAAATAGCAAAAGAAAATATACCATTAAACATATTTAAACAATTATATCCATATTCAATATAAGAATTCAAAATTACTTCTGTATCAGAATTAGATCTAAACTTATAACCATTTTTTTCTAATTTCTTACGAATTTCTAAAAAATTATAAATCTCACCATTATGCACAATAATATAACGACTATCTAAGCTAATCATTGGCTGATGACCTTTTTTAGATAAATCTAATATTGATAAACGAGTATTACCTAAAGAAACATGATTATCAACATAAAAACCATCATCATCAGGACCACGATACTTTATTTTATTATTCATTAATTTAATTAATTTTTTATCAGAAAAATTAAATCCATTAATTCCACACATATTATTTAAATAAATTAATTATTTTTTTTATTAATTCATTAAGGCTATGATTATCTTTTATATATTTTCTTAATTGTCTTCTTAAATTATAATTTATATCAATAATTTTATTAATATTATTAAAACTTAAATCATCTTTTTCTATATAAAGCAAATTACTAATAGGTTTTAAAATTTCTTTAAATGCTTCATTAGACACAAAAGGTATGGTACCACAACTCATTGCTTCTAAAACCGCTTTATCTAAACTCCCTGTATCACTAAAATTTAAAAATATATCAGCTTCTTGATATAATATAGGTGTTTTATAATTTGCTACTGAGCCTAAAAATTGAACACTATTTTCTAAATTTAATTTTCTTACTTTATTTTTTAATCTTTTTAAATAAATCTTATCTTTTTCTAGTATCGGTAAACCAACTATTTTTAAATTAACTTTTTTATTTAATTTTTCTTTAATTTCTTTTATCAAATCTAACATCAAATGAATATTCTTTGTTTCTGAAATACGACTAACAGATAAAAATGTTAATTTTTTATCTTTATTTTTTTCTTTAAAATAAAAAATTTTTGTATCAATACCCTGATGTAGAACTATTAATTTTTTACTTTTTAACCTAAAACCTTTACTAGTAGAAGTAACAATTTTATTAGTTAAAAAATTTAATAAAAACATTTTCCATGTTATTGAGCCATGCGCATACCAAGCTATTAATTTTTTTCTAAATATTTTACACCAAGGAGCAATTAATATTCCATATTCAGGATTTTGATGAGTAAATACTCCGTTAACTTTTGGTACTAAATTTTTAGAAAATTTTTGAAAATTATAAAATTCTTTCCATCTATTTTTTCCTTTTTCTTTACCTAAGGAATATATTTCAACATTATTTGGTAAACCACTATAATTTCCTTTTTCTAAACAAATAACATAAAGCTTATCTAAATATTCTGATAATTTTTTAATCCAATTATAAGTAAAACCAGCTAAACCATCATCTTTATCAACTTTTCTTGTAATCATTAATAATTTCATATTTTAATATTCACAATATTATACCACAATCTTTCTATTTTTTTGTATGTCTCTTTTTGACTATTTTTTAATAAAAAACTATTTTTTGCTTCTTTACCTACTTTTATTATTAAATCTTCATTGTTTAATAAATAATTTAATTTATTTAATGTCTGATCTAAATTATTTATTTCAACTAACCAACCATTATTATTATCTTTAATTATATCTTGTGGTCCTAAAGATTTAGATGATAATGTAGGTGTATTAGTAAAACCAGCTTCTATTATAACTTTGCCAAAACTTTCATTAGTAGATAATAATATCAATAAATAAGCTGCTTTATAATATAAAGAGAGTTCTTTGTGTATTTTTTGATTTAAAATATTAACAAAATTATTTAAGTTATTTTCTTTAATAAAATTTTTTAACTTTTCTTTTTCTTTTCCTTCTCCAATTAATAATAAAATAAAATCATTACGTTTATCTTTTAATTTATTAATTACTTCTAATAAAAAAAATAAATTCTTAGCTTCTACAAATCTACCCACAAATAATAATATTTTTTTATTATTATACTTTTTATCTATCTCTGATGAATCAATATCTTTAATAAAAATTTCTTCATTAACAGGAGTATTTATTGTTGTGATTATATCTTCTTTAATACCAGACTTTATTAATTTATACTTAATTCTTCTATTAACTACTCTTATAGCATCAACTTTTTTAATAATAATATTTTGTAAAATATTATATATTCTATTTTTAAAAGACTCTTTAATCCAAAATTTATTATTCCAAAAATCACCATGAAAATGAACTTCTAATTTAGATTTAAATTTTTTTTTAAATAAATAACCTATTAAACCAGTAATATGGGGATCTTGAGTATCTACTAAATCATATTTATATTTTTTGAACAATTTTTTACCTAAACTATAAGCTTTAAATATAGAGAAAATATTATTATTTAAACCATAAATATTACAATTATCTAATAATTTATTTTTATTATTATTTAATTTAGCGAAAACAATAATATCTAATCTTCTAAGCTTATTAGCATAATATTTATGTCTTTTTACAACATCTATATCGTTACTAATATCTAATAACCCTGGATCTAGACTAATCATTAATATTGATATATCTGACAATTCTTTTAACATATTATTTATTAAATATATTAATTGTATCTATACTAGCTTGTTTATATGTATAATTATAACTTATTTTTTTTATTTTTTCTAAGTATTTATTATATTCTCCTTTATCTAATAATTTATCTATCTGTTTAGTTATACTATTTATATCTAAAGGATTAAATAGTCTTATCTTGTCCTTTATCCAATCAAAACCTATTTCTTCTGAAGAAATAAAAGGTGTATTAACACTTAAACACTCTAGCATAGTATTAGGGCTAATGTCTGTCAAACTAGAAAAAATTACTAAATATACTTTACTTATTCTTTCTCTTAATTCTTCTCTAGATAACCTTTTTTCTATAATTATATTTTCTGAAGTTTTAATTTCTTTTTTTAAATAGCCCTCCCCTACTAATACTAATTTAAAAGATTTATCTTTTAAATTCTTAAATGCTTTTATTAAATTTTTAATATTATTTTTATTAATAAATCTACCAGCAAATATTATTTCTTTATTCTTTTCTTTTTTTTCTTCTTTAACTATATTTATAGGATTTGGTATATTATATAATTTATAACCTTTTAAATTATAATATTTCTTAAAAATATCTTTTTGAAAATTAGTAGTAAATATAATACCGTTAGTATTATTAAATACCCATTTAATAATTTTAAATCTTAATTTTTCTTCTTTTTTATGTATATTTTTTTTATAAAAATCTCTTAAAATAATTAAATTTCTTGTTCTATCTAAATATCTTTCCCAGATAAAATCTCCTCCTACTCTAATATATAAAGGTATATTATATTTCTTACTAATTAAAACAGAAGGAATACCAGCACTAAAATGATCAAAAGCATAAATAATATTATAATCTTTAGCTTCTTTTTTAAGTATTTTATAATACCTATAATAATTAGAAAATTTGTTTTTTCTTTGTATTCTAAAAATAGAATAAGGTAAGCCTTTATCAAAATTATATTCTTTTTTATTAGAATAAGTAATAATTTTTACTTGATGACCCAGTTTAATAAACTCTTTTACCAAATTAGGTATATAAGTAGCAGGACCACCTATTTCTGGTATATATATTCCTGTAGCTATTAATATCTTCATACTATTCTTTCATATCATTAAACACTTTATCCATATTTTTAGCAACTATATTCCAAGAATACTTTTCTAAAACTAATTTTCTACCTTTTTTCTGTATATTCTTATATAATGATTTATCTTTAATATATTTCTCTACAGCTTGAGCAATGCTAATATTATCTCTTACTTTACAAAATAATCCTGTTTCTCCTTCTTTTAAAAAATCAATTATACCTCCTACTTTTGTACCAATAATAGGTGTATTAACAGCCATAGCTTCTACAAAAGAATTACCAAATCCCTCAGATAATGATGGTCTAATAAATATATCTGACATTTCTACATATTTAGCTAAATCTTTATACTCTATATATCCTAAAAATAATATAGCTTCATATACACCAAGTTTTTTTGCTAAATTATATAATTCATTTTCCTTTGGTCCAATACCTATAATAAGTAATTTAACTCTTAAACCTTTTTTATATAATAAAAAATTAAAAGATTTTATTAAATCATCTATACCGTTCTTCAAAACTAAACGTGAGGTAGTGATTAAAACTATCTCATCTTTAGTAATACCTAATTTCTTTTTTAAATTATCTTTATCTTTTTCGGATAAACTAGGTTTAAATGTATCTATATTAACTCCATTAGGTACTAATACTATTTTACCTTTATTACCCATTTTTCTAGATCTAATAGCTAAAAATTTACTGATAACTTGAGTAATCTTAGCTTTACGATATATTCTTTTATAATAATATGACCAAAACCAAGTTCTTTTTTTTAAAAACTTATCACTATCTCCACTTTGTAAAGTTAATAAATATGGAACTTTTGTTTTATATTTAAAAAATAAAGCAGCTAAACCAGCATAAAAAGCCATAATTGACCAAACAAAATCAAATTTAACTAATTTATTTAAATTAATAGCATGTATTACTGCTCTAAAAGGATATAAATACTTATCTATTTTTTTACCATCACCTAATCTATAACTTTAACATTTCTTATTTTTTCTTCATCCTTCCAATTTTTATTAAATTTATTAGTAATTAAATAATAATCGTTATTTGGTAAATGATCTGTAATCTCTTTAATAGCTATTTCAGCTCCGCCTACAAAAGGATGATATGCTAGTGAAAATATAAGTATTTTTTTCATGTTTTAATCTTGTTTTATTACCTTATATATTATATCATATTACTATGATAAAAGATAAAAAAATACTATATATTATAACCCAAACAAAATGGGGAGGTGCTCAAAAATATGTCTTAGAATTAACTAAATATTTTAATAAACATAATGAAATACACATTGCTTTTGGGGAAACAAAAAACCAAAATAAAAAATTTTTAAACACTTGTAAAAAATTAAATATTAAAACTATACCTCTACAATATTTAGTGCGTGATATTGATATTGGAAAAGATTATTTAACTATTCTTTATTTAATAAAATTATTAAATAAAGAACATTATAACCTAATTCATTTAAATAGTTCTAAAGCTGGATTATTAGGTTCTCTGGCTTCTAAAATATATCGTATGAATCCAACCAATATTAAAATGATAATTATTTATACAGCTCATGGCTTTGTCTTTAATGAGCCTTTATCTAAGTTTAAGAAAAAAATATATAAAATATCTGAAAAAATATCTACTGGAATTCAAGACGTAATTATTACAGTTTCTAATTATGATAAAAAAAGTGCTCTAAAAAATAAAATATGCTCTAAACATAAAATGTTTACTATTCATAATGGTATAAATATTAATAAATATAAATTTTTAAATAAAGAGCAAGCCTTAAAAAAATTAAATTTAAATAATACTAAAAAATATTTTGGTACCATTGCTAGTTTTTATAATACCAAAGGTCATAAATATTTAATTAAAGCTATAAAATTATTAAAAAATGAAAAATCTAATATATTAGATAATTATAAATTTATATTTATTGGGGAAGGTCCAGAAAAAAAAAATATTAAAAATTTAATAGAAAAAAATAATTTAAATAAATATATTAAAATTATTTATCCTCAAAACAATGATTGGATTTACTTAAAAGCTTTTGATTACTTTATACTTCCTTCAATTAAAGAAGGTCTGCCATATACTATTTTAGAAGCTGGTTTAGCTAAAATACCTATTTTAGCTACTGAGGTGGGTGGCATATCTGAAATATTAGAAGATAAAAAAACTGGTATTTTAATAAAACCAGCTGATCCTATTTCTTTACTTAATGGTATAAAGAAGATAAGTAAAAATAAAGAAAATTTAATAGAAAAAAATTATACTAATATTTTAAATAATTTTAGTTTAAAAAATACTTTAGAAAAAACTGAAAATATATATAAAAAAATTTTAAAATAATAAACAATTTTTTTTATAAACCAATCTTATTTTTAATATCCTCATATACTAATTCATTAATACCACTAAGAGTTTCTAGATTTAAATTAACATTTTCTAAATCATTATTATCATAATAATAAAGTATAATTTGAGCTAATAATTTTATTTCTTCAGGATAATGTAATAATCCTTGATTTAGTAATTCAAGAGAATAATCTACTTGATCAAAAACAAAATATATCTCTGCAAGACGACTATAATTATTAGAACTTAAAAAACCAGTATCTCTTGATTTTAAATTATCATTATTAAATATTTCTTCTACTATTTTCTTTGATTCTTCAAAATTTTTATCAAATAAATAAATAGCTATTAAATGAGTATAAGATTCAAAAACATTTGGTGATAAATTTTTAGCTATAGAAAAATTATCAATTGATTTTTTATAATCACCAATTATCATATAAGATCTACCTAAACCATAATATAATTGCGTCCTTGTAGGACTTAATTCTATAGCTTTAGAAATTATTTCAATATTTTTATTAGCGTAATCAGGATCAAGAGATTCAGCAATAATTATATAAAGATTTGTTAAAAAAACATGATTCCTAACATTATTTGGCTGTTCTTCTATACTCTTCAACATCTCTTTCTCAGCTGAATATAAAACTTTTCTTTTATTTTCTTTTGTTATATTCTTATTTTTTAAAATATTAAGAATATTATCCATATAAGCCTGTCTCATCTCGAACCTACCTAAATACTGAGTATTTATAATTTCTAAAATTGCATCATGTTTTTCAATATTAAAAACATTCATAGAATTATCTTTCTGAATTCCTCTTAATTTTTCTACAAAATCTTTATTAGCTTTGATCTGTGGTACGTTTATTATATAAGTAATAAATATAATTAATAAAAATAATATACTAGGTAAGAAAAAACTATTTTCATTATATTTGTTTTTGCTTGATTTATTTATATCATCTTTAGATTTAGTTATAAAAATTACCATTGCTAATAATAAAATTACCAATATATTATTATTAAAACTATCAAATACAAAAAAATTCTGAATTAAATATGATATAGTTAAAGCACCTAATATTGTTATTGTTTTAACATCATGAGTTCTTTTATAATGTTTAAATAAATAATAAAAAACAAAAAAGAAGATACTTAAATAAGCAAATAGTGCCAAAATACCACCATGAATTAAATGTTGTAGAAAAATATTATGAGGTCTATCAAACCAAACACGAGAACCTTGATGTCTATATATATCTGTTGGGAAATATTTATTAAAAACAACATAGAATTGTTCCTCTCCCCAACCTA
>Ga0187827_10003465_pt1 | contig 20349 bp, 15 predicted proteins | sample ETNtaG_39_FD_167969 | JGI IMG/M metagenome (GOLD analysis project Ga0187827, IMG submission 167969) | Marine microbial and viral communities from oxygen minimum zone, Eastern Pacific Ocean - ETNP2014_SV_150_PacBio MetaG (Illumina Assembly) | ecosystem: Environmental > Aquatic > Marine > Hypoxic... | reverse complement strand
GCGGCAACGGAGTGCCCGCTCTGCTTAGAGGACGTAAAAGGCCCGGGTCTGTGCCCGGGCCGAATCAAGATGCTATTGTAAGTCGCCGGCTGCTGCAAAAGCTTACTGCCCGAAGGCGAAGAGCTCGTCCCGCCGCTCACCGAGCCGTTTGCGCAACTTTCTGAGCATGCCTTTGTGAATCTGTGAAATGCGGCCATGGGTCAGGCCGATGATTTTGCCGATGTGCTTGAACGTCAGGTTCTCATAATAGTACAGGACGATGATCAGGCGTTCGGTCTCGTTACACTGTCCCACGATGACCTCCTTTACCTCGGCCTGTGAAAGCGCTGCAATGGGGTCGGCGTTGCGTTCGTCAGGGATTGAGTCTCTGAAACTGCTCCCATCTTCTGAATCAGTTATGTCAAGTGAGAGTTTCCTGCGAAGTGGAACGGACTCGGTTTCTTCGAGCGAAGGGCGGCCGCGTTTGCGCTTTTCTCCGCTGAACTGGCGCCGCAGCTTGGAAGAGGTCTCGAATGAGCGTAGCGAATCGATAATCGTGCCTCGGATGCGCAACAGGCAATAGGTTTCGAATCTGGCGCCTTCGCAGGGCTCGTAGTTATCGATGGCGTCCAGCAGGCCGATCGTGCCGACGCTGGCCAAGTCATCGATGTCCATATCCATAGAGGCCAGATTCTCACCGGCGATCCGCCTGGCAGTTGAACGTGTGAGGACCAGAAATGCGTCTACGAGTTGAGCCCGGAGGACCGGGTCGCGCGTTTTCTGGTATGCATCGAGGGTTCTGTTGACATCTTCCTGGTTGTTTCTATCTAGAGACATGGGCAAATCCGTGGGCAGGGGTGGGCAAAACAGTCCTTGTCGTTTGGGCAGATTCCGGCAAATCCGGTGATATCTGCCTTTGCTGACTAGGCTTGCAAACGATATTTATATGTGGTAGAAGTCCGCGTCTGCGGAATTCAGCACATATAAAGCGGGAAGCGCTCAAAAAGGAGACAGCGAATGCCTCATTTCATCACGCAGGACTGTGTTGGGTGCACCATGTGCCTCAAAGCCTGCCCTGTCGACGGCTGCATCACTGGCGACAACAAAAAACTCCATGTCATCGCGCCGGACCTTTGCATCGATTGTGGCGTCTGCACAACCTACTGCCCTGTTGCCTGTATAGGCAATCCTGACGGCGAGTTCCCGGACAAGATTAGCCCAAAAAACCGGCCTGTCGCCGTGGTAGACATCGATTATTGCACCGGGTGCGAATTCTGTGTCGATGTCTGCCCGTACGAATGCCTGGAAATGCTTCCGACAGACGAGGGCGGTGGATTTTTCAAAGTAGCAGAAAACGTACGGCAAAAGGACTGCGTCGGATGCAAGCTCTGCGAAGAGATTTGCATGAAAGGAGCAATCACCATACGCTGGCCCGAAGGCGAGTACTGTGAGGTTGTGGGGGTCGATAAGACCGACAAGATCGCACCGCTAGCAAGCTAACGGGGATTGAGCAAGAGAGAAACGGATTAAATCAAACCGGCGAGACTTTGTCTCGCCTTTTTTTATTTAAAACCAATTTTTTACTAAAGGTCCTACAGAAAATGTCCAGAAAGAAGCGCGGAATCATTCAGGTTGCTACATGTCAATTCGCCACGAGCGCAAATGTTAAACGGAACAGCAGGCAAATACATCGGCAGATCGAGCAAGCCGCATCCAAAAGTGCAGATGTCGCCCACTTTCCTGAATGTGCTTTATCAGGATATCCAGGCCCTGAGTTTGATTCATGGGAAGGCTTCGATTGGGAATTGCTGCGTGCGGAAATGGAGTCCATCTGCCGGTTGGCAAAAAAGCATAAACTGTGGGTCATATTGGGCACTGCACACCGGCTGACGGGAAAACATCTCCCGCACAACTCGCTTTATGCAATTAATTCTAGTGGGAAAATAGTCGAGCGATACGATAAGCGATTCTGTACCGGTGGCGATCTCCGATTTTTCTCACCTGGAGACCACTGCTCGGTATTTGATATCAACGGTATCAGATGTGGGATGCTCATCTGTTACGACGTCCGGTTTCCTGAGCTCTATCGGGCGTACCAAAAAGAAGGCACACAATTGCTGTTTGATTCTTTCTGGAATGCGCGCGCAGAAGGTCCGAATATCCATACGACTATTATGCGGCCCACGCTGCAGGCCCGGGCCGCGACTAATTATTTCTGGATCAGCGCCACTAATTCATCCGCGCATTACCAGAGCTGGCCGGGAGTTCTGATAAGGCCGAATGGGGAGTTCGCCGCATCCCTCAAGACTGACAGGGCCGGAGTGATGGTTAATACGGTGGATACGATCGAGAAACTATATGACGCATCAAGCCCCTGGCGGGAACGGAGCATGAAAGGCCATCTGAACAGCGGCAAAACTGTAAAAGACGCAAGGAGCCGAGACAGAGCCTGTTTCTAACCATGCAAACTCTCGTCGTAGGAGATATTCATGGCTGTTTTAATGAGTTCCAGGAGCTCCTTTCAAAGGCCGGGATGGCCGAAGATGATCCCATCGTGGCGGTCGGCGATATTCTTGATCGCGGACCGGGTGTGATACAGGTCCTGGAGTTCTTCCAGACACATCCAAACGCCCGCGCCACCATGGGCAATCATGAGAGAAAACACCTGCGCGCATCCCGGGGCGAGTTCGAACCGGCTCTATCGCAACTGATTACGAAAGAAGTGCTTGGTGAAGAACGATACCGTTCAGCGCTTCAGTTGATGCAACCCCTTCCGCTGTATCTGGAGCTTCCGGAGGCCGTTGTTTTTCACGGCTTCTACGAGCCGGGCGTCTCGATTGAGAAACAGAGGGAGACGGTCATCGTCGGCACGATGAGCGGGGAAGCACATCTGCACAAAAACTACTCTCAGCCTTGGTATGAGCTCTTTGACGGCGAAAAGCCCGCGCTGGTCGGCCACCGCGACTATCTGGATTCGGGAGAAGGGTTTAACTACAAGGACAGGGTCTTCGGCCTGGATACTGGAGCCTATCGCGGCGGTCCGCTGACCGGGATGCTGCTGCCTGAATTCAGATTCATTTCAGTGCCGAGCCGCGAGAACCATTGGGCAAAGGCAAAAGAGGAGTATGGATGGATGCTTCAATGAATCGCGGCATCCGCGGGCAGATAGTAAAACGCTATTGCCAGGACAACGTAAAGAGAGAGCAGCATGACTCCTTCAAGCCAGTTCGTTTCCCCATCGTTTGAAACGTGCGCAATTAGTAAAACTGAGAAAATGACTGCGAGTACTTCGAGAAGGCTAAAGTGCAGATCCATGGGCTGTCCGAACGCGTAGCCGCAGAAAACTAATATTGGCGCAACAAACAATATGATCTGCAGGCTGGAACCGGCAGCAATCTGAAGGCTCAGCCCCATTCGGTTACGCATGGCGATGAGGACAGCGGAGCTGTGTTCGGCCGCATTACCCACAATGGCTACCACGATGACGCCGACGAAGACTTCTGTGAGGCCGATCTGTTTCGTCGCATGTTCAATAGATTTCACCAGTATTTCGCTCATCAGAGCAACGAACGCGGTGGCGACAAGCAGTACGATCACCCATTTTTTTGCTGAATCGTGGGCTTCCTCACCTGCCTGTTCTTTTTCTTCTTCCTGGTCTTCTCCATGTCCACCCACGTAGAGATGGCTGTGGGTCTTTAGAGAAAAGTACAGGCTGCAAAAGTAGGTAAAGATAAGCGCAATTGAAATGAGCAGGCTCAGTTTCTGTTGCAGAGGCTCAGATTGTTGACCTGCCATGTGGGCGAAGGCAGTAGGGATCACTAGAGCCATTCCACCAATGATCAGGAGGGTGGTGCCGGCTGCAGCGGCAGTTCTATTGAAAAGTTGCTTCTCGTATTTCAGCCCGCCCGCAAAGCAAGCCAGGCCAAACACCAGAAGTATGTTGCCAATGATGGAGCCGGTAATGGACGCCTTGACCACCATGATGTGGCCTTCACGGAGAGCCATGATGGCGATGATGAGCTCAGCAGCGTTTCCGAAGGTCGCATTCAAGAGCCCACCGATTCCTTCGCCCAGGCGTTCGGCCAGATGTTCGGTGGCTTTGCCCATCCACCCCGCGAGTGGGATGATCGCAATTGCGCTGCAAATGAAAATTGCCAGATGGTTCGGCGGATCCCGATGTTCGAGAAAGAAGGAAATCGGAACCAGAATCAGCAGACTGTTCAGGACATATTTAAAGAAGAATCCGCCCTTCTTGTTTTCTGCCGACATGTTCAGAGTTCCAGGCTGTCGAGGAGTGCGCGTCCGGTTGCGTCATCCGGCTTGATTTTCACATAGGCGCGTACGGCTGCAAGAGCTTTCTCTCGGTTACCAAGATATCTGTGAATGCGGGCCAACTGCAAATGGATGAGTGGATCTTCCGTTCCCAACTCTATTGCCCATTCGAGGTGGCTTACTAAGACAAGAGCACGTTCGAGATCGTTTACGGGAGCGGCGCTCAACTCCCAGACGAGCCCTATCGCTTCGTCCCTGATCTGTTCGTCAAACGGATTCCACCGGACCGCCTGCTTGAGTTTCTCCAAAGCCTGCCAGGGCTCTCCTCTCTCAATGAGTTGCACTGCTTCGTTGTTGTACTTCGCGGACATAAACCTGGCAGGCACAAACCACGCACTGAACAGCAGGAACAATATGGCAACCGAGTTCTTAAAGCTGATTCGAATACGCCTCCTGCGACGACCAATCGAGGTGCTGTCCCCCACCTCGGCTTCGGGGGATGACACAGGCTCCGCGGCCATCAATTCAACCAGCACAGCCGGTTCGGAAGAAAACTCTTGCTTGATCTCTTCAATCCCTGACAGGAACTCCTCGAAAGTCTCGAATCTGTCCGCAGGTGATTTTGCTAGCATCCGATCGAGCAGCGATTGGAGGGCGGGCTCTGTTTCCAGCGGAATCGGTTCTTCGCGTATTTGATTCTTAAGGATATCGTGGTCGCTTTTGCCACCAATGGGCGTCCGACCGGAAAGCAGTTGATAGAGCGTGACACCCAGTGAGTAGATGTCGCTGTTGAAGTCCAGTTTGCCCTCGGCGCCAGCTCTCTCAGGGCTGATGAAGAGGGGCGTCCCGGCCAGTTTCCTGGGGTCGGGCTCGTCCTTTATGGAGCAGGCCAGGCCAAAGTCTGAAACCCGGACTCTCCCGTCCCTCGACAGGAGCAGATTTGCCGGTTTTACATCACAGTGCAGCATCCCCTTTGCCCACGCGGCTGCCAGTCCTTCTGCCGCCTGGACCAGGATTTCAATGGCCGCAGGAGGGGGCAGTTTGCCGTGTTTGAGGAGCAGTTCCTTTACGGAGCATCCGTCCACCTTCTCCATGCAGATGTAATGGAATCCGTCCACGCGCCCGCATTCGTGCACGGCTATCGTGTTCGGATGATCCAGGCTGGATGCCACCCTGGCCTCTTTTCGGAGATTTTTTACATGAGCGGAATCCTCCGCATGTTCAGGTGACAGGATTTTCAGGACGACCGGCCGGTGTAAGATGGCCTGCTCGGCATCGTAGACCTCGCTGGCGCCGCCCGAGGCGATTTTGCCCCGGACGATGTACTGCCCAATCCTGTCAGGGAGGTCCATTTTGGTCTGCTCGATCTGTGCGAAACCTGAAGTAAAACTGAAAGTCTGCGCTCTCAGGGACAATGAAGTTTGGTATCAGCCTTGCTTCCGAGACGCAACCATTGTGGCTTCATGTGGCAGCAGCTTGACGCCCAGCCTCATAAGTCTTTGAAAACAAGGGTAATAGCCGGAAAAGGTCAGTGAGGGCCTCATGGGAATACAGTCCGGCAGGAATTCATCCATAGTATGGAGTCCAAAATTACATCATTGTTTGCAGTTTTACTTCAACTTTTCGCCCATACCGGGTGAAACCAGGAGAACCGAATGTTGGTTGCCATCGAATGCGGATGCGGGAACGAATTTGAATTTGATGAAGAGAACTCCTGGGGAAAAGCCCATTGCCCCAAGTGTGGAGCTGAGGAACCTATGCCAGGCATCGATACTGGTTCCAAGCTGCTGCAGGTGACACCGCAAGTCTGGAAAGTCTTATGCGCCTGTGGTCAGAAGCTTAAGCTCCCAAGAAAATTGGGGGGGCGCAGGTTCCAGTGCCCGAAATGTAAAATCACTCGAAAGATTCCCCTTCCGCCCACGCCACAGAGGGGTGCACAGACAGATGCGACCCTGATTACTGGCAGCAACGGCCAGCCCATCAACAGAATGCTTGCGGACGACGCCGGTGGCAACGGCTCACAGGGCGCTGACCCTTTAAAGGAAGAAGATTACGAATCTCCACCACAATTTTCACTGGATGAACAGGTTGAGAATCATCGAGAGGCCGCAGGCGGTCTTGGTCCCTTGGCACCAGAGGAGGCCAATTCAGGAGCCCCCCAATCCAATATGGATTTTGACACGCCCTGGGATGCCGACCTTACACCACCACCAAGCTTGGACCCGCAAGGGATTAGAATGACGGCCTCCGAGGACATCATGGCCTCCGCTCCTCCCCCGCCCGTGCCCGGGAAACGCGGCCCCGCAGCGCCAGCGCCGGGGAATCCGCCGCCAGTCGCAGGGAACGAACTTTCACTGGATCAGTTGGATTTCTCAGCCGGGTCAGCAGAAACACCCGCCGCAATGTCGGCCCCCCGGCAGGGGACGCCGCTACCGATACCAGGTGCTCAGGAGAATCTGTTCGATCTGCCTCTCGATGGCTCATTGGGATTTACAGATGGTGATACTGCGGCACCTCCTGTCCCCGCGCCGGTCCCCGAACAAGCCCCACCACCACCTGCCCAGCCGCAGGCCGATCTGAATATGGATCTTGGTGGTTTGAGTTTTCAGAATGCAGATTCCCTGGCCGTCCCGGAACCTCCACAGGCCGCCCCGGCACCTCCGCAACCGGCCGCGCCCATGCAGGGAGGTCTCGAACTTGGTGATGGGATGAGCTTTTCAAATGGACCCGAGCCAGAACAGCCCCAGGCAGCAGGTGTCTGCCCTGGATGCTCCAGTCCACTTGCCCCAGGTGTGATCATCTGCGTTCAGTGTGGATTCAACGTGCAGACCGGCCAGCAGATGGGGATGCCGACGATGCCCCAGAACACTGATGAAGACGACACTCTCTGCGGCCTGAGCGGCGACCTTGTCAGCTACTTTAATACCACAGGCGGTATCGATGCCGCCAAAGCTGGCATTGCCCAGGTTCTGAATGGCGGCTGGCTTTATCTTCCCGTCGCTCTGTTCGGAGTGCTCATCTGGGAAGCACAGTTGATGATGCAGGACGTCCAGTCGCTCGGCATGGCAGTCGGTCTTCTAGGACTCACCGTCGTTTTGGGTACGCTTGGTTACTCCGCCATCATTGCCTGTGTTCGTGACGGCATTTTTCAAGCCGAATTCGGGATCAAGAGGCTCGGTTACAACAGTATCCGATACTGGCCGGCCATGATTATCGGCTCGCTGCTCAATATCCCATTTGTCCTCCTTATTGGTGCTCTTTCTTTCGTCATCAGTTGGGTCATGGCCGCGGGGATGGGCCCGGGGGCAATGGTCGGTGGATTCGTCATCGCCGGAGGCGGCATCACCTGGTTCATGTTCATGTCTCTGCTCTTTCCGGTTGCAACAGTTTTCGAAGGCGGGAATCCCATCGAGCGTTTCAAGAATGTCATGGCCTTCGGCTTAAAGAACATTCATCAGATCGGAATGCTCGCCATTGCACAGATCGTGATTTCGCTGGGTGTCCTCTTCACATTCTGGATGATCCATTTCTTTGTCGGTGGATTGATTGGCAGCTTCCTGCCGACCGGGCTCTGGATGGTCATTAAGCAGATTCTGGCCGGTTTCCTTTTCGCTGAGCTCTTCGGCCTGGCCGTCTCTTCCATCGCCATGCTTTATCTTTCAGGCATCGAAGATGGCAGCCGCCTGACCGCGATGGCCAATCGTATCCAGGGACCGGGGGCCAACCCGACTCTTACCAAAGCAGTCATCGCAGTCATGGCTGCAGCAGTCATCGGGATCGGTTTCACCATACCGGAGAACAAGTTTTTCGGCGCCAGTGCTGACTGGGGTGAATCCGAAGACGCAGATGACGAAACGTTCTTTGAGGATGAAGATGTGGAAGACTGGGAGGCAAAGCTGAAGGATTTGGAGGAATACAAGGATGATATCCCAGCCGCCGCTTACGAGAAAATGAAGGCTGAGATTCAGAAGCGGATCGACGAGCAGAAACAGAACCAGGCCGGGGAAGCTCAAGGCGAGCGAGGCTCCGCTCTGCCACCCAAACAACCGCCAGCCGCCGCTGCCTCCGCGCCACCTTCCGAGCCGCCGGCAAAGCCAAACCTGCCACCAGTGGAAGATCCCGCTGATTTCGAATAACGGGCCCGATAAAAAACAAACGGGATAGAATGACCTGGATCATCTACTAATTGTTGCACCGATCATCACTGCTTTGGATTACCTGCTGAACCCAATTGACCACGGCTTCTGCCTGCTCCATCGCCAAATGATATTCTTCCTCTCCCTCCGCCTCGTAATCGCCTGGATAACGAGGCGTGACCGCATAACCTGTGAGGCTGGCGGCCTCTACCACGGCCGGGGGTGGTGAACGGTCGGGTGGCAAAAGGTCCAACAAGGTCCTGATGTTGTGGGTCTTTGGAGACGAGATGCCATGAGCAATGAGGAGGGCCTTGAGTGCCTTTTCTGCTGCCTGTTGCGTATGAAAGCACAAGGCCTCCCAAAAGACTTTGCGTGGGCGCTCGACGGCTGCCAGTTCCAGATTCCAGCCATGTCTGCGGGCTACCCGGCTCGCCGGCATCAGGCGGCATACACTTCCTTCCCTTCGATCAAAGCCTGGCGATAGATCAGGCCAATGTTGTCCCTGTGTTTTTCGAGGCTACCGGCGGTCGTGACAGTCAAGTCAAAGGGAACTCCCGCCCCGCGAATTTCACGGTACAGCCGCTGGGCGGTGTGTCGCCGATGCGTCCCTTCCGGCATCTGCGCGGAAGAACACGAATTCTTCCTTGCCGTCTCCGTAACTACAAGGAGATCGATATCGCTGTCAGGACCTGAGACGCCCTTGGCCGCCGAGCCAAAGACGAAGATTCTCTCTGGGTGTACCAACTCGACGATTTGAGACACCAGACTGCCCAGAGGTCCTGAGGTAGTCAGCATGGGATAGCGTCATCGGCTTGAGGTGAGTCAGTCATTACTGCAGCCATCTTACTCGCAGGAGAGCATCTTTTCAGTTCCAGGCTCCGATTACTTTCCTTTAAAGACGCGGGTGATAATCGACTGGATAGTCTTAACTTTTTTGCCCTTGGGGGCGGCCTTGAGAGCGAGATCCAAATCAGCTCGAGCTTTGTCTTTCTGGCCTGCATAAAAGTTACATTCAGAGCGAATCAGATACATGTCCTGGGCCAGTTGGCCGCTGGTGGGCTTCAGCGTCTTCAGCACTTCATCGCAGGCTGCAAGAGCGCCCTTAAAATCCTTCTTACCCATGAGCGAACGAATCTTGGTCTGCTGGCTGATACCGGCGTATTTGCTTTTTAGACCGGCTTTGTCGTTCGCATCCGCTTTTACAATCTCATTAGTCAAGTTGCCGTAATTGGCCAGGATGACGCCCGGTTGAAGGCGCGATTTTGAAAGCTCCGTCAACGCAGCATCAAGGAGCTTTGCTCGTTCGGCTCCCTTTGCCTTCGAGGCTTTGGCGAAAGCATCGTCACGTTTCTTGCGGATGCTCTGCAGATCGGACAGGTGGGAGAGGTATTTTTCAGCACCACCGGCCTGGTAGCCCGTCTGCGCGTACGGGCGGCCATCCGAATCCACCAGCATGATCGATGGATAACCACGTACCTGGAACTTTTGCTGCCATTTCGCATTCTGTTTCTTGATCTCGGGTGACAGCTGTTTCTTTCGCGGAAAGTCCAGCTCGACCAGCACGAAGTTCTTAGTCACAGCGGGAAGGAATTCCTTCTGGCTGAAGACTTCCTTATTCAGACGGATGCACCAACCGCACCAATCAGAGCCGGTGAAATCCATCAGCACATCCTTGCCTTCCTTCTTTGCCTGTTTCAGCGCAGCGTCGACATCATGGGACCACCCGGCGCCGCCGGCAGAACAGGTAGACACTCCTAGAGAAGCGGCCAGCGCGATGGGTATAACCAACCCGGTTGAATGACAGAGTCTCATGATTCCTCCAGATGATGGGGGGTGAAGAATGATTGTTTCCCGTCGGGCGTGAGACCGATCAGTCCCACAGTGCGGCTGATGATTACTTAAAAACTCAGCCATGCCAACCCGCCGATACAGTTCTAAGAGATGTGCCTGCCTGCGCTGGCTTGATGTTCGGCCATTCCATACCATCATTGCCCGCGTTGTGAAGGCGCATCGCGGAGGCTCATCCTGCCGGGCCTACGCGGACGCTCATTGTCATCTCCCCAAACAACGCCGCATTCTACAGGAGACTCTTTGAAGCCCCGCCTTCGTTTCTATGTTGCACTGGGAGTAGTGGTCGCGGCATTCATCGTCTGGCTCTTCAGTGGCGGGAGAGACAGCGGCGATAGCCGTGAAGTCAGCACTTTCGGCAGATTTGAAGTTACGGCCAAACTGGTCGAGATCCCGGGCCGTCTGCCGGATCCAGAACAGTTCGATTACACGTACGTACTGAAGTATGAGGTCCAGGAGGTCCATCGTGGAGAGATTGCCGCCAAAGAGATTTTCGTCGGCCACTTCAACCCGCCCGATCCAAGGTATATGGCAGCGAACAAAAAGATCTCCGGTATCGGCGGTAACCTTCGTGAATTCGTCTCCGGGCATAGCCATCGGATGGCCCTGGATCTGCCTCTGGAAGAATTCAGTGCCGGTATCCCACTCATCAACGAGTATGGAGAAAAGACGAAGGGGCCCATCTACTGGGCTGTCTGGACGAATAAGGTGGATTAGGCCACCATTGACACGGATCGCGCCCTTTCTATAATCCCGTGCCCAAAGGGATGAAGAGCATTCAGCCTAGAGAACTGCATGAAGAGGGCCCGGTCCCGTCCTGTTTATCAGCCTCTTCAGCGTTACCCAGACGAAGCCATGTCGTCCGCCGTTCCCAGAGCGATTCCGCCGAATGTAGCTCCCTCGCCGAAGGGAGTCATGGCCCGTCACCTGACGAAAAAGAAACAGGCAGGCCTTTCTACGACTGAGCTCCTGGTCATCTTACTGCTGGTGTTGCTGTTTCTTCTTTTGATGGTGCCGATGTTCGATCGCCTGCGTGCGCGCTCGAGAATGACCGAATGCGCGAATAACCTCCGCCAGATCGGCGCAGCGATAGAAATGTACACCATAAAATTTGCAGGGTGGCTCCCCGCCAACCAGAAGAACGGCAGTTGGCGCACTTACCTTGACCCCAATCTGAAGGCGCCCTTCATCCCCGGCAATTTCCAGGGCACACACAAAGTATGGCAATGCCCCGAAGGTGGCGAGTACTACGCGAACAGCCTCATCATTGGCGACAATCGAAAAGAACGCACAAGCGAGAACCTCACTCATCGGCGGATCAGTATGTTCCCGCGCCCGACCCGCGTACCTGCCATCGCAGATGGAGATCTGCTCTATTCAAAAGTCAATACAGGAAACTTTTACGGCATAGATTACCGGCACAGGGAAGGCGCCGTCATTCTGTTTATGGACTGGCGGGCAGAGTGGATCCCAAGGAGACATCAGAGAACCCTGAGATGGTGGATGGAAACAAAAAAAGGCAAATACAGGCCACCCACGCAATAGGAATCGCCAATCGTCAGCTTTGATACGCTGGAAGCCCGCCGGGCGAGGTGGTATGCCTCACGCTATGCCTGAGCCTGCCGCGAAACAGATGAACCCTCTCTGCAGGATCCCAACGAGCGTCTGGGTTGGTCTGGGCGCGTTCATTTTGGGATGCGCCATCTATCGCAGCGAGGTGTCCCGGCTCTGGTTGGAGACAGCCATCGGCAAGACAAAAGAAGTTCCATTTGTTGAGCTTGGGCCCCGCGAAAACGAGTTTGTAATCAGAGGTTTCGAACGCGGCGAAGATGCATTTTACCTGCAGGCAGGCGCCGAAGGGCAGTGCCTCTTGCGGATGCGCGTCGATCGGCCAGTCCCCATCGCCATCGAACCGGTCTTCTACAACATCTCCGGTAGCGAACGCTTCAGCAATCGTTTCTCCTATTCGCTGGAAGACGGCAAGGCAGGCACCTGGAAAACTGCATGGCAAAACCGTTCCTATCTGCGAAGCCAGACGGTTCTGATACCGCCGGCAAAAGGCGAATCCATCGTCCTTCGATTCGAGGCCAAGAATACCACCAGCCGGCGCGTGCTTGTCCTGCAGGGCATCCGTTACCGGCCGGTGGAGCGGACGGATATCGTGCCGAAGCTGTCTCGGGTTTTATTCGCCACAGGAATCGTCCTTCTCTTGTTCCAATGCATCGATGGCGCGCGAAAGAAGAGCCTGTATTGGAGGAAACTCGACGTGGCACTGCTGATTCTGATTGTGGCGCTTGGCCTGCATCTCAGAGAGCAGAAGTTCCAGGAATACGTCGGCTCACCGCTGACCAACGATGCGGTCGGATACCAGGAAATCGCACGAGAGATGCGACTGTTTTCCTGGGACCACGGCTTCTGCGCGCCGAGGTGGAGAGAGCCGGTCTTTCCTTTGGTCTGCGCCGTATTCTCGACGGTGTTCCGCGACACTGATTTTCATCAGCGTTTGTTGACGGCCTTTGCCGGAGCGCTCGCCATCGGGCTGACCTGGTGGGTCGGCCGCGAAGCGATCCATCCTGTGTGCGGCCTGGCTGCGGCGTTATTGATGGCGACACACGATTACCTCATCTTCCGATCCATGTATGGCTATCGATTAGAGGTGAGGACATCGGTGATGCTGGTCTTCGTGTACTTCCTGTTCGTTCGGGGCTGGCACGGAACGGGAGATACGGAACATGCGGAATCGGAAAACTCTGATGAGAAACCACCGGCCGCGCTTCGTTCACCTTTCTTCTGGCAGTCAGCAATCGCGGGTGCGGCAGGTGCGCTGTTGATTCTGACAGAGATGTCCACGCTTCCGATGGTGGGACTGTTTCTCTTGTGGCATCTGCTTAATCATAAAAAACGATGGCGCGAGGCTGTACCTGCAATCGCTGCCTGTGCGATCGTTCTGCTGCCGTTTCTGGCGCGACAGATTGCCACGAACGGAGATCCCTTCTTTCCCCTTTCGAAGCACGCAACGTGGTATCGCAACGTCGAGGCCCGCCGGCACGCGGGCGAGCCGGGATACCCGGCCAAGTCTGAAATCCCCAACTACCAGGGCTACGCCGGCCCTCCCATTGGAATGTTCGGCTACTTGTTCAGCTATCACAGCATCGGTGAGCTCATCACAGGCGGGGTGAAAGGCTATGCACGATACCTGACCGGAGAGCCATTCTTTCGACAGTGGGCTCTGCGAGGGCTGTTCATCGCAGGTCTGCTGGCTCTGCTTATATGCGCCGGCCGCCGTGAGCTGGCCTTCCTCGTTCTGCTGACTAATTCTCCACCCGCTTTGTCTCTGTATGGCATGGCCGTCCTGATCGACGAGAGAGTCATGCTCCACGCGATGCCATACGCGGCGATGTGCGTGAGCATCCCATTCTTAATGGCGGCGCGGGCGCTCAGCGACCGCATGAATATTGAGCAATCTTCGGCCCCTCATTTATTGAATAACGCCGGTCCTGGTTCATAATAGCCAGATTCAGTTCGAAAGCGCGTCGAACAGAAAACCAAAAATGAGCGAACTTCCACTGCCAACTTCACTCTCACTTGCTGTCCTCGCGATGGTTGCTGCTGCGCCCGGGGCCGAACGATGTGAGACTTCCTCTGCGACAACGCTTGCCGTCGTCAGGGAAGCGGCAATGGAATTCTGCCTGAACCAGCGGCCCGAAGATATCGAGCCGCTGGTCGCATGTACGGCCCCAATGAAAATGGAATTGGTGTCAGATGTGATGGAATCAACCATCGATCATCAAAAAGCCGGCCTTCAATCCCCGGCCTGCTTCCCTCAACCATTTTTCTTAGTCCATCATCCATTAACCATTAACCAACAACCATCTTCTCATGGAACAACAAGAACAATCCTTCAAGGACAATGCACTCGAAAAGCTCGAGCAGGTTGGCGAGAAACTAAACAAAGTTGCTGAAGTCGTTGTAAACGGGATCAAGGTCGTTTTCGGCTCGCGTAACGACCGGCTGGTTCGGGAGATGTGCCAGGCATCGGAGCAGATAAACGCCCTCGAAAAGGACATGGTGCGCCTGTCCGATGCCGAGCTGAGCGGCAAGACCGAGGAATTCAGAAAGCGGCTCGACGATGGCGAAACCCTTGATGATCTGTTGCCCGATGCTTTCGCGGTGGCGCGAGAGGCATCCAAACGCGTGCTTCGTACCCGTGACAGTGACCCTGTTCACATGCGCCACTTCGATGTGCAGCTCATCGGCGGCATGGTGCTCCATCGTGGCATGATCGCCGAAATGGTGACCGGCGAAGGCAAGACTCTCGTGGCCACCGCAGCCTGCTATCTCAACGCGCTCGCGGGCAAGGGCGTCCACGTGGTCACGGTCAACGATTTCCTTGCCCGCCGCGATGCGGAATGGAACAGCCCGCTCTTCGAGTTCCTCGGCATGTCGGTCGGCGCCATTCAGTCGAATATGTCCAACGCCAAGCGTCGTCGCGCTTACAGTTGCGACGTCACCTACGGCACCAATAACGAATTCGGTTTTGACTATCTGCGTGACAACATGAAGCCGAACCAGGAAGACCAGTGCCAGCGCCCACTGAATTACGCGGTCATCGATGAGGTGGACAGCGTGCTCGTCGATGAAGCCCGAACGCCGCTCATCATTTCCGGTCCGACCAATGAAGCCACTGACAAGTACTACAAAGCATGCGCCTGCGCCAAGCGCCTCAAAGGCATCAACAAAAACGATTGGGAAATCATGGTCCAGGAGGCCGGGCTGACGGAAGGGGAGCACGACAAAACGCCTCTCGAAAACGAGCACGAGATTGACTACATCTTTTCAGAAAAAGATCACTCCGTTTCCACCACCGAGCACGGGATCATTCGCGCCCAGAATTATCTGAAGGTCGATGATTTCTATACCGGCAAGAACATCGACTGGCCCCACCACATGGAACAGGCCCTCCGCGCCAAAGAGCTCTATCACAGGGACGACCAGTATCTCGTCAAGGAAGGCGAAGTCGTCATCATCGACGAATTCACCGGCCGCACCATGGAAGGGCGCCGTTGGAGCGACGGCCTTCACCAGGCCGTGGAAGCCAAAGAAGGGCTCAAAATCAAAGAAGAGAACCAGACCCTGGCGACCATCACATTCCAGAATCTCTTCAAGCTCTACAACAAGATCTCCGGCATGACCGGAACAGCGATGACCGAGGCCGCGGAGTTCTTCAAGATGTATGAGCTCGAAGTCGTCGCCATACCCACCAACCGCCCATTGCGCCGAATGGAGCACCCCGACCTCATCTTTGGCACCTCTAAAGAAAAGTATCGAGCCATCGAACAGGAAATCGCCGAAGTCAATGAAGAGGGGCGACCCATCCTGGTCGGCACGACCTCTGTCGAGCGTTCGGAGCTGCTCAGCAAATACCTCAAACGCCGCGGCATCGAACATGAAATCCTGAACGCCCGCCATCACGGCCGCGAGGCCGAAATCGTCAAAGACGCGGGGCTGATGGGCAGAGTAACCATCGCCACCAACATGGCCGGACGCGGCACGGATATCGTCCTTGGCGAAGGCGTCAAAGAGCTCGGCGGATTGCACGTCGTCGCAACCGAGCGGCACGAAGCACGCCGTATCGATAACCAGCTCCGAGGCCGAGCCGGGCGACAGGGCGACCCCGGCTCATCACGATTCTTCCTCTCCCTTGAAGACGATCTCATGCGCCGCTTTGCTGGCGATAAGATGCGCCACATGATGCAGCGCTTTGGCATGAACAGCGGCCAGCCCATCGAATCCGGCCTCGTCAGCAAGTCCATCGCAAAAGCCCAGAAACGGGTCGAGGAATATCACTTCGAGATCCGCAAACAGCTCCAGGAATACGACGAAGTGATGAACGAGCAGCGCAAGCTTATCTACAGCATGCGCCAGGATTACCTCGAGGGCCGCAACATGAAAACCACGATCCTCGAGTGGCTCGAGGACATCATCTACGGATCGGTCGATTACTTCCTCGAGAGTGAAGAGGAAAGGCAAGGCGACTGGGAGCTCCCCGAGCTCTGCGAATGGTTCACGAATAAGTTTCCTGAAGAGGTCAGAGAGGATGAGCTCACCGGCAAGACCCGTGACGAGATCATCGAGCACCTGGTTCAGGAAACTCGTGAGATGTATAAAAAGAAGGAGGCGGCCCAGGGGGATGAGAACATGCGCCTGATCGAGACCTTCCTATTGCTCGAAGGCATCGATCAGCGATGGAAAGAGCATCTGCACAATATGGACATGCTTCGTTCCGGCATCGGCCTGCGCGGCTACGGCCAAAAGGATCCCAAGATTGAATACAAAAAAGAAGGCTACGAAATCTTCGAAGACATGCTGAACGCCATCAAAGAAGAGGTCACCGATCTCGTTTTCAAAGTCCATATCGCCCGCGAAGAAGCGGAAGAAATCCGGGACAGCCGTTACAGCGAAGGAAACGCCATCCACGATGACTTCCAGGGCGGGGAAGGCCCGGAAGGCCAAACCAACCTTGGTGAAAACGAGCCCCTCGAACCACAGCGCCGGGAGCAGGAAAAGGTCAGCCGCAATTCGCCTTGCCCATGTGGCTCTGGCAAGAAATACAAATCCTGCTGCATGAGGAAAAAAAAAGCGTCGTGAATGCCACGTTCTTCTGAATATGAAATCTCAGAACGTTGGCCAGGAAATTGTAAAGGGACAGTAGAACTGCGGTTGCTAATCTGGCCTCAACACCCAAAATCCCCTTGGGCTTTATCAACAACTCATTTCTCAAATCCGCCGTCCCGCCCACGGAGACCCATGGTAACGATGACGACGACGACCATGGCCCGCAGCGGCCGACGAACCGCTGCCCGGCGGGACGGCCGATCTGAGCGTGGCCCAGGTCTTTGACCTGTGATCCGTGGCACTGCCTGCGATCTGTGGTGCAGGCTTTTAGCCTGCGATTCTTGCGCATGGGACTCGCGCCCGAAGATCTACCCAATATGACCAAACCCCTCGCCCTCATCCTCATCCTTGGCCTGCCGCTCCACGCGAACCGCCACCGCAAAAACTACGAGGTAAATCTCACTAACGAGGATTTCAAGAAGCTCACTAATTTTGAGTCCCATCTCATCAACAAGGCGGACAAGGCATTCAACAAAGATGACTTCAAGACGGCCTTTGCTGAATACGATTCGTTCATCCTCGAGTTCCCGGAATCGCTGGCCATCCCGTATGCCATTCTGCGCAAGGCCAGGTCGATGCAACTCCGCAACAAACGCTTCCAGGCCGTCAAGATTTATCAGGAGATACTCGATTACTTTCCCAACCACATTCACTTTGCCGCCCCTGCCATCTACTACATAGGACAATGCCACTCGGACAACGGGGATCCACAGAAGGCGTTCAGAGCCTGGTCAAAGATGGCGCAGGACAAGGATTATTCCAAGCATTTCCTCGCGGCCGGCGCGCTCAACAAACTCGCCGACAACATGATCAAGCTGGATCGGGTAGGCCAGGCGATGAAGTACTACAGCCAGATCGCCGTCAACTTCCGCACGACAAATAAGGAGGCCGCCAGATACGCCCGGGACAAGGTCGCCTCACACTACACGCGCAACATGCAGGAGGACAAGCTCCGCAAGTTTTACGTGGAAGTGAAGACCTTTGAAGACCGCCCGCACGGCATCCCGACCGATTTTGAAAAGGACGGGCGATACTGGGGCAAGGTGCGCAGCCTCGTTCACCACAACGGGCGCTTCGAAGAAGTCCAGCTCTCCCAGAAGAAGAATTACTACGCCTACTGGGCCAAGGCCCTGGGTGGGAAAATGACCTCGTGGGACGACTACCAGATCGACCTCGCCCGTTTCCTTCTCTACGCCGATGGAAACATAGTGGCTTGGATCAAGCGCATCGATGACCAGTTCAGCCGTTACCAGAAACCGGGCGACACCGGCCGCATTCTCAAGTGGACAACGCTGTTCAGGGACCACAAAGGAAAGGTGAAGGAGTACTACCAGAAACTCGATTTCGGCAAGATGTCGAACAACGATGTCCGGCACACGATGGATGTACTCTGGGATCGCTGCCGCGAGTACGCCATCGCCAAGGCCTGCTACCAAAAATTCAAATGGGACAAGATGACCGACAACGACAAGAACAGCCTCGCCGGCAGCCTCTCTCGCAAGGATTTCGCGCTGTTCAAGGACGTTTGCAGTCGTTTCAAGGAGAAGGAACGTGGCATGTCGCTCTTGCTCTCCTACTACCGCGATCGACGGGATGCGAAGAACGGCCTGCCACTCACCGTCAAGCTCGAGAACGTACCGAAGTACGCGAAGCACGCGATCTACAGCCGGGCCGAGCTGCTCTACTATTCAAACAAATTCAAGGAAGCCATCGTCGCCTACCAGCAGGCAGACAATCCGCCGGACACGCTTTGGAAGGTTGTTTCCTGTTACAGGAAGATGGGTGACATAAAGCGGGCGGTAAACCAGCTCATGGAAATCGAAAACTTTTTTAAGGCACAGGCCCCCGAGGCCGCCATCCAGATCGCGCAAGTCTATAAGGGCGCAGGAATGAAAAAGCTGTGCGTAGCTGCTTACAGAAAAGTCCTCCGCAAGTACCCCAAGAGCGGGCAATCCAGCCGGGCCCACGAGGCACTGGAAGCCATGGGCGAACGGATAGGTGGAGGAAGCGACGCTGAGGAAAATTGAACACTCCAAAACTCCATCATTCCAAACACTCCAACATTCCACACTCCACTCCACCCCATGACCAGAATCATCCTCATCACCTGCCTCGCCCTTACCACCATCACAGCTCAACAGACCCGACGCCCCGTCGCACGCCGTCCGGCCGCCTCCAACTATGCGGCCATGCGACTCCTCCGCACGGCAGAAGATCTCCTGCTCGCAGCGGAAAAGGAACGCGCCGTCAAGATGCTCGAGACCGTCATCGAGCGTTACCCCAACACCACCGCCAGTCTCAAGGCGTGGCTTGCTCTCGGCAAACACTACCTCGATCAGCACAAAGAGAGCGATGCTATCAGTTGTTTCCGTCACCATCGTGCACTCGAGAAGCCTGACCAGCCATTGAGAGGCGATGCCAAGGAGCTCTTCCTCGAGTCGACCTATCTGACCGGCGTGGCCTACTATCAGATGCGCCAGTATTCCAAGGCATTTCCCATCCTGCGCAGAATCACCAACAACTATCCAAACTCAGTCTGGTCGAACCAGTCCTACTACTACATTGGCATGTGCCACTTCCGGCAGAGCAACTGGAAGAAATCCATCAACGCACTCAACCTCGTGGGCACGTTCATTGACCCCGACAGCCCGTCGACCGAGTTCTTCGAGGCGGGCCAGCGTTTCTACGTGAAAATCAAGGACACTGATCTCCCGACCCTGAACCGCCTCGGCAAGAAGATCGTCGTGGACGTAAAAACTTCATCGGGCGATGCCATCCGCATCCCGTGCCTGCCGCTCACCAGCGATGCAGAGGTCTTCATCGGATCGGCCGTCACCGAGATTGGCAAGGCGGTGCCGGACGACAATATCCTGCAGACCCTTGGCGGCGACGACATCACCGTTACCTACAGCGACGATAACACCAGCACCGGCGAGAAGGACGTCGCCCGCATCGCCAAGGTGAAAGTCGTCTCGACTGGCCAGGTTTTCTTCACACTCGGTACCTTCGAAGGCCGTGCGCCCGCGGCATTCATCAGCCAGCCTTGCTTCATCGTCGCTCAGGATGCCGACCTCGACACCACCGAAAAGGCAGACACACTGACCGTCAAGCTCTATTCCCGCTATCGTGAATTCAAGGAAGAGGAAACCGCCGCCGGCGGCATTGACCTCGAAGCCCTCGAAGAAAAGGAAGAAGAAACCTGGGTCATCCGCGACGAAGAAACTCTCAAACTCAATGAGATCGGTAAAGGCGATCTCATTCGTTCCGGTCGTTTTGGCGGCAGCATCAGAATCGAAGGCACCATCCGCGGCCGCGATGCGGACCATGATGATGGCGTCCTTTCCTGCCAGATTGATGACGAGGTCCTCGTCGTCTACCTCGACGACCTGCACATTCGCGGCGAATCACCAACCGAGATTTCTGTCCGACTCAAGGTCGC
>Ga0187827_10003461_pt1 | contig 20367 bp, 24 predicted proteins | sample ETNtaG_39_FD_167969 | JGI IMG/M metagenome (GOLD analysis project Ga0187827, IMG submission 167969) | Marine microbial and viral communities from oxygen minimum zone, Eastern Pacific Ocean - ETNP2014_SV_150_PacBio MetaG (Illumina Assembly) | ecosystem: Environmental > Aquatic > Marine > Hypoxic... | reverse complement strand
TGGTGATTTTACAGTAATTTCATTTTTTAAGACTGAAAATTTTCAAACAATGCCTAGTTTATTATATAAATTAATTTCAACTTATAGATTTGAAGAAGCAACTTTTGTTGCTGGAATTATATTAATTGTCAGCTTGTTAATTTACCTAATATTTGACAATATATTTTATACGGCTAGTCCGGATAAGAACATATGAACTACAATACTCGCGACATATCCAATAAATATTATTGGTGTCCATTTTAAATGTCCAAAAAAAGTATAGTGCCCTCTAGCTTGGCCCATTAAGGCAACACCTGCAGCGGAACCAATAGAAAGTAAACTTCCCCCAACACCAGTAGTTAAAGTAACAAGCAACCATTGATCTACTACCATTGAAGGATTCATCGTTATCACAGCAAACATAACCGGAATATTATCAACAATAGCTGAGAGAATTCCTACAATAAAGTTTGCATAAGTTGGTCCTAGTCCACCATACAAAGATTCAGAAACCAATGTCAGATATCCCAAGAAACCTAGACCACCTACACTAAGTATTACGCCAAAGAAAAATAACAAAGTATCCCATTCAGCTTTTGAAACTTTTCTTAAAAAATCAAATTTTTCATCATCTATATCTTTATCAAATGTAAGTTTTAAATAAAAAGAATAGAAACCAAGAATCCCTAAACCAAACATCATTCCCAACATAGGAGGAAGATGTAAGACATTATGAAAATTCACTGCCAAAAAAATTGTAAACAATCCTAAAAAAATAATGACCTTGCCCCCTTTTTTCATTACAACTACTTCCGTTGAAACATTTGGTTTCTCATTGCTAATAAAAAAATACATAATTGTTGCTGGAATTGCATAATTAATTACTGATGGAATAAAAAGGTTAAAAAAAGTAAAAAATTCAACAATTCCTGCCTGCCAAACCATTAAAGTGGTAATATCTCCAAAAGGGCTAAAAGCCCCTCCGGCATTTGCAGCAACTACTATATTTATACAGCCAAGAGATAAAAATTTAGGATTTCCCTTACCACAAGCAAGTAAGACGGAACACATCACTAGTGCTGTGGTTAGATTGTCAGCTATCGGTGATAGAAAAAAAGTTATAATGCCAGTTAACAAAAATAATTTTCGAAAATTATAGCCCTTAGATATTAATTTATATCGAACAACTTCAAACACCCTCCTTTCTTGCAAAGCATTTATGTATGTCATTGCCGCTAATAAAAATAAAAAAAGTTCTGCAAATTCTAATAAATTATGTTTAAATGCATGTTCTACTTCTTTGCTATATTGATCTCCAAAAGAAGTGTAGTGAAATGCGATCAATCCCCAAATTAAAGATGCTGATATGATCACTGGCTTGGATTTTCGTAGATGAGAAAATTCCTCTGCCATTACAGCTACGTAGGCAACTACAAAAATAAATAATGAAATTATTCCGATATAACTTGTTGTTAAGTCAATATGCATATCTTTAGGTATTAAAAATAATTACTTCTTTATCTATATTAAAATCATATAAATTGTTATGTTTAGCTTCGTCAATGAAAAGTTTTTTTTTTGGATTATTTGCTTTTAAAAATAATTTTTTACTGTGACTATGTGAAATAACTTCGTCCTTTTTTCCGCTAATTATAAATACTGGAGATAAAATTTTATCAATTTTTGAATAATTATCAAATTTATCTAAAACTAAATATTTAACAGGATAAATTTTATATCTTTTCCGAGCTATGTCAGGAATGGAAGTAAAAGGAGCTTCTAATATAATAGATTTAAACTTATAGCGGGTCGCCAACTCAATAGCTACGGCACAACCTAAAGACTCTCCATAAATTATTAGATTTTCATAATCAAAATTTAAGTTTTCAATGATCCATTTAATGGCTGATTCACCATCAATATATAAATTTTTCTCTGTTGGTTTTCCTAAGTTGCCACTATATCCTCTCCAAGCCAGTAATAACACTCCCCAACCATTATTAATATATCTTTTAATTCTATAAGCTCTCTCTCCAATATCAAAAGAATTGCCATGAAAATAAATTAACATTGGTTGATTTGTTTTCGGCTTCGAATACCATGCTAATAAATCCACTCCATCAGAGGTTTGTATCTTAAGTTCTTTGGTGTTGATTAATTCATAATCTCTAGGTTTGTTTGGTTTTCCTGAAATGTTAAAAAGAATTTTTCTTTGAAAAAGAAAAATCATTAAACCTATTAGTAGGTAGATGAAAATTGCAGAAATTATGTACTTAGTCATGAAATAAAGCTATAAAGTTTCATTATATATGCTGAAAAATATTAAAACGTATAATCCTTTAAGCGGTTATAATAAAGTAATAAAAAAACTAAACAATAATGGTATAAGACCTACAAAACAAAGAATGGTTCTTGCTAAACTTCTTTTTGAAAAAGGTAAAAGACATGTCTCTGCTGAGGATTTGTATATTGAGGTACGAGAAGAAGATAGAAAAATTTCACTGGCCACAGTATATAATACATTAAAGCAATTTACTAAATTAGGTATAATAAAAGAAGTAGTTGTTGATCAAAATAAATCTTTATATTGTAATGACTATAAATCTCATTATCATCTATACATTGAAGATGAGGGGAAAGTTGTTGATATTCCAATTGAAAATATCAATTTAAATATTCCTTCCTTTCCTGCTTGTTTAAAATTACATAATGTTGACGTTATTGTAAGAGTTAGAACACTTAAGGATACAATAAAAAACTAATTAATCAATGGCTGACAATTTTTTATGGTCACCTATTGATAAAAATAATTTTTTAACAGAATTTATTTCCTCTCTTATTAAGAAAAATTTTTTTAAAGGCTATGATTACGAATTACTTCATGAATGGAGCATAAGTAATAAAAATAAATTTTGGTCGGAAGTATGGAATTTTACATCAATAATAGGAGAATTTAAAGATCCGGTGATAGAAAATGAAAATGATTTTGTCAATTCAATCTTTTTTAAGAATTCTAAATTAAACTTTTCACAAAATTTAATTCAAATAAAAGATGATTCTGATGCTTTAGTTTTTTATTCTGAAAAAGGTTTTAACAGACGTATTACCTGGAAACAACTTGATGAACAAGTTAGTAAAATTGCACACTATTTTTACAGTCAAAAAATACAAAAAGGTGATAGAGTGGGAGCCATATTGCCAAATATACCAGAAGCTGTAATTTCGTTTTTAGGTGCTGCAAAAATTGGTGCTATTTGGTCCTCATGTTCAGCAGATTTTGGCCCACAAGCAGTAATAGATAGATTTAAGCAAATTGAACCTAGGATATTATTAATTTCTGATTATTATTTCTATAATAATAAAAAAATCAATACGCTAGAAAATATAAAAATAATTAAAGATCAAATACCAAGTATAAAGCAAATAGTCATTATCCCTTATGATAATAAAATTCAAAATTATAATGTAAATTTTGAGTATAAAAATTGGATTAATATTATCAACAAAAGTCAGATTTTTTATAAATATGAATACTTCAATTTTAATACTCCTCTATACATATTGTATTCAAGCGGAACAACAGGCGTTCCTAAATGTATAGTACATGGTGCTGGGGGATCTTTAATACAACATAAAAAAGAGCATCAACTTCATTGTAATATTAAACCAAAAGATAAAGTTTTTTATTTCACCACCTGTGGTTGGATGATGTGGAATTGGCTTGTTTCTTGTTTATCTTCAAAAGCAACAATTTATTTATATGATGGATCGCCTTTTTATCCAAAAATTGATTATCTTTTTGAAATAGTTCAAAAAGAAAAGATCAATTTCTTTGGAATTGGTGCAAAATATATAGATACATTGCGGCAAAACAAAGTAGAGATTTATAAAAAATACGATTTAGAAAATCTTATAACGATCGCATCCACAGGGTCTCCTTTAGTTCATGAATCTTTTCATTATGTTTATGCAAAAATTAAAAAAAATGTACAATTAACCTCAATAAGTGGTGGAACGGATATTGTTTCATGTTTTGTGTTAGGAAACCCTAATTTACCAATTTATGCAGGTGAAATTCAATGTAAGGCTCTTGGTATGGATGTTGCAATTTTTGATGATGAGGGCAAGGAAATATATAAAAAAAAAGGTGAGTTGGTTTGTAAATCTTCTTTTCCATCAAAACCTTTATTTTTTTGGAATGATAACAATAATATAAAATTGCAAAAAGCATATTTTAATAAATATAACAATGTATGGCATCATGGTGATTATGCAGAATATACTCAAAATAATGGTTACATTATTTATGGAAGATCAGATGCGACTCTTAATTCTAGAGGTATAAGAATTGGTACGTCAGAACTATACAGAGTTGTTGAAAATATAAATAACGTTATGGAATGCGTAGCAGTTGAGCAAAAATATAATAATGATACTACAATATTATTGTTTGTAAAATTGAAAGATAACATTCAATTAGACGAAAGTTTCATCAAAATCATAAAAGACAAAATTAAATCTAATTTATCTCCAAAACATATACCTTCAAAAATAATTGATGTTTTAGACATTCCTAAAACTAAAAGTGGTAAAATTGTTGAGTTAACAATTAAAAAAATTATTAACAATGAAAAAATAAATAATTTGAATTCTATAATTAATCCTGAATGCCTAGAAGAATTTCGCAAAAAATCCCAGATTACTAATTAATTTTTTGTAATTTGATTTGTTATATTATGTTTGCATAGTTAAATAAAAAAATATAATTAATTGTTGGTGCCTAAAAAAATAGTAATTACCAAACTTGGTGGACCTGAAGTATTAAAATATGTAGATTATGAATTGGAATCAAATATTTTAGATAGTGAAGTTCGCATTAAACAAACTGCCATTGGCTTAAATTACATTGATACATACCATAGAAGTGGAATTTACCCTCTACCAACAAAATTACCATTTTGTCCTGGTCTTGAAGCTTCTGGTGAGGTTGTTGGTTTAGGAAAAAATGTAAGTGGATTTAAGATTGGTGATAGAGTTTGTTATGCAAGTATTCCTATAGGCGCCTACTGTGAAGTTAGGGATTTTCCAGCATCTTGCTTAATTAAAATTCCAGATTCTATTTCAAATAACACCGCAGCATCGATTTTACTTCAAGGAATGACAGTAGAATATCTTTTTGAAAGATTGTACCAAATAAAAAAAGATGAATATATTTTGTTTCATGCAGCAGCTGGTGGGGTCGGTCTGATTGCTTGTCAGTGGGCGAAATCAATCGGTTGTAAAATGATTGGCACAGTCAGCACAAATGAAAAGGGAGAAATAGCCAAAGCTAATGGCTGCTCATTTATAATTAATTATAAATCAGAAAGTGTTGTTGAAAAAGTAAAAGAAATAACAAATAACAAAGGGGTTCCTGTAGTTTTTGATGGTGTAGGTAAAGATACTTTTAATATTTCTCTTGAATGCTTGTCGTTACGAGGCTTAATGGTTTCTTTTGGCCAATCATCTGGAATGGTCTCTCAAGTTGATCTTCATAAAACTTTTAATCCTAAAAGCTTGTATTATACAAGACCAACTTTAATGCACTATAACTCAAATAGAGAAGAGTTAGAAAATTCTTCTAATACTCTTTTTAATAAAATTATCAATGATGAGATTAAAGGTAATATTTCTAAAATTTTTCATTTAAAAAATGCTTCCAAAGCTCACTTAGAGTTACAATCAAGAGTAACTACAGGTTCAATAATATTAATAACTTAATTTTAATGCCAAAAAAAACTTAAAATGGCGACCCCTAGGAGAATCGAACTCCTCTTTCCAGGATGAAAACCTGATGTCCTAACCGATAGACGAAGGGGTCTATGAACAGGTTATATAGTTTATAAAATAAAATAATTCAAATTATTTAGTTAACAAGCATTGCATCTTCAATTATTAATTGTGGTTGTAAAACATCTTTAAACCTATTCTTTTTTATAGAGCACCCAAAATCAAATTTAGCAGATTTATTATTGATCAGGTTTTCACCAAGATTTGTTCCAACACTATTAAAGCTTATACCTTTGATATTTCTTCCAAAATTAGATCTAAAAAAAACTAATATATGTTTTTCTTTTACAACTTCGCTATGATCAATTCTTAATCCTTGAACAATAAATTTTGGTTCTTCATTTCCATTTCCAAAAGGTTCTAAATTTTCTAAATTTTCTAATAAATCTAAATTAATCTCATTAATAAATAATTTAACATCATATAAATTAATTTTTTGAAACAAAGATTCAGAAAATTGCTCAAAACTTTGTATTAAATATTGGTGAAATTTCTCTAGTAAATTTTTCTGAATTTTTAAACCTGCAGCCATTTTATGCCCTCCTCCACTTAATAGAAGACCTTCTTGTTTGGCCATTAAAATAATGTTTCCCAAATCTATTTGTTTTATTGAACGTGAAGACCCAATTCCAATATTTTGATCTAATGAAATTACAACAGCTGGTTTATTGAATTTTTCTACCAATCTACTTGCTATAATCCCTAAAACTCCTTTATGCCAACCAAAATCATAAACTAACAAGAATTTTTGATTAAATTGTTTTTTTGCTTGTTCTAATGATTGTTCAAGAATATTTTTTTCTATTAATTTTCTTTTTTCATTTAATAAAAATAGTTTTTTTGTAATAGTTTCAATTTCAATTAAGTTGTTACTAATTAAAAGCTTGTGTGACAAAGATGAATCATCGACTCTACTTGCTGCATTTAATTGTGGACCAATAATAAAACTTAAATCAGTTGCTGTGGGAGTATGATTTATATTTGAATTATCAATAATTTGTGAAATGCCTTTATGTGTTCTTTTTTTAATTATTTCCAAGCCTTTAATTATAAAGTTTCGATTATAATAACTTAAATTAACAACATCACAAACAGTGCCTAAAGCTACTAAATCAAGGTTGTTTAATAAATTAGGCTCAGTGTTTTTATCATTAAAATAATTATTTTCTCTTAATATTTTTCTTAATCCCATTATAAAAAGAAAAGTCAATCCAACAGCTGCCAAATCTTTTAATTTGTTATTTTCATCAAAACGATTTGGATTAATTACTGAATAAATTCTAGGTAATTTATATTCACTGATATGATGATCAATAATTATAATATCAATTTCTTTATAATTAGGATGATCTAATATTTCAAATGATGTAGTTCCACAATCAAGTGAAAAAACAAGATTGATATTTTCTTTGATAAATTCATCCATTATTCTTTTATTTGGTCCATATCCTTCATTTAAACGATCGGGTATTTTTAAACTTATTGAACATTTAAAAAATGATAAAAAATTATATAACAATGCAGCAGAAGTAGAACCATCAACATCATAATCTGCAATTATTCCAATTTTCTTTTTTTTTATTATGTTTTCAATTGTTCGATTAATTGATTTATCCATATCTTTTAAATCAAATGGATTAGGTATGTTATTATTAAAAATAGGATTCAGAAAATTTTGCACTTGTTCATCTTTAATATTTCTTAAAGTTAATAATTTTCCCACAATTAGTGACAAATTGTGTTTTTGTGCAATCATTAATGATTCACGTTCATCACATTTTTTGATTTTCCATTTATTATTTAAAAGAGAATTACGATGATACAAATTAATCAATACTTTTATCTATTGTTATATTCGTAATGTTATTTAAAACAAAATCCAGTTTTTCTATTTTTGTAAGAGAGTTTTTTAGAAGTTTTTTTGTAGTTTCATGAGTAACAATAATTATTGGAATTTGATTCCGAGATACGTTTTTATCAGGAGTTTGTAAGATTGTTTCAATTGAAATCCCTTCTTCATTTAAATTAGAAGTTATCTTAGCTAAGACACCTGATATATCTTTAACTACAATTCTTAAATAATATGATTCTAACTTATTTGATAAATCTAATTTTTCATAATCAATTAATTGATTTGTTGTATACCCTAGAGATGGAGAATTTATATTTTGAGCAATTTCGTATAAGTCTGAAATAATTGAGCTAGAAGTAGCTTGTCCACCTGCTCCCTCACCTTTTAAAATAAGAGATTGTAAATAATCAGTTTTGATTTTAACTGCATTTAACACTCCTCCTATATTCGCTAAATGATTTTCTTTAGAAATTAATTTGGGTTCTACTATGCTCATTATTTTATTATCAATAATTTCAGATTCAGAAATTAATTTAATTCTATAGCCTAATTTTTCTGCATTTTTAATATCTTCAATATCAATATTAGATATTCCTTTATACGAAACGTTATTAAAATTAATTATTGATCCAAAACATAGTGTTGAAAGTAAGGATAATTTATGTGCAGAGTCTATACCATCAATATCATTAACTGGATTAATTTCAGCATATCCATTCTGTTGAGCTTCTTTTAATACCTCATTAAAACTTAGTTTTTTATTCTCCATCTCAGATAAAATAAAATTTGTAGTTCCGTTTAATATTCCTGAAATTTTCTTAATCTTATTCAAGAAAATAGATTGTTTTATAACTTTAATTATTGGAATACCTCCTGCAATAGCAGCTTCAAATAAAAGCAAAACATTATTGTTTTCAGCTATTTTAAAAAGTTCATTACCATTCTTTGATAACATTGCTTTATTTGCAGTGATAACATGAATTTTATTTTCTAATGCCTTTTTAACTAAATCAAAACTCAAGCCTTTTTCTTCTCCAATTAATTCAATAAAAACATCACATTTAGTATTTTTCACTAATTCGAATGGATCATCATGCCATTGGTATCTTTTAATATCAAAAATTCTTTTTTTAGATTTATTTTTTGAAGAAATTCCAAGAATATTAAAATCAACATTCTTTTTTTTAATTATTAATTTACGATCTTTTTCCAATATATTTATCAGATTAGACCCAATAGTTCCTAAGCCAGCTATGGAAATATGAATTTTTTGTGAATTGATCATAAACCGTATCTATTTATATTTATATCCAATATATCAAAACATTTTAAACGTTTATAATTATTATTAATATATTTATATTCATAAGTGGGCTTAGGAATAACATAGACCAATACTTTTATTTTTGATGGACTAATATAAGGGTTGTTTAATTTACACAAATCTAAAGACTCTTTCTCTGTTAGATTTACATCTTTAAATTCAGGAACTGTATCAACGTCAGGATAGACACATGAAACTAACAAAAAAAGAAAAATAAGAAATAGTTTAATCACTTTTAATATTTTCTAAACCCAACTTTTCATCACAGCCAAACATAATATTCATACATTGAACAGCTTGTCCACTAGCTCCTTTTAATAAATTGTCTATCAAACTTACAATAATTATTTTGGATGAATCGTAATGATTAAATAATTTAATAAAACAATTATTAGTATTTTGAACTTTAAAGAAATCGTTTCTTTCTGCGTTATCAATTAATCTTACAAATTTAGTGTTAGAAGAAAATTTTTCTACACATTCATTAATATTGTGACTTGATATATTTTTATTCAAATCACAATATATGGTAGACATCATTCCTCTAAATATTGGTAAAATGTGAGGATTGAAAGAAAATTTGATATTTGTATCACTAATTTTAGATAACTCCTGATGAATTTCACAAATATGACGATGTTGATTCGTATTATAATTATAAAAATTCAACATTCCTTTTTTAGAAATATTTTTTTTATCAAATTTTTTTCCTGCACCACTGTATCCTGATTTTGAATCAATAATTATATTATCACTTCTAATTAAATTTTCTTGGATTAATGGTATTAAGGGTAATAATACTGAGGTAGGATAACATCCTGGTACCGAAATATTATTACTATTTCGAATTAATTCATAATTAATCTCAGGTAACCCATAAACAAAATTTTTTAATAAATTAGGACATGAATGTTCTGAATTATAATTTTTTCTATAAATCTCACTATCATTAAGCCTAAAATCTGCTGATAAATCTATAATTTTAGTTTTATTAATATTTTCTTTTACAAAATTATGTGAAGTAACATGAGGTAATGCTAAAAAAACTACATCTATATTTGTAAGATTAATGTTTTTATACAGATCTAATTTTGGTAAAGTGTTATTAATTAACCTAGTATCAAACTCCTTAATGTCTTTATCAGGGTAATTTTCGCTTCCTAAAAAAACAATTTCAACATTTAAATGTTTTGATAAAATATTAATTAATTCTAAACCCACATAGCCTGTTGAGCCTAAAACGGCTACAGTAATTGATTTTTTCATTTAAATTATCTTTTAGAAAATTGATAACTTCGTCTAGCTTTAGCCAAACCAGATTTCTTTCTTTCAACAACTCTTGAATCCCTTGTAAGAAATCCAACTTTTTTTAGTGCTTGCCTAAATCCCATATCATAAAAAATTAAAGCCTTGCTTATACCATGTCTTAAAGCCCCTGCTTGTCCAGATAATCCACCTCCTTTTACTGTGGCCTTAACATCATAATTACCAGCTGATTGAATAATTTCTAAAGGTTGATTAACTATCATTTGCAATACTGGTCTTGAAAAATAATCTTTAATTGATTTTCCATTAATAACAATATTGCCTTCACCTTTTTTTAACCAAACACGAGCTATCGAATTTTTTCTTTTGCCAGTTGCATACGATCTTCCTTTACTGTCTAAGATAGGTTGTTTTATCTCTGCTGTTTCTTCTACCATTTATTAAAAATATTTTTTCTATTAAGTTTATAAATATCTAATTGAGTTGGATTTTGAGCTTGATGAGAATGATCTGGACCACTATATATCTTACAATTTGAAAGTTGCTGTCTTCCAAGAGGTCCTTTTGGGATCATTCTTTTAATAGCAAGTTTAATAATATCACTTGATTTGTTTTTTTCTCTCATTTTTGAAACATTAATTTCTTTTAAGCCGCCTGGGTAACCAGTATGACTATAGTAATATTTATCAGTTTCTTTTTTTCCTGTAAGAACAACTTTTTTTGAATTAATAATAATAAGGTTATCTCCACAGTCTTGATTGGGTGTATATTCAGGTTTATTTTTACCCCTCAAAATATTAGCAGAAATAACAGCGAGTCTACCAAGAATAGCTTTATCTGCGTCTATAAGAAGCCAATTTTTTGTAATTTGTTTACTTTTTATAGAAAATGTTTTCATGTGCGATGCACATACAGATATGGTAAAATTAAGTCAATAAAATATTGAAAAAATCTATTTTTGATTAATAGAATGTTTTATTCTACCAGTAATTCTTTTAAATTATTTGAAATTTCTTGTAATTTTACAATATTTATATTTTCTCCTCCTCTTTTCTTAACAAAAGAAATTTCATTTTTTTTATATTTATCACTTACAATTTTTTTTGCTAAATCAAATGAATAATTATGTCTACCATTTTGATACAAAATATTTTTCAACTCATGTAATTTTTTAATATTTTCATAGCTAAAGAACCTTCTTTTATTAAGAGAAAGTCTCGTTGAAATACCATCAAATTTTGTATCCCAATATCGTATTACATGTTTATTTATTTTTAATAGTTCTGATACTTCAGAGATAGATTTATATTTTTTATTTTTCATTATTTATTTGATTCGTTCAATTTTATTAAAATTTTTTTACTAGGTAAAAATGAAATAACATTCCTTGATGGTATCATAACTTCTTCTTTTGTTTTGGGATTTCTTCCTATTCGAGCATTTTTTCTTTTGAGTTTAAAAGTACCAAAATTATGTATTTTTACAATTTTGTGTTCGTTCAAACCTTCTATTAATTCTTCAATAATATCTTTAACTAAATTATCGCAATCTTTTTTTGTAAGTCCAAACTCCTTATTAATAAATTCTGAAATATCATCTCTAGTAATATTATTCATTAACAAAATTAACCATTTTTAATTCTTCAATAATAAGCTTATTTATATCTTTTTTGACAAATTCTAAACAATTTTTTAATGCTTGAGCAAAAGCTTCTGGGCTTGCATTTCCATGACTTTTTACAACAACCCCATTTAATCCAAGAACCACAGCTCCATTATATTTAGTGGGATTGATAGTATTTGAAAATTTTATGAGATCTTTCCTTAAAATTAAATAAGCCATATTATTAATTATATTCTTTGTAAAAATTTTTTTAAAATTATCTGTTATAAATTTGGATAAACCCTCTGCAGTTTTTAACGCTATATTTCCTGTAAATCCATCTGTTACTATAACATCGGCTTTTCCTAACGTTATCTGATTAGGTTCAATGTATCCAATAAAATTATTTTTTAGAAAACTTTTACTTACCAATTTAAATGCTTCTTGAAGATATTCTTTTCCCTTACCTTCTTCTATTCCTATATTTAAAATTGCAACTTTTGGATTAGAAATATTTTTTATTTTTGCAAAAGCATGTCCCATAATTGAGAATTGTAATAATTGATTTTCATTACTTTCTTTATTAGCACCTAAGTCTAACATAATACAGAATCCTTTTGAAGTTGGAATCATCGAACAGAATGCTGGTCTTTTAATATTATTTAAAGTTCCCAATATTATTTTCGATAATGCTGTAAATGCTCCAGTATTTCCTGCTGAAACAAAACCAATATCGTTTTTTGATTTTATAAACTCAATAGCTTTACGCATACTACTTTCCTTTTTTGACCTCAATACAGAAGAAGGTTTGTCATAATCTGAAATTACTTCTTCACAATGAACAAAGTTTATCATTTCAGAATATTTATCTAAATAAATATTGTTTATTGAATTTTTATTACCAAAAATAATTAATTTAACGTTGGAATTATTATTTAAAAATATTTCACATCCTTTAATCGTTTTTTCAGGGGAGTTATCCCCTCCCATTGCGTCTACTGCAATAGTTATCTGATTTTGATTCATCAAATAAATATTTAATTTTCTTTAGGTTCTTTTTTAATGATAATTTGTTTACCGTTATACATACCAGTAGATAAATCTAATCTATGTGAAAGTCTTGGTTCTCCAGATTCTGAATCCTCAATAATGTTTATAGAACGTATAGCTTTATGTGATCTTCTCATGTTTCTTTTTGATTTAGAGGTTTTTCTTTTTGGAACAGCCATTTTAAGTGAACTCATATTGATAATTAGCAACATTGCAAGTCTTAAGTTAGTAGATTTGGATAAGTAAAACTAAATATTTTTTCTCTCAATATGCAAATAAACCTGATCTATAAAAATACAAATGTGATGAAATTCCTTTTGTTAGATAGGTTCTAGAAGAAATTTATTTTAGAATAATTTTAAGATCTATAAAATCCATTATATTCATACAACTTATATCAAATTTCTTAAACTTGAATTTAGTTTGTTCATATTTAATATTCATTAAGTATTTTTTTATGTTGATATTAATTTTTTTTAAAAAATACTAATAGAATAGTTTCTAATTCAAAAGCCATATAACATTCACTTATTATGAGAAATTTTTTCAAAATATTGTTTAAAAATATTCTATTATTGAAAAAAATAGATTATATTAGAAGTTTATTATCCTTATTTTCTTTTTTGATAAAATAATGTATGAATATTATTGATGTATATTTACTTAAGATCATTATTACTATTAATGATCTTTATTTTGTGTAGTAGCTGTAATGAAAAAATATCATATTCAGGAAAAGTTTTTAATGAAGAAAATATTAATTATAATGAATTAAAAAATAAAGGAGAAGTAATTAATAAATTAGGCAATCCAAACTTTATAGATCCTTTTGAAAAAAAATATTATTACTTTTCAGAAAAGAGGTATAAAAAAAATTTTTATAAACAAAAAATTACTAATAGAACAATGGTTGTTTTTATTTTTAATGAAAATGAAACAATTAAATTAGTATCACAATATGATTTAAATGATGAACAAGATGTTAAATATATTAAAGAAAAAACATCAAATGAAATAATTAAAAGAGGATTAATTAATAAAATATTTGGTGGCGTTGGACAACCTACTCCAAGCACTTCACAATAGTATTATTACATAGAAATTGAAGAGAGTAAAAGTAAAGCTACTATATTAGTTATTTTAATCATTGGATTAACTGCTGGACCTGCAGTATCTTTATAGGGATCTCCCACGGTATCTCCAGTAATTGCTGCTTTATGAGCCTCACTTCCTTTTCCTCCAAAATTTCCATCTTCAATAAATTTTTTTGCATTATCCCAAGCACCACCGCCAGCAGTCATACTAATGGCAACAAATAGTCCGGTAATGATTACTCCTAATAGTAAAGCTCCTAAGCAAGAAAGTGCTGCAGATTGTCCTGCGATAAAAAAAATAACGTAATAAACTATTATTGGAGATAAAACTGGCAACATTGATGGAACAATCATTTCTCTTATTGCAGATTTAGTCAAAATATCAACGCATGTACCATATTCTGGTTTTCCTGATCCTTCCATTATTCCTGGAATTTCTTTAAATTGTCTTCTAACCTCTATAACAACTGAACCTGCTGCTCTTCCTACTGCTGTCATACTCATAGCGCTAAATAAAAATGGCAGTAAGCCTCCTAATAAAAGTCCAACAACAACATAAGGATTGGTTAAATCAAAAGAAACATTAATACCATATAATGGACTATTTAAATCAGTAGTATAATGATTTAAATCTTCAGTATAAGCAGCGAATAAAACCAAGGCTCCCAGTCCCGCAGAACCAATGGCGTATCCTTTGGTCACTGCTTTGGTTGTATTACCTACTGAATCTAAGGCATCAGTAGTCTTTCTAACACTGTCGTCAAGATCAGACATTTCAGCAATTCCTCCAGCATTATCCGTTACTGGTCCGTAAGCATCAAGAGCTACTACCATTCCTGCTAGTGCTAACATTGTGGTAACTGCTATAGAAATTCCAAATAAGCCTGCTAACGAATAAGTTACTATAATTCCAACAACTATGATAATTGCAGGTAGTGCTGTTGCCTCTAAACTAATAGCTAATCCTTGAATGACGTTTGTGCCATGTCCTGTAGTAGAAGCCTTTGATATACTTTGTACAGGTCTGTAGTTTGTTCCAGTATAATATTCAGTTACCCAAATAATTAATCCTGTAATAACTAAACCAACAAGACCGCAATAAAATAAAGATAAACCAGTAAATGTAGTTGATCCAACTATAAAAGTTGAATTCATTCCAACTACATGGTCTGTGATGAAATAAAGAAAAAATGCAGATAAAATTGCAGAAACTAAAAAACCTTTATACAAAGCGAACATAATATTTTCACTATTGCCCAATCTTACAAAATAAGTTCCAATTATGCTGGCTACAATGCAAACTCCTGCTATAGCTAAAGGATACGTCATCATTTTGCTAGTTAGATCTTGGGCAAAAAAAATAGAAGCTAAGACCATCGTTGCAACAACGGTTACCACAAAAGTCTCAAATAAATCTGCCGCCATACCAGCGCAATCTCCAACATTATCTCCTACATTATCTGCTATGACAGCAGGATTCCTTGGATCATCTTCGGGAATACCTGCTTCAATTTTACCGACTAAATCAGCTCCAACATCTGCACCTTTAGTAAAGATGCCTCCGCCAAGTCTTGCAAAAATTGAAATTAAAGAAGCGCCGAAACCAAGAGAAACTAATGGGGCAACAATTGCTCTTCCCTCAAAATTTCCTGAATTGGATAGTATAAAATAATAAAGTGAAACTGATAGTAAAGCAAATCCGGCAACCAACATGCCTGTTACTGCTCCAGCTTTAAAGGAAATTGATAAACCTTCGGCTAAAGATGAACTGGCTGCTTGAGTAGTTCGTACGTTCGATCTAACAGATATATTCATACCAACATAACCAGCTGCGCCAGAAAAAAAAGCTCCGATTAGAAAACCAATTGCAGAATACAAATCAAAAATTAACCAAATCAAAATGAATATTATGAGCCCTACTATTCCTATGGTCAAATATTGCCGATTTAAATATGCCTTGGCACCTTCTTGAATGCTTTTAGCTATTTCTTGCATTTTATTGTTACCAGAACTTTGTGATAGAATTTGTCTAGAAGTGATGATGCCGTATAAAACAGCAGATAAACCACATAAAAGTATGAATATTTGCATGATTGTCATTTTTGCAGGACCTCCCTTTAGAATTTCGTGTTCATATGACAGAAAGGTATAAAAAAATCAAGATATTAGACCATTTTTTATTTAATAAATTTATCTAATATTGCATTTATAATTTTAGTGTCTTTCAAGTTTACAAATAATTTTGATATTTCCAAATAATCATTGAGGATTATTTTATGCATTATATTTTTTGAATTGTTTAATTCACTTATGGCCAATAACAATATAGCTTTATTGACCGTATCCCACTTTTCAAACTTTCTATCAAATGTAATTAAATCATTTATTTCTTGAGATATGTTTTTTACATCAATTTTTTTGTAATAATTTACTAATTTTGATAGAAAATTAATATTGTACTCAATTTTTTCAGGTGATTTATCTATTATGGTATTTAGATAATATTTATCAAAATCATCTTTTATTTTTTCGATATCTTGATTGTTAATTATCTGCTGAGATACTAATTGAACAGCTGCAAGTCTTGTTTTAGTCTTTAATTTGTTATCCATTAAGTTTATTTTTTATGGATATATTTTTATTCATCAATCTAACACAAGCTTGGGCTGCCTCTCTTCCCTTATTGTCAAGGGGATTTAAAAATGGATCACTTCTCTGAATAGCTTGATCTAAATTTTCACAAGTTAAAATACCAAAACCTATAGGTTTTTTATGATCAACAGACAAATCCATAATTTTTCTTGTAACTTCATTTGAAATCAATTCAAAATGATAAGTTTCCCCTCTAATTATGCAACCAAGTGCAATAAAGCCTTCATAAAATTCATTATTTGCATTTATTATATAAGGTATTTCAAAACACCCTGGTACATCTTCATGTTCAAATTCTACTGTAGGATAATTTTTTAAAAAATCTTTAGCACCATTAACTAGATTATTAGAAATATCTTGATAAAAATTTGAACTTACTATTAAAACTTTGCTCATTTTTAATCTTAAATTTTTTCTTGAGATACAATCTCTAAATCAAACCCATCTAAGGCAATAATTTTCTTATTGCTATTAGACAATAATATAATTTTTTGTAGTCCTAATTCCAACAATATTTGTGCCCCTACTCCATACTCTCTTAATTCCAGTTTGTTATCATTGGAATCTCTACGTTTAAAAATTTTATCAATTTTTGGAGCCATATCACTATTAATTAAAACTATAGCTCCGCTTCCTTTTTCTTCAATTATCTTGAAAGATTTAGCAATTTCATCACCAAATATATTTTTTTCTTCAAATATATCCTTCGTAATATCTAATTTATGCATTCTGACATATTTAGGCTCTTTCTGATTTGATATATTTTTAACCAAAGCATAATGTTTTTCATCTGATAAGGAATTTTTAAAAATCTTAAGTACAAAATCCTTTCCCATTTCACTTTCAAACTCTCTTTCTGAATCCAGTTCAATAATTTTAGAATTTTTTAATCGATATTTTATTAAATCAGATACTGTGCCAATTTTAAGAGAATGCTCTTTTGCAAAATTAATTAGTTCTGGCAATCTAGCCATAGTGCCATCATCATTCATAATTTCACAAATAACGCCAGAAGGATTTAATTCTGCTAGTTTAGCTATATCTACAGAAGCTTCTGTGTGACCTGCTCTCTCAAGCACACCGCCATCCCAAGCCATTAATGGAAATATGTGTCCGGGTGAGACTATATCTTCTTTATTTTTATTATGATTAATGGCAACTGATATCGTGTAAGATCTATCTGCAGCAGAAATTCCTGTAGTCACACCTTCTTTAGCTTCAATTGAAATTGTAAAAGCAGTTAAATCGTTTTTTTGATTGGAAGGATTCATTAAAGGCAATTCTAATTCATTAATTCTCTGTTTTGTTAATGCTAAACATATCAATCCTCTGCCAAATTTTGCCATAAAATTTATTGCTTCAGGTGTTACCATTTGTGCAGATAAGATTAAATCTCCTTCATTTTCTCGATCAGGATCATCAACAAGAATGTACATTTTACCATTTCTCGCATCTTCAATTATTTCTTTAATTGGAGAAATAAATTTATAATAATTATCTTTATTCATTCTTGTAGATGTATCTTGCTAGTGCATCAAACTCAATATTAACTAAATCATCTTCTTTTGCGCTGTTCAAATTAGTGTTTTCATAAGTATGAGGAATAATTGATATAGAAAAATTGTCGGATGATACATTGGTTACAGTAAGAGATATTCCATTTACTGCGATAGAACCTTTTTGAACAATAAATCTTTGCATATTCTTATTTGAAATACCTTTCTGGAATACAAATTCCCAACTTGATTCCAATTCATTTATTTTTGATATTTTAGTAGCGCAATCAACGTGGCCATAAACAAAATGGCCGGCTATTTCATCTCCTGCTTTAATTGATTTTTCAAGATTAATGCGATAATTATTATTCCAATATTTTAAAGTTGATCTTTTAAGCGTTTCTTCGCCAGCATTAACAGTAAATAAATATTTGTTATTTTCAAATTTAATTGATGTGACTGTGAAACATATTCCATCACAATTAATAGAAGAACCTTTTTTGCAATCACTTAGATTAAGATCAGTTTCAAAAACAATTTCACTTAAATTACTTGTTTTATTTTTTATTATAGCTTGACCCTGTATAATTCCTGTAAACATTTTTTTAATTAATTATTGAATGAAAAATGGTGATATACATCCTTTCCAAATTTTTTTTTAGTAATTTCTTGAAGTTTCAAATTATCAATCTTTTTGCTCAAAATCATAGGTTTGCCTAACTCGCCAATATTGAATGAGGCCTTAAAAATATGTAGTTCATCCACAAGTTTTTTTAATAATAATTCTGTGAAAAAAATGCCTCCAGCTTCAACTAAAATGTTGTTTATATTAATTGATAAAATCTTTTTCATAATCGTTTTTAAATTAAGTTTGTTAGAAATATTCTTTTTCATTAGATAAATTTCACAACCTAATTTTTCTAGAGTTTTTAATTTTTTATTATTTGTTGAAGTAAATATTATAATCCTCTTTTTTGAAATATTTTTTAATATTTTAGATCTCAAAGGAATTTTAAGAAAATTATCAATAATAATTATAGGTAAATGTTTAATTATTAAATTATTACTTCTAATAGTAAAACGTGGATTGTCTTTAATTATAGTTTTTGCAGTAGTAAGAATTGCTTGACTTTGATATCTAAGTTTATGTGCATATATTCTGCTTTTTGAATTGGATATCCATTTACTAGAATAATCTGAATATGCTATTTTCTCATCATTAGAAATTGCCATCTTAACCTTTATATAAGGTCTATTATTTTTTAAACTGTCGAAAAAAAATTTATTTAATAAGTTGGTTTTTTCCTTAGTCATTCCCACGCTCGTATAAATATTATTTTTTTCTAACTTCTTAATGCTTTTATTATTTGTTCTGGGATCTGGATCAACTCTAGCTATAAAAATTTTTTTAATACATGATTTAATTATTTGATCAGTGCATGATCCATTATGAGATTTATGATAGCAAGGTTCAAGAGTAACATACATTGTTCCTCCATAAGATTTACTGCCTGCTTTTTTAAGAGCTATCTCTTCTGCATGTGGCCTACCAGCTGGTGCAGTAACAGCTTTTGATAGGATTTTATTATTTTTAACAATCAAGCATCCGACCGAAGGATTAGGAAAAGTTTTTCCAAAATTTTTATATGCTAGTGAATGCGCCTTTAACAAATATTTTTTATGAATTTCACTCACGTTATTAACGAAAGTATTATTTTTCTTCTAAATTGTCTAAAAAATCCTCAAAATCTTTTACTTCTCTAAAATTCTTATAAACAGAGGCAAATCGAACATAAGCTACTTGGTCTAGGTTTGATAAAGCTTCCATAATATATTCACCTATGAGACTTGTTTTAATTTCCGTTTCCCCGGAATTTTCCAATCTTCGTGCTATAGCACTGACAATCTTTTCAATCTTATCCTGTTCAACTTTTCTTTTTCTCAAGGCTAGTGATAACGATCTGAACATTTTATCTCTATCAAAAGTTTCTTTTTGCCCATTATTTTTTATAACGATTAAATCCCTTAATTGGATTCTTTCAAAAGTAGTGAATCTAGAACCACATTGATCGCAAATACGTCTTCTTCTAATAGCAGTATTATCTTCAGTGTGTCTTGAGTCTTTGACTTGAGAATCTTCATGACTACAGAAAGGACAGCGCATTAATAAGCCTCATTATAAATCGGATAATTAGAACACAAATCTATAACCTTTTTATT
>Ga0187827_10003459_pt1 | contig 20372 bp, 18 predicted proteins | sample ETNtaG_39_FD_167969 | JGI IMG/M metagenome (GOLD analysis project Ga0187827, IMG submission 167969) | Marine microbial and viral communities from oxygen minimum zone, Eastern Pacific Ocean - ETNP2014_SV_150_PacBio MetaG (Illumina Assembly) | ecosystem: Environmental > Aquatic > Marine > Hypoxic... | reverse complement strand
CTAACGAAGAACGTTTTATCTGGAGTGGCGGGCGGACACCAAGGTATATCAGCCACGACGGATCGGGTGAATCGACGGCTGTTCGTGAACGGCTACTGAGCCATTCCAGATAAAACTGCGTTGAACTGAGTCACTTCGCCCCGGGTGTCAGGGCCTATGGGGATTCTATTGGGACGAGTTGGCCGCGTCCAGGACGAAATGCGGCGGCCGGGGTGGATTGGGCGGACAGGAAGGTCGTGGGATGGACGATTCGAAGTGCTTTTCCGTACATGCGGCAGCCGTCACGGGAGCCTCCGAACAGGGGATCGTGATGCTCAGGAAGCGCAGAATGTCGAGAAAGAGCGGTCATCTGCCCTGGAGATTAACGCCGAAAGGGACTTGCATGGCGGGAAGGGCATCCTATGCAGTTTGCCTTCTTTGCATTGCGGGCAGAGGGTGATGTCTTCGCCGGTCATGATGGTCAGCCACTGTTCGGGCGTTTTAGGTTCGGGCTTCTCGATCTCAGGGAAGTATCCAAGTGCCAGCATGGCCTGCCGCAGGAGCCGCTTTTTGTTGCGGTTGGCGTAAAGGCCATAGTGACGGATGCGATAAAAGTTGCCCGGGACCACGTGCTGGAGGTAGCGTTCCATAAATTCCTCGGGCTCGAGGGTCTGTTCTTTCGTCTCGCGGGTTTCACGGTCGTACCAGGTAAAGACGACTTCATCGTTTGTGATTTTGGTGAGGCGATGATTACCGAATGCTACCCGATGGGTGTAGCGTCCCAGGTAGTCGATAACGTCCTCGGGCCTCGCTACGGGCGGCTGGAGGTAGACGACCCATGGCTTTTCTGCAGCCTTGTTTACTAATTCATTAAAAGAGGTGTCGTCGCTCTGTTTGCTCTGCCATTTGATGTCGCCCTTTTCCCATGCGCCTTCGAGTTTGGCTGTGAAACACTCCTTGAAGGCTTCGCTTACTTCTTTCACATCGAAAAGGTATCTCTTGCTTTTCGGACGATTCCACCGTTTGCCGTCAAAGGAAAGTGCTCCGTGCGGGATGAGGCAGTGAAGATGGATATGTGTTTTGAGACGCTGATCCCAGGTGTGGAGGATAGCAGTGAGGCCGAGTGTGCCTTTTAGTTTTTCGCGGCCGAATTTCATGAATGTCTCTGCAGTGGCTTTGAAAAACAGATCGAAAAATACCTTACGATTGTGCATGGCCAAACCGTTGAATTCGTGGGGACAGGTGACCACTGCATGGAAATATTCCGTCGGCAGCACTTCCGCTTCACGCGCTTCTATCCACTTTTCTTTCGCAAGTGTTCCGCATTGATTGCAGTTGCGGTTGCGGCACGAGTTGTAGTGAGGACGTTCGAAACCGCAGCGATCACATTTTTCAAGATGACCTCCCATGCTGGCCGTGCGGCATCGGGTAATGTCTCGAATGGCGCGCGCCTGTTCGAATGTGACCGGATGGGTTTTCAAGTAGGTCGCAGCGTGCTTTCGGAAAACATCTGCTATGCACAGGGCGGCCTCAGCTCCGAGACCGGTGCCAGTGCTCTGAGGAAGCTGACTCACGGGTTACTCCTTATCTTCCTGAGGCGTCTCCGTGTCTTTCGAATCCGCGTCCGGAGGACGGATAGCGTCCGGGATGATCAGAAAATCGAAAGGGCTGCCGGTCTCTTGCAGGTGTTTGCGCGACACATGCAGGTAGCGCAAAGTGATAAGGATAGTCGAATGACCCATGAGCCGTTGAATGCGCAACGGGTCAACGCCCCGCTCGAGTAGATGGGTGGCGTAGGTGTGCCTCAAAGTATGAATCCCGCCCTCCTTGACGATGCCGGCCTTCTCTTTTGCCAGCTTGTACGCGCGCTGAGCTGCGCTCGACGTAAGGGGTTTGCCAGGAATGCCGCCGGGAAAGAGCCAGCGTTCGTCCCGGTGGGTCTGCCAGTACAGGCGGAGATCCTTAAGCAGGGACTCGGAGAGAGGCAAATAACGATCTCTGCGACCCTTCCCCTGTTCCACTTTAAGAACTCCACGATTGCCATCGATGTGGGAGACCTCGATATGCAGCACCTCGCTGACCCGAAGACCGCATGCATACTTGGTCATCATGATCATCCGATGTTTGAGGCAGGGGCACGCTTCGAACAGCGCAACGACTTCCTCCTCGCTCAGCACATTGGGAAGCCGTTTCGGCTTGCGGCGCGGCGGCAGCGGAAGCTCCACGTCGGGGCGTTTGAGTGTCTTGTGGTAAAAGAATCGCAGCCCATACGTATAGACTTTAATCGTGTTCCACTTCCGGCCCTGATCGACCATCAGATGTGCCAGCCAGGACCGGAGCTCTTCCGAGGTGATCTTATCGGGGGACTTCAGGTAAAATTTCGAGACCCGGCGAACCGCTCCCACATAATCCTTGATGGTCTTCTCGGTACGTCCGGCAAGGGTCATGTCCTCGATGAATCTTCTCCGTAGCGGCGACATGGCATCTCCTTTCTGCTTCAAGAGCCTGAATGAACGAATCGGAAAACGTCCGAAAGCGCTCAAACTTTCGCCCAGTTCGACGAACTCTTGAGCAGAATTCAAAGAAAAATGCCAATCCCTGGAAAGAGAGTCTCACACTTCGATGATCTCCCTTTTGGGCTTCACAGGAAAACAGTCTGAAATGCCGCCCAAAGCCACCGTATGAGAAATTTCACCAATGATAAAAACGCCCAGAACAGTCCCTTGCCGTTGCACGCCCACGTCAAAAAACTCACCCGAAGTGATTTAGTTCAACGCACTGCAATCACGGAGTATGGTGTTCCCAAGGAAATGCTGACCGATAACGGCCGCCAGTACACTAATTGGCGCGGCACTTCCCGCTTTGAGGCTGAGCTGAAAAAGGAAAGCGTGCGTCACATCAAATCACGCCCGCAGCACCCGATGACGCTGGGCAAAGTCGAACGGTTCTGGCGCACTATTTGGGATGAATACCTTGGGCGTGCGCAATTCGACAGCTTCGAATCGGCGCAGGCCCGGCTCGCCCTCTGGGTAAAGCACTACAACCACCGGCGTCCTCACAGTTCGCTCGACGGAATGTGCCCAGCCGATCGGTTCTTCGGTGTCGAAAGTGAGCTTCGGCTCTTAATCGAAAAAAGCATCCAGCAGAACATTCTGGAGTTGGCTCTGCGGGGCGAACCTCAGAAACCGTTTTACATGGTTGGCCGAATGGACGGCCAGTCCGTCGTCATGCGTGCCGAGAAGGGGAAGCTGGTCATGCAAATAAATGACGACAAGGAACAACCCCGACAAGAACTCATTTATGATTTAAAGAAAGGAGACTTCTCTCATGTCAGCGAACTCGTCGAAAGCACCCGCCAGGAAGAAATCCCGCCAGCGCCCGACACGCCAGTGGACCGCCCGCCAGAAAGTGGAAGCGGTATTGGCGTTGTGGACAGAACGTCGGAAACCTTCCGAGCTCTGCCGGGAACTGGAGATCCGGTGGACGACCCTCGACAACTGGCAGAGCCGCGCACTGGAAGCGATGCTCCATGTGCTCGAGCCGAGACAGCGCAAGGAAGAAGAGAGGCCGCCGGCGCTTACGACCCGCCTCCAACAGCTGCTGGAGAAGAAGACCCCGAAACCCAGTCAGAACGCCCTTTCGTCACGCCTGGAGAAACGCCTCGACACCATCGAGTCGAAGCCCCCTTCCACCCCTTAAACGAAACGGATGACGAAACCGTCCGGGAAAGGAACCCCATTGTCCAGGCAGAAACGGCGTCCGGAAAAAGCGCAGAAGGAGCGTGCCCGTCAGAGACTGGAAGTCATCTTCAAGGTCCGCAGCGGGCAGATGACAGCCGTCCAGGCTGCAGAGAGCCTCGGTGTCTCCCGCAAGACCTACTACGAATGGGAGAACCGGGCCCTCAACTCCATGCTCCATTCATTGGAGGATGGGAAACCGGGCCGTCCGCCGAGCCCTGTCGACCCGGAGAAGGAATCCCTCCAGCAGAAAGTCAACGAACTGGAGAAGGAACTCATCCTGGCCAACCTCAAGCTGGACGTCCAGGAACTCCTACGGGATCTCCCAGAAGCGAGAGCGACGAAAGAGACGACCCGAGAGACATCCCGGACACGTTCTAAAAAGAACAACAGAACAAAAAAGAAGTAGTTCACAGAATGTATACCACCCGAGAAAAGACAGGCCTCCCCTGGCGCGCCCTGTGCGACACCACCGCCGTGAAGTATTCCAGCCTCATGCGATGGCAGCACCGCCTTGCGCACCACGAGCCCGTCGTCCAGCAGCCCGGCCCCAAGAAGGTCGAGCCGCTGGATCTCGGACGGCTTCAACCAGACATCGACGCACTCCGTCACAGGAATAAGCGAACGTACGGTACATCCGAACTTCATCAACGATATGCACAGAGCATCTCAAGACGAGACTTCGCCGAACTTGTTGACCAGGCACGAAGAGACGCCCGCAAAGAACACCGAGCCATGCAGCGCACCATCGAATGGCATCTGCCAGGCCTCGTCTGGAGCATCGACGAATCCGAACTCTGGAAAGATACCCATGGAAACAGCATCAAAATGCTCACCGTTCAAGACATGAGCTCAGCCTACAAATTCCAACCCCTGGTCGCGACCTCATTCCACGGCGAAGAGATCGCCGGCCATCTCAAATCCCTGTTCCGCAAATACGGCCCACCCCTGTACCTCAAGCGAGACAACGGAGGCAACCTCAACCACCAGGCCGTCAACGAGACCCTCTCAAACGAGCTGGTCTTGCCGCTCAACAGCCCAACCTACTACCCTCCCTACAACGGTGCCATCGAACGTGGGCAGGGAGAGATCAAGGAGGCCCTTCGGGAGAAACTGAAGTATCGCCCAGCATGCCCAACTGACCACGTCGAAGCATGGGCTGCGACCGCAGCCAACGACCGGAATCACCAGGAACGCCACCGCCTAAGGGGACGTAACTCATGCCAGACATTTTTTACTGATAAGGATCGAGCCAGGCATCACCGCCGGCTCAGAAAGGAGATTTATGATGCCCTGATCGAAAAACAAACTATCATCCTCGCCGCCATGGAAGAGCGGAACAAGCGCGATAAGGAAACCGCCTGGCGCATCGCAGTCGAACAATGGCTGGTAAAAAACCAGCACATCACCATCACCCAAAACCAGCAACTGTCACCCCATTTACCTGTAAATCTGTCTCATAATTAGGTTGTCTGTACAATGAACTTCGGGAGCATCCTGGCGCAATTCCTATCAATGTGGTCGTTTAAGCGAGCATTGGGGTGTGCCCCTATAAATGGGTGAGGGGCGAACTTCGATCCGTTGTCCCCTATTCTCATAAGAGCTCTCAATTGGCATCTCCTTAGCCGAATAACTCGGATCTGCTTTTACCTGTGTTGGCTGAAACCTCCCTGTATACTTAGAAGTTCTTGCGCCCGTATGTTTGATCAAATCTCAGAGGCACCTATCCGAGACCGTGCCAGAGATACTCATATTGACTTCTTTCAGAACGCTGCTCAGGTTTCGTGTGCAGCTCTATATCCTTATTTGTGATCGGCCTAGAACCGGAATTCATTTTTGCTTTCCTTCAACCATCCGGGAAAGCCAGATGACATTCCCTTTCCAATACAGCCCCTTGGGTAGTGGCACTTTTTCATTTGCAGATGCAGGTGAGCCAACTTGCTTGTCTTTGAGGAAATCTCGCAAGACTTTCTCAGCTTCGACGAGGCTACTGCAACCAGTTGAAAACTGGTGCCGCTTGCCTCTGATTGTCTTGTTCACCCAGAAGACATCGCCACGTTGGTAAAGCCCTTTGGGGAGCTTTGCCCCCTCTGCGCTGTTTGAAAGCTCCTGCGTTCACCGAAGAAAAGCAGATGTGCGTCATTGAGAGACATCTTGCTACATCGAGCGTCACGAGCAGGCACTAAAAAAGCGCCCGCAAGCGATTGCCTGCAGACGCTTTAAGATGAAAAACGCTCTAACTGAAGGAGTTAGAATGAGAATTGGCGGAGAGAGAGGGATTCGAACCCTCGGAGGAGGTCTGAACCCCCTCACATCATTAGCAATGATGCGCTTTCAGCCACTCAGCCATCTCTCCGCACCAGTCCAGATTTTCAAGGCCGGGGATGCTAGCAAAAGCACGCACCGAGTCAATCGGGAGCACCACGTGGGAAGACTTCCAGCCGGAGATACTGGGTTTGCCTTCCTCCTCGTCTTAATCTCAAACTGCTCCGGGGCAAAGATTAAGACGAAGAGAAAGATAAAGCTCCAGCATTAACCTGTCCGCTTTGAGGAAACTCTGTTCTGGCCTTTCAAGCCAGCGAGTGATTATCAGCGAATCTGGATGCCTGTCCTACGGTTTCCTGCTTCACACAAACTGATCTTTCAATGCCCACAATCCAAGCGCCGGATTGCTGATATAGAAAACTTGCTCACCGTCGCCCATTACATTAAACCCATTCTTCAGCTTGTCAGGATCATATCTTTCCAACAACTGACCCAGGTCCGCGTATTTAAAATTCACACTTTCAGTCTCCGTTCTTGAAAGGTGCCCCGGCGCGTAAGTGATACTGAAGCGTCCTTCGCTGCTGCCGTGAATGAGATGGGCTGCGGCTGACCGGTTGGCCGCGAGATCGTCGTTTTGCTTCACGGCCTCCAGAGTTTCCCGCGTGCCTCGATATCCATACTTGCGGATCAGGCGATCGATTTCACCATCTTCGCCGAATTCCCTGAGCCCGGGCGCGAGGACGATGAGCTCACCGTCGTCAGCCATGGCCATTCGAGTGCGGTAGACGGACTTGTTGCCAAGCCATGTGCTCTTGAACTCGCCGTGATCAAGAAATACGACCACTTTCTGCAACGGCTCATCGAGCAGATCGAGATTCACCTGTTGGCTGAGCCCGGCCGCATCATTGAAGCATTCCGTGCCCTCGCCGATGTAGAGGCCGCGGGTAACCAGATTGCCATCGTCATTATTCGAACGAACGGTCAGTGCGTAAACAATCGGCAGATCCTGTGTGAAGTTTTCTTCCGCGTAATTGAATACGGCTCGTACCGCGGTCTGGCTGCGACCCATGATGTTTTCCATTCCCACGACTGCGCCGAGGAAGTGTGTTTTGTTGATCGTGTCCTTGCCGCCGGTGCCCACGAAGATGTTCTTATTCTGGTTTGCCATGCCGATGACCTCGTGCGGCACTACCTGGCCCACTGACAGTATCAGGTCGTAGTTTCCATCAGTGAGCATGCGGTTCAGCTCAATGCTGATTGCGTAATCCACAAGCCCGCCCGAGACCTCGGAAATAAAACTGCCCGGCACTTCCCCCAGCTTGACCAGACCATTCCGCCAATCGTGAACGTGTATCGTGTCACGAGGTACCGAGCCGAACATCGTTTCGATCTGGGATTCGGTCATCGGCGAATGGGTGCCGAGCGCGGGCAGGATGTCGATTACCGCGCTGCCGCTGAGAAGCTCAAATACGTCTTCCGCGATTTCACCTGCCCCCGAATGGAACCGCGTGAAATCAGGCGGAATGATGAGCACGCGCTTGAGGCTCCCAAGCTGCGCGAGAGCATTTTGAAGGTGGTCTTTCTGCTGTGCCCGCGAAATGACGGTTTCAGGCCTGCCGGTAGATAGGTACGTGGTCATTACGTATTACTCACTATGTGATCTGCATTCATCACAGCCTTGCCACGAGACATATAAGTCAGCACGCAAATCGCGAGGAACATCATGGCGACGACGGCTGCGATGGCCAGATAGACGTGTGCAAACGAGTAGGCTTTGATGATCCATGGCACGCCCAGCACGGCGAACGAACCGCATCCGAAAACAAAAATGAACTTTACTCCGTAGGCAGTGGTGCGGAGCCGCTCGGGCGTCAGCCGTGCAACCAGACTGTTTTCGATTGGCTGCATTCCAAGATTACAGAAGATGAAGACACCAGCCGCGGCGTAGAGAGGCGCCCCCATCAGCGAGTACATAGCGAGAGCGAAAGGTATACTGACCAAGTGGAAAACCATGTACAGAAATCGCAGGTCATAGCGGTCCGCCAGGCGGCCGCCGAGCATCTGTCCAATGCTGCCCACGAAGAAAAGCAAACCAGTGACGATGCCAAACCCGGTTTCAGAGCTTTGGCGTTCTTCGAGGTAGCCGGGCAGAGAGAGCGCGTTCGCCCGGTAACTCAATCCTCCAAGCATCATGGCCACGAGGAGCACGCAAAAGAGATCCAAACGCCCCTGTCCATGTGCCTGTGTCTCCGTGGCTTCCCTCGAAGGGCTCTCATCAATCTTCAACAGCGAAACGGGAATACCAAGCGCCAGGAGCATGAGCCCAAGGATGACGAACGATCCCCGCCACCCGTAAGGTATGGCGGTCATCTCCGTAAGGATTGGTGACAAGGCGATCCCCGCGCTGCCGCAGATGGCGTTCAAACCAAGAGAAGTTCCTCGCCTTGTCATCGTTTTCGAGAGCAGGCTCATTCCTGTTGGATGATAGATGCTTGCCATCACGCCAACGAGAGCCAGGCCGGCGGTGAGCTCAAACCTGGATGTCGGATCTGCCAGCGCCACAAGCATCAGCGCCGGGCCAACTCCGAGGGCGCCCAGTTTGACACCCCAGTTCGCACGGAGCCTGTCGGCCAGAAGACCTATGGGCAGTGCACAGATTCCAAACAGCAGGTAACAGAGGAACCCCCACGGGTAAATTTCCTCTTTTTTCATGCCGGTGGTCTGTGCCATGATCACCGCGGCCGTGGGAAAGACGAGCATCGCGATGTGGCAACCGAAATGGCCGACACCGGTGAGAGCAAGCGTTTTCTTTTCGTTGGAAGTCAAGTTCTGAACTGCTGATAGACGACCGGCGGAATCGAGCGAAGTGTTTGGTTCCCGCGTCACAGGTCAACTCGAATCAGAGAACCATTTTCTCTGATGTGCATTCTCTGCTAGCCTGCCACCAGATGCATATACCTTCTCCAGCAAGGAGCTACTGATGGATGAAATCACGACAGCAAGCGGATTAAAATACACGGACCTCGAAGAAGGCGATGGCCAGGTCGCCGCGCCGGGCAATGCGGTCTCGGTGCTGTACACGGGATGGCTTACGGACGGCAAGATGTTTGATTCCACAAGTAAGCGGGGGGATGCACCTTTCGGATTTAAGCTCGGGGCAGGGCAGGTCATCAAAGGCTGGGACGAAGGCGTCGCCGGCATGAAGATCGGCGGCAAGCGCAAGCTCACGATCCCTCCTGAGCTGGGTTACGGGGCTAGCGGCGCCGGCGGGTTGATCCCGCCGGATGCTACTTTGATTTTTGAAGTGGAACTGCTGGCACTTAAATAAGAGGAGAACCCGGAACCCCAGGAAAGTCTTTGGACAATGCCGGCGCTCGATAACTTTGATGCCGCCAGATTCGCGCGGAGTCTTCTCAGTTGGTTCGGCACGCACAAACGCGAGCTGCCGTTTCGAAGCACCAGGGATCCCTATGCCATCTGGGTCTCGGAGGCCATGCTGCAACAGACGCAAGTCTCGACAGTGCTGCCGTACTTTGAGCGGTTCATGAAACGCTTCCCGGACCTTCGCGCTCTGGCTGAATCCGAGCTCGATGAAGTGCTCACGCTCTGGGCAGGGCTCGGTTACTATCGCAGAGCCAGGTTCCTCCATCAGGGCGCAAAGGTCATTCTGAATGACCACAATGGGATCTTTCCGGCAACGCTGGATGATGTCATTGCCCTGCCCGGTGTCGGTCGCTACACGGCAGGCGCTATTCTCAGCATCGCTTTCGAGCAACCGGTACCCATTCTCGATGGCAACGTGGGGCGCGTGCTCTGCCGCGTTTTCGAGCTTGGCGGAGACCCGAAAAAAGGCCAGACAAACAGAAAGCTCTGGCAACTGTCTTCCGATCTCATACCGCCGGAAAACGCTGGTGATTTCAACCAGTCACTGATGGAACTGGGCGCGCTGGTCTGCACGCCCCGTTCGCCGGCCTGTTCCAATTGCCCGGTGCATTCTCAATGCTCTTCTCTCGCCAACGGCAGTGAAAAACGGTTTCCAGAGATGCCGGAGCGGCAGAAGACCAGCTATGTCAAAGTCGCCACGGCCGTCGTGAAAAGGAGGGGGGCCATCTTGATCTGCAAACGCCCGTTTGAAGCAGTGAATGGCGGCATGTGGGAGTTCCCGAGCTATGAAAAAGATAGCTCGCAGCCTTCGGACACTTTCCTGAAGAATAAGCTGCTCGAGCATCTGCGTCTTCAAGCGGAAACGAAAGAATGCCTGATGACACTCAAACACTCGATTATGAGCCGCCGATTTTCTGTGGAGGTTTTCCACTGCAGGGCCGGTGGAAAGGCCGCGTGCGACGATTACGACGACATCCGCTGGGTAAGACTTTCCAGCCTGCCCCGGTTCGCCATGGCTTCCGCTCCGAACCAGATCCGAAAGAAGCTGTTGGCATTGCACGGCCCCGAGAAATCGCGACCATAGCTGAACTGCTGCAGTCACTGCTTGAATGCCACATGTTCGAGCGAAAATCCCTTCAATGAGAACATACTTTGAAGCCGCGCAAGATTCCCCAACATCTTTTTGATGAGAAAGAGCTGGAAGTAATTCAGGATGTCCTGGATGTGCTCGAAGACTCTCTAAAATCTGAAAAAGTGATCTGGGACAACCTGCGCCGCCTTTCGCGACTGGGCGAACTCGTCCGTTCATACCCTTCGTTGAATTCATCGAGCAAGTTGGGCCAGAGCCACCGCAGCCGTGATACCCTCGTCCGGCACCTCACCAAAAATCAGCCTGAATCTCCCCTGGATTTTCCACTCAAAATCCGGCTCGCACGCGATTTCATTTATGCGAAGACTCACCTTTTCCGGGCTCTTGGTATCGCGCTGGACACAGCTTCAGAGTCGCAGCAGATCGCAGATCTGAAAGACACGGTAGTCGCCGAGATCGGGCAATCGATCTATACGCTCCTCGTGGAAGATCTTCTGAGCCAGATTATGACAGATCATGAAGCGAATGCCGCGGTCAGGGAAAGTGCGAGCTTTATGCTGATCAATTTCTGGGAGGACACGATCCAGCTTGAGATCGATGATTTCTGCCCAGTGCTGGAATCCGCATGGGAAGCGCGCAACAAGCTGGTCCTCGACTACGGCACTCTGATGGGCAGTATGGAAATCATGCGTCTGATGGCTTCAGCGAGTGACCCGCAGTTTATGGAGCTTTTCCTCGGCGAGAGCACTACCCGGGAACGCCAGGCATTTGAAGAATTCCTGTTCGGCCTCTCCCACGAGCAGATCAACAAACTGCGAAAAGAGATGAATCTGCGCGAACTCACCGTCGTGGACAGTGAATGGGTCATGCAGATTCTCAAGCTTGAGCCAAACTCGCTCTTTTCCGGGGTTCTCGATCCTGAAGCTATGTTCAATTCATTTCGTGCGCGCAAACTGGCCGCGGCCTACCGGGCGATGAGAAATTCACGCGGGCCGAAGCGGACGGCAGAATTCTTCATGATGGTGCGAATTCTGGAGAGCGGCTGAGATGGCGAACAAGCCTGAACTCGAGCTTCAGACGACGACGCTCTGGGAATACCCTTCTCAGCATTACGGCGACTCCAATCAGGGGGACCAGGCATACAAGGGAGCGACCCCTTCCTGGATCATCTGGAATCTGCTCGAACGCTACACGCGCAAGAACGACCTGGTGATCGATCCCATGTGCGGCAGCGGCACAACCCTCGATGTGGCACGGGACCTGGGCCGTCGCGCTCTCGGGTACGACCTGTCTCCACAACGCTCTGACGTCCTTAAGTGTGACGCTCGTAAACTTCCCCTGGAAGACGCCAAAGCCGATTTCGTTTTTATCGATCCGCCCTACTCGACCCACATCGAATACTCGGACGACCCCCGCTGTATCGGCAAACTTGATGCCATGGATCCGGCTTATTACGAATCCATGGGGCAGGTCATTTCCGAGCTCCATCGCGTCTTGCGCAATCGCCGTTACATGGCCCTTTACTGTTCAGATTCGTTTCGGAAGAAGAAACCCTTTTGCCCGATCGGTTTCGATCTGTTCGCGCTGCTGCGTCAGCACTTCAAACCTGTCGATATCATCTCGGTGGTCCGACACAACAGAAAGCTGAAAAGGGGCAACTGGCATCGTGAAGCCATCAAAGGAAATTATTTCATGCGCGGATTTAACTACCTTTTTATTATGAAGAAGGAGAATGATGAGCGATGAGTAATGAGTAATGAGTAATGAGCCTTACGAACATAAGGTCAGCTCAGAATGTCCCTCCAATCTTGAATGGTTCAAATCGCTCCTGATCTTTAGAATCGTAAATCCCGCGACAGGCTCTAAATAAACAAGGCTGCCAACCCCAATGAAACTCACTCTCGCTTTCATCCTCCTGACCTCCGCCCTCTCTGCAGAAGGCTACTTCAGCGGAAGAGTCACTAAGAAACGGACAGCGCATTACAACATCCAGTGCGATGTCAGTGCTGCCTTTACCCGCGAAGTGGCGATGCATCTGGAAGCCATCTATGCGGAGTATTATCGGCGGCTTCGGGATTTCGGCGGCAAAATCAAGGAGCGGTTCAACGTCCACATCTATAAAAAGAAGGAAGACTACTTGAAGCTCGTCGGGCCTAATCTTGCCGGCACTGCGGGCATTTACATTTCTCGAAAGAAACTTCTTGCAGCTTACGTGGGCTCGATGACCTATGAGCAAGTCCTGCGGACCGTTTATCACGAGGGCTTTCATCAATTCACCGACGCGTTTCTTGGTGGGACCAGGAACATGCGACCATGGATCTCTGAAGGCATGGCGCAGCTCTTCGAGGATGCGACCTGGAACAAAAGGAAATTCGAGATCGGAGAAGTACCGACTTTCAGGCTTCACGTGCTTGACAGGGTCCGGAAGGCCGGCAAGTGGATACGCCTGCGCGACCTCGTCGAGATGGATCATCGACAGTGGGGTGCGAACGTTCGAACCGACCGGATGCTCGCCATGGCCGAGTATCAGGAATCGTGGTCCGTGGTCCACTTCCTCGTCTACGCCAGCCGGGGAAAGTATCGAAAGGCCCTCATCAACTACCTGCGTTATTTGAACAAAGGCGAGGCCGCGCTGGTCGCCTTTCGAAAAGCGTTCGGCACGAACATGACCGGCTTCGAATCCAAATGGAACGCGTATGTGAAGTCACTCAAGCCGAGCCCAAAATTTCAGTGCCGCGAAAATCTCTCACTCCTGGGTGTGATGCTTGATAACGCAGCCGGTGCTCAGACCGTGCCCGCTGATATGTCCGCCTACAAGGTTTACATCGTGAACCTGTTCAAGACGCGGGGGCTTACCATCACGCCGTACGGCCGCGAGCCCATAAGCTCAAGATCCCCGAAAGCCGTTGAGAGCCTGTTCAGATGCCCCATTCATAAGAATGCCGACAAAGAGCAGAGCTACGTGCTGAATATGGATGCCAATGCAAACAACGCGGCAGGCCGGCTCAAGACAGCCTCCATCCAGTGCCTTCATCATGGGAACATGACGTTGAGCGTCCGTAGCGTCAAGGACGAGGGAACAGGCAGGTACCGGCCTGTGGTGGAGGAGACGGTGGGCAAGAAAAAATAAAACGAAAATCCTCACCGATTTGTTAGACTGATCGACATGCGAAAAACGGGCAGAATCGAAACAGCCAAAGGCCGTATGGCCATTCTTGTGGGAGGAGGGCCGGCACCCGGCATCAATGGCGTTATCTCGGGCGCGGGTATCGAGGCCATGGATAACGAGTTTGAAGTCATTGGCCTTTACGACGGTTTCAAATCCATCTGCGACCACGAGGACATTGACCTCTTTGACGAGACCGGGCCTGCCAGGCTGCTCGGCTATAACGATTTGACCCGCATCCACTGGGAAGGTGGCACGATTCTCAGGACCGCCAGGCGGCGCCCCGCCGATGATGAACTGGAAAAGGCTGTCAAGAATCTCAAAGACCTCGGTATTGATTTTCTCTTGACGATTGGTGGTGACGATACCCTGACATCTTCACGCCGAATACGCGATGCTGCCGACGGCGCCATCGGCGTCGCGCATGTCCCCAAGACCATCGATAACGATTTACCCCTGGCGGCCAATACACCAACTTTCGGTTTCGAGACGGCACGTCATGTGGGTACTGAGATCGTTAACAGTCTGTCTTACGATGCGAAGGCCACGAACCGCTGGGTGTTCGTCATTATGATGGGACGCTCCGCCGGGCATCTTGCGCTGCACGTGGCAAAAGGCGCCGGCGCAACCTGCTGCATAATTCCTGAAGAATTCAGCGAAGATGCCGACCTCACCCTTGGCGATGTGGCCGACACTTTGATCAGTTCGATGCTAGTGCGCGCCACCCCACCAAGGGGCCGGCTTGATGGGGTGGCTGTCATTGCGGAAGGCGTCATCGGCAGATTGTGCGATGCCTCTTTGGAGGAGATGAAAGAGGACGGTCTGGCGACGATTGGTTATGACGACCATTCCCAACTCAAGTTCGCGGACATCCTGTTCGGCCGGGCACTGCAACTGAAAGTGCAGGATCGCCTGGATGACTTCACTTTCAACGGTGGCCCGAAACTGACTGACGGAATCGTTGTCAAGAACATTGGCTATGAATTGCGCTGCCACCACCCGATCCCGTTCGACGTGGAATACACACGCGACATGGGATATGCGGCCACACGTCTATTGCTGTCCGGCAAATCGGGCTACCTGATTTCACTCGAGAATGGTTCGACGAATCCGATTCGGTATGAGGATCTTCCTCTCGACGATGAAGGCCGGGTCATACCACGCCTGGTCGACATCGAGTCAGAGTCGTATCAGGTCGCACGCAAATACATGTTTCGCATCGATAAACAGGATCTGCAGGACGAGGAGTTTGCCGTCCGACTGTCAGAAACAGCAAACATGACCGTGGAGCAACTCAAGGTGCGCTTCAGCCATATGTTTGCAGTGCAGGCATACAACCCGCCGGCCTTTTAGTTCTGGGTGTATTGGCTTCTTCTTTTTCTTCGCCATAAGCGCAGCAGCCTTTGCTTCGTGATTTAGATGAAGATTGAGACTGAGACGAAGACTGAGAATGCAAACCATACCGATCACCATCCCGGACCAGGCAGTTCGGGATGCTATCCGCACTCGGTTAAAGGAATCTTTCCTGGTGGAGGCCAGTGCGGGATCCGGAAAGACCCACTGCCTGGTTGAACGGATGGTCGCTCTCATCCGGGAAGGCGAAGCCACCGTAAACCACATCGCTGCGATTACCTTCACTGTGAAAGCTGCCGGTGAGTTGCGCGGACGTTTCCAGAACGGCCTCGAGCACGACCTGAAAAAAACCGAATCAGGCACCCGGGAATTCGAACGACTCAACGATGCGCTTGCGCGGCTCGAGCAGGCATTCATCGGTACGATTCATTCTTTCTGCGGGCGGCTGCTCCGGGAACGGCCGGTGGAAGCTGGTATCGATCCGGAATTCCGGGAAGGGGACGACCTGCAGATCGAGCTGCTGAAGAGAGAGACGTGGCAGTCATACCTGGAGGACGTTCACCTCGGCCGCGAGAAACTGCCCGAGGACTTCGCGCGTTCAGGGCTTTCGCTGATCGGCTTGCAGGGATTGTACGAGCAGCTCAGCGAATACGATGACGTTGAATTTGAAAGCTCATCCACGCCAATACCGATTAATGCCCTCGAGAATGCACTCAGGAAAACTTTCGAGTTTATGGACCAGGCAAATGCGGTCATGCCCGAGCGTCCTCCCCCCGGCCGTTCGTGGGAAGGCCTGCAGGAAAACTTGCTGCGCGCGAATGCGATCCGAGCCCATCTGAACACCACGAAGGAAGCAGACGTGGTCCGTTTCCTCGAACTCTTCGAGACCGGCGAGGTCAGGCAATATGTGTACGGGCAGGAGGGCGGCAAACGTGTTCAGATTCCGTGGTGGACTACGCGGGAGGCAGGCAAAGCAATGCTTGGCGCCGTAAACGAGCTTCGCGTCGGCACCCTTCTACCGGCCTTGAATGCGTGGAGGACATGGTGTTACCCACTTGCACTTGGGGCGGTGGAAAAGGCGGTGGATCATTTTCGCGTGCGACGCCGTCAGGCCGGGGTCCTCAGCTTCCAGGATCTCCTGATGGACTCCGCAAAGCTGCTCCGTGATTCGCCTTCATATGCTGAAGTGCGCGAGTATTTTCGAGAACGGTTCACTCACATTCTCGTCGATGAGTTTCAGGATACGGACCCCATTCAGGCGGAGGTGATGTTTCTTGTCACCGCTGAAGATCCTGCAGAAACCGATTGGAAGCGGGCAGCGTCCCGCCCGGGCAGCCTCTTTGTCGTGGGCGATCCAAAGCAGAGCATCTATCGGTTTCGCCGGGCGGACATAAGTATCTACGACCTCGTCAAAGAAAAATTCGCGGGGAACGTTCTCACACTGACAGCCACATTTCGCATCGCCGAGGGTTTGTGCGAACGGCTCAACCCGGCCCTGCAGGGGCTCATTGAAAAACACAAGACACCCTACCAGGCCACATATACCGATCTCGATCCTGTCCGGCCGGCCGCGGTCAAAGATCCCGTTCGCCATGTGTACCACGAGACCGTCAAGGGCAATATCCCGGACCACACGAAGAACTATCGGGTCGCACTCAAAGACGCTGAAGCGATATCCAGAATCATTTCCGATATGAAAGACTGGTCGCTCAGTCTGTTCGATGATCATCTGGAAGGCGATGTTTGCACACGAAAACGGAGTGGTGTCAGATGGGGCGACTTCCTCATCCTGACGCGGCAGAAATCGCATCTGCCGATTTACGCGACCGCGCTTGAGAAGCTCGGCATTCCATATCGAGTCTCAGGCGCAAACGCCTTCAAGGGGCGCGAAATCAGCCCCTTCATGAATCTGTTGATCGCGGTCGCCGATCCGGAAAACTCCGTGGCGCTGGTTGCCTACCTTCGGGATGCGCTAGCCGGTATCAGCGACGAAACCCTCTATCAGTTCAAATCCGCCGGTGGCTCGTTCGAAAGCCTGTGGCAACTGCTGCGTAAATCTGAAGAGCTCTCACCTGAAATCCATTCGTCTGCCCTGCATCTCAAAGCAGGTACGGACTTCGTTCGCAGATGTCTGCCGTCTGTTGCTGTCGAACGCATTCTTGAAGAATCAGGTCTTCTTGCGCTGACCCGTTCGCAGGAAAGCGGCGGCAGCCGGGCCGGCTCGCTTTTGAAAGTGGTTTCTCTTGCGAGGCGCATGGAACGCGAGGGGTTGAGCTTTGTTGAGATTGTGGCCCGGCTCGAAGGAATCCATGAAAGCAAGACCAGCGCGGACTACAGCGAATCGTTGAGCCTCCATCCCGCTCAAGAGGACGCGGTCACCCTGATGAACCTTCACAAGGCCAAGGGCCTCGAAGCACCGGTCGTCTTTCTGGCTGACCCGCGCACTTTGTCCTGGCATGCCCCTCGTTTGCATGTCCGCCGGACAGGTGGCCGTGCCGAAGGCTTCATCAAAGTTACAGGCAGGCGTGCAGACGGCAGCGAGGCCGTTCTTGCGCAGCCGCCGGATTGGGAACAGCTCGAACAGATCGAAACGGAATACATGAAGGCCGAAGAGAATCGGTTGATCTACGTGGCTGCCACCCGCGCCCGGGATGTGCTCGTGATTTCTCAATACCACCGCAGTTCAAAGCCGCCGACGCCGGCCCCTGACCGGCCATGGGAACCGCTCTTCAACCGAATCAAAGATCCTCTGCAGCTCGCAATACCACGTGAGCCCGAGCTCGAATACGCGCTGCCGCCGGAGGGCTTGAGCCGCGAGGATCTCCAAAGAAAGGCAGACCAGAATCGGCTGGACCTCCGCACACAGACGCACGCGCATATCACTGCGCACGCTCTGGCCGCTGATTCCGGCACTGTGAAGCAGGCTCAATCAGATCCGCATCGAATTGGTGGGGCCCAATGGGGAACGGTCATCCACCGACTCCTCGCAGACTGTGCTCTGTTCGACCGGCCAGCGTCGGAAATCCTGGCCCGGAGATATCTGGGGGAAGAAGGGCTATCAGAGGAGCTCACAGGGAAAGCGGTAGACGATGTCGAGACGGTCAGGGATTCCAGCCTCTGGCAGCGTCTTGCCAATTCAGAGGCAAGGTATGTTGAAGTGCCTTTCGCCATAAAGCTCCAGCCCGGGGAGGAGGAAGAATTGGAGGTTCAGGCAGCGACCACCGGTTTCCCTACTCTGTTCAAGGGAACGGTGGATCTCGCATTTAAAGAGAAAGCAGGCTGGGTGATCGTGGACTACAAAACAGACGCAACCGATGGCCGGCTCGATGAACTCAAGGAACATTACCGGCCACAGATATCGTTTTACGGCCGGGCCTGGCACAAACTGGTCGGAGAGCCGGTTCAGGAGACGGCGTTGTATTTTCTGGATGGCGGGCACTACGTGTTGTTGAGTTGAATTGATCTCAATTCGTCGGCCTTTCCTCGAACTCAACCATGTATCGCCCTTTGATGTTCTCGTTGTAGTAATGTCCCATGGACCGCGCGGATTTGAACTCATCCCAGATCTTCCGCGGCAATCTGGCGTGGATGTATCGGCTGTCACGAATACGGAAGACGCCGTAACCGAATCCACTCTCATCGTGGTAAAAGTCTGCTGACCGAATCCAGGAGCTTCGTGATGTTTCCGCCACTTCTCGAGTGAGATTCTTCGATTCGATAAAGGTCAGTGCATCACTTTTCGTTCTGAACGATTCCGGCATCCTTGTGCACGAGCACAGGAGGATGAGTAGTGAGCAGTGTTTCAGGAGCCTCATCTGGATGATCTATTGAGCGGGGCCGCGATAAAAGTCGCTTCAAACTGTACTCATTCCTTGTGACATTTTCCCTGCCCCTGCAGTGTGGCCAAGGCTACCCTGATGACCATTCACCGATTACTGCGCCTGCCGCTGCCGCTTGAGCATCTCAATTTCCGGCTTGACGATATCCTCGTAACACTTGGGACAGATGCTGTGGCTGAAGTCCGCTTCCGAGTTATCCCGTAGGTAAGATTCGAGATCCTCCCAATACTCGCTCTCGTTCCGAATGGCCTTGCAGTACGAGCATATGGGCAACAGTCCCCTCAACTGTTTGATATGCGAGAGAGCTGTCTCCAGTTCATGACGCGCTGGGACAAGCTGTCCTGCATCCCGATGATTCTGCGCCCGACATCCAGCCGTGCGCGCAGCTCATCGCGGTCAAACGGTTTCTTTACGTAATCGTCCGCGCCGGTTTGCAGGCCGGTAACGATGTCTTCGGTCTGACTTTTTGCGGTCAACAGAATGATGTACGTGGGTCTGTCAGTTTCCTTCTCACGGACCCGGCGGCAAACCTCAATTCCATCCTGACCGGGCATGACCCAATCGAGAATGGCCAGCCTGGGCGCGTCATCTCCATCAAGCTCTTCCCATGCCTCATTGCCATTTTCTGCTGCGATGACCTCGTACCCCCAAGTCTCAAGAGACTTTTCGAGTACTCGCCTTGAAACCAATTCGTCTTCTGCGATAAGAATGCGCATATCGGGACCCATGAATGATGCGCTGCCACATTCCAAGATACCTGGAGTAGGATACGGCGCAAGGGAACTGTTCTGGGCTGCCGATCAGCAACAGAACCCCAAACCACTCATCGCCCGTTAGACTATCACCCATAAGCTTGCCCTGTCCTTTTCCCATACCGCAGCCGTTGGCCCCATAGCCTCTACGCCCGTGCGTACTCTGAAGACCTCAACTAAATGAACTCATCCGAACTGTTTCTGAACGATGTGCATCCGCGAATTCTCTTTGGACCGGATGATGTTCCTCTGCTGCGAGAAAGGGTGAAGAAGGGGATCCCAGCGAAGACGCTAGCGGAGATTCTACGACGGTCGGAGCGCTACACTGACCCGAGCTCAGAGGACTATGTGGATCTCTCTTCCGGGCTTGGTAAGGCTCTTGAACGGGGAACGAGAGACCATCGAAACAACCTGTCGGACGCGTTTCACTGCCTGCCCTTCGCTCGGGTCTTGACGGGAGAGAATTCATGGTTCGAGAGATTTGAACCATTTCTGAACGCAGTGTCAGATGACGAACCATTCGCCAGGTCCAGCCTTCTGACCGCGTTGCCTCTTGCATTTGACCTGCTCCACGCGGACCTGGATGAAACCATGCGCAACAAGCTTTCTGCGATCATCCGAACGATGGTGACCACTTATCAGGAGACGGCACTGGCGACCACGGGCAACATTGTCTGGGGCCTGGGTACGAATACGTTCATCAGTCCTTTTGGCCATTACCCGATTGCTCTAGCGGCGGTTTACGATGCGCAGAAGGACCGCAGAGCGATGGAATTGATTGAGGGTTTCTGCCGGCGTTCGATTCAT
>Ga0187827_10003453_pt1 | contig 20384 bp, 21 predicted proteins | sample ETNtaG_39_FD_167969 | JGI IMG/M metagenome (GOLD analysis project Ga0187827, IMG submission 167969) | Marine microbial and viral communities from oxygen minimum zone, Eastern Pacific Ocean - ETNP2014_SV_150_PacBio MetaG (Illumina Assembly) | ecosystem: Environmental > Aquatic > Marine > Hypoxic... | reverse complement strand
CTATTTGCGCCGCCATTCTCTCATCGCCAATCCGATGCGGATCAGGAGGAGGCAGATGGTTAATCCAGCGACGGCTACTGCCAGCATCGCATCGAGGCCGCCCCAGGTTAGCCAAGTGGCCGCTGCCGCGCCCCCTACCCCAGCCGCGATGGCGAGGCGGGTCATCATGGCATGTGCGGAGGTGGCCCCGATTGAAGCCGCCAGCTCGCGCTCCAGCCGGGCGATAACGGCGTCAGTCGCATGGGGCAGGCCGCCGCTCTGGCCCTGGTGCCTCGCCATTTCATCAATCAGCCGGCTGGCCGGACCGCTGCCCAGAATAAGCTGGGCCAAGACAAACAGATCTTCCGAACTGGCCTCGCTGGTGGTCAGACCCGAGGGGGCACCGCCGGCAGATCGGTAAACATCGACGAACAATGTGCCCTGCAGCCGTTCCAGCGCGTCCCTATCCGTCAGCAAGGAGACAATGATAAAGGCAAAGGCGTTGCCCCCGACGCTCCAGACCACTGCATGGACCAGGGAATCAAGCGAAGACAGACCAAGTAGTAGTTGCGGCCGCAAGGCGGCGAATTGATCCAGGTTAAGGGGTAGCGGTGTTACCTATTTGGCGAAATCTATTCGCATACGCGTAACAACTCCCCGAAGGTCTCCATCGACTGTTCGCGCCGACCATCCTCAATATCGTGGATCAATGCAACCAATCGGCGGATCGCCGGTGTTTCGACGTTAGCCTCCTCCGCCAAATCGGCGATGATGGCGATTTGCGCATCCACCTCGGTGCGCCTTTTGCGAATTGCGAGGTCCCGCCAGATACCCGAATGGGTCTTGGCCGAGTGGCGGTTGAACTCGGCCAGGTCGGCGATGCTTTTCGCGACCATTGCCTTATCGGCATCGGCGGCGAAACAGATTGGCTCGAAACCGTTGAAACCGACCGGCTCGACATCGCGCGCCAGTGTTGCCGATATAACCTCGGCGCCAAGTGTGCGCCAAACCGGAAAACGGGCTGGATCGGCGAAGTTTCTGGTCATTGAGTCGTTGTTGGTCGCAGTCGCAAACAGCATCGCGCCATAGCCAAGCTTGCCCCACAGATAGCCCCAGATGTTTTCCGTCAAAATGGCGTCGGGGTCAAATACGCGCAGCAAATCGCACATGGCCTGGGTGCGGTCTTGCGTGCTGCCATCGATTTCGCCGACTACCACGGCGCCTCGATTGCCAAACATGATCTCGCCTGGCCCGTGCCAATCGGCACCAAAATTGATGAAGGCGCCCATCGTCCGCCTAGTGCCGACCTGATCGCTGATCTCTAGCTCATTCAGGCCGTTCTGCGCCGACAAAACAAAACCGTCCTCGGCCAGATACGGCTTAAGACAGGTGGTCGCCTCGGCGGTGTGCTGTGCCTTGACCGCCAGCACGATCCGCCCAAAGACGCCTTCAACCTGATCTGGCGTAAGGGCGGGAATGACAACCTCGAATTCCTCTACCGGCCCGGTAATTTTTAAACCGCTGGTACGGCACGCCGTGACATGTTCTTTGACGATATCGACCAAAATCACGTCGATACCCGCCCGCGCCCAATAGGCGGCAATGGTGCCGCCGATGGCACCGGCACCCCAGATCAGAATTGGTTCGGCCATGGTTCCTCCAATAATTTTCGTGTTTCCTCGACACCGATGCGCCAAAGTTCGAGCATGTCGGAATCGTCTTTTTGATAAGCCCCACCAAAACAACCATCGCCTAGCAGTTCCCGGACGGCCGCAGGGCCGACCATCTTCAATCGGGTGAGATCGACCATCGGCTTTTCCTCCTCTGGCATGAGTACATTGGTCAGGCGGGTCCAGGGAAAATTCTCAAACCAGTTGGCGTGCGAGGGATTAGGGTCGATCTCCTTGGCCTTGGCCAGCGTGCGGGGTGCCATCCACCAGTTGTGGAGCTTAATCGACATATCAGGCCTCTCGGCCATTAGGTCCTGGCACAAACTGCCGATGGTTGAATTTCCTCCGTGGCCGTTAACGATTAACACCCGGCGAAACCCGGAAGTATGAAACGATTGGATGATATCGCGGACTACTGCCTGTAGGGTCTCGACCTTGAGAGAGATTGAGCCCGGGAACGTTGAAAAATAGGGTGCGCAGCCGAATGGCATCGCCGGATAGACCGGTACGCCAAGCGGTTCGGCCGCATCAGCTGCGACCTGCTCCGCCAGGATAGCGTCAACACAGAGCGATAGAACTCCGTGCTGCTCGGTGGAACCGATCGGCAGGACACAGCGGTCATCCTGGCTCACGCGAGCCTCGACCTGCATCCAGTTCATATCCGTGATACGCATTCCTTAAATCTCCACAACGATGTTGCCAATACGCCCTTGGCCTTCTTGCGCTCCATGGGCATCCGCGATCCGATTAAGCGGATACGTCTCGGTGATTGAATGAGTGAGACGGTCTTGGGCCATCAGCGATGTCAGCTTGCCGATCGCCGCCGCTCGTTCGGCCGGCGAAAGCATGTAGACCTGAACGAAGTTGATCCGTGCGCCTTTGTAGCCGAAGCCGTAATAGTCGAACTCAAAGCGCGGCCGACGGGTCGAGGAATAGGTGCCAATGGCACCTTTGGCCACCAGCACCCTGGCGTCAATTTCGGCATTGGCGCCGAAATCGACTTCAACGATGCGGTCAATCCCCCTGCCGTCCGTTGCCTCCAGAACTGCCGCAGCCACGTCCTCTTGTTTGTAGTCGATGGTAAGATCGGCACCGAGCCGGCGCGCTAGTTCCGCTTTCTCCGGAGAACTTGTGGTGGCGATAACGCGCGCGCCGGCTGCCACGGCTAATTGAATGGCGTAGCCGGAAACCGCCCCACCACCGCCCTGCACGAGGACCGTCAGTCCATCGACGGGGCCATTCCAGAAAAGAGCATTGTGAGCGGTGCAGGCCGGCACGCCGAGACAGGCTCCGGCCGCAAACGACGTTGTGTCCGGTAATGTCACCGCCAAGGCCGAAGGCAGTGCGACGTATTCGGCGGCTGTGCCATCGGCACGGCCGAATTGAGCGTTGTAGATCCAGACCCGTTGACCAATGCGTCCGCTATCAACGTTCGGTCCGACCGCTTCGATCACGCCGGCGCCATCGCTATGCGGGATGATGCGTGGGAATTCCAGGCCGCCGCCACCCCAACCGGCCCGTTTCTTGGTGTCCGACGGATTGACGCCCGAGGCATGGACGCGCACCAGTACCTCGTCGGTATTTGGCCGCGGCGTATCCAGCGTGCCGACCTGCAAGACGTCCGCTGCCGGACCCAGTGCCTCAAACCAAACCGCGCGCATTGGCTAGCCCAGCACCTGATGATAGGGCGTTGGATTTTCGTCCATATCCCAGAATTTTCTGCCCATCGTCAAAGCCCGCCAATAGGCTATTAATCACCGCTTGTCTCATCATATTTTCATTCCTCGTCCGTTGGCGTGGGCCCACGCCTATAGTTACTCCGCCGCCGGCGGTGTCAGGCCAGCTGCCCCGCCGAAAAATTCAGCACGGTTGAACATCCCACGTTCGCTATCTAAGGTCGCGCGCCAGGCCCGAGTGGCCTTCATATCGACGGCTATTTCCGCCGCATCGAGGATGACGCCATAATCGGCGGCGGCCTGCTCGATCGAGACAAAACCGTCCAGAATATCGTCAAGGACCTCTTCGGCCGGCCGCGATAGGGGATTGCCCCAGCCGCCACCTCCCGAGGTGATGACCCGCAACAGATCGCCCTTTTTCAAGGGGTTTCCATCGCTCATCGATTTTAGCTCATAAGCATCGTTGCTGTCGGGATTGACGATGATCCGGCCCGCTTTGCCAGCAAGACCACCATTAGTGCCGAAGGCGGGGTACTTGCAATTGTCGAGGCGGATCCCTAAGTCGGCCTCGTCGGCCAACACACGGACATCGCGCACAATTCCGCAACCGCCGCGATGGAAGCCGGCGCCACCAGAATCCCGATGAACCCGAAATGCTTCAATGCGCACACCGAACTCCATTTCGGCGAATTCGATCGGGTAGTTTTTCTGCGCCACGTAATAGACCGCGTCCAGCCCATCGGCGTGAGGCCGTCCGCCAAAGCCGACGGCAAGACCCTCGATGCAAAGGTCGATCCGCCCGGTCTTGTGGTTTTGTGAGCGCAGATAGTAGAGCACATAGACACAAGAGGCCGCGGCGGCCTGACCGCCGGTAGCCTGGGCTAAGGCACCGAAGATCGCGTTGTTGACCCGGATCATGGTGTGTGACCTTAAGCCCAGGGGGGCCGGAAAGACCGGATCGACGATACTACCCGGGCGGGTGACAATTTGGTCGATGACCCGCTCAAAGCCCGAATTCATACGGATATTGGGATTGTGCATGGTCATATAGAGGCCGGTCATGAATTTCGGCACGCTGTCGTCCATGACGAAGTTGATCGGTCCGCTAGCCTGATCCTCGCTCTTGGAGAAATCATAGACGATCCGGCCATCACCCTTACGGATGGTCAGATGCACCGAAAAGGGATCGTCAGATACCGCGTCGCAATCAATGAAGTCGCGGAAACTGTATTCGCCATCGGGCACCCGGGTATCGAATTCTCGGCGCAAGGCGTCGGCGGACTGGTTGAGCATGAAGGCAAACGCGTCTTCCACCGTATCGGCGCCAAAGCGCGTGATCACTTCCTCCATGCGCCGTTTGCCAAGACCGCAGGCGGCCATAATCGCCTTGAGGTCGCCTTTGAGCATTTCTGGGAAACGGGAATTGCGCGTGAATATGCGGAACACCTCCTCGTTCAACACGCCTTCACGCATCACCCGCACCGGCGGAATCATGATCCCTTCCTGGAATGTACTGATGGCGTGTGGGCTGATCGATCCTGGAACCATGCCACCGATATCCCAGAGATGGCCCCAGGCTTCGGCGAAGGCTATCAGCCGGCCATCAGCGAAAACCGGCATGACAAACACCATGTCCGGTAGATGACTGACACCGCCGCGCGAGGCATAAGGGTCGTTGTACCAGAAGAGATCCCCGTCGCGCATGGTATCGGCTGGATAATCATCAAGAATGGCATCGACTAGGTTGCCCGCCAACGTCAGGCTGGTGGAGACGACCAAGTTGCCATTCTTGTCGAGGAACGCAGTGAAATAATCTTTTTTCTCGCGAATGAAAGGTGACATCGAAGTACGGTCTATAAGAGCTTCCATTTCGGACCGCGCCGCCTGCAAGGCGCCGTTGATCAACTCAAGTGTTACGGTTTGATTGGAAGTGTTGGTCATTGGTCGTGGGCCTCTGCGCCATTTTCGGTTATCAGCAGACTGCCATGGCTACTGACGGCGGCGGTCTGCCCCGGCAAAAGCACGGTCGTGGCGTCAAGCTGGTCAACGATCGCCGGGCCTCGAATGCTTTGCCCGGCAAGCAGGCTCTCGCGTCGGTAAACCGGCGTATCCTCGAAACTACTGCTGCCGAAATGCACCAGCCGGCCGCCGGATATCTCAGAGGCCTCGTCGGAGCCTATTAATTCGGGCAAGGATACCTTTTCCATGACCCCAGTGGCAGTAATTCGGAAATTGACGATCTCGACTGCCGCCGTTCGGTCTGCGAAGGTATAGAGGCGTTCGTGCAAATCATGGAAATCCTCAATCAGCCGCGCAATCGCCGCTTGATTGATATCGCCTTCCGCCACGTCGACGGTGATTTCGACCCCCTGTCGAGTATAGCGCACATCGGCGGAACGACGATACCTGCGCCGTGCTAGGGCCACGTTTTCGACTTCAAGCCGGACCTCGGCGTCACGGTATAACTCTCTGAAACAATGGTCGATGGCGCCCACATCATAATGGGGCGGGCGCTGCACGCGGGTGCGCACGAAATCGTATTGAAGATCGGTCGCCAACAGGCCGGTCGCGCAGAGAAGGCCAGGGTGACTTGGCACTAACAGTTTCTTGGTTCCCAGCAACCGTGCCAATTCACCGCCATGGACGGGCCCGGCGCCACCGAATGCCGCTAGCACGAAGTCCGCCGGATCAAGGCCTTTTTCGACCGACATCACTTTCAGGGCACCAACCATGGTGTTGTTGACAATCGCCAGAATGCCCAGAGCCGCATCAACCGTGCTGATGCCTAACGGCCCAGCGACGTACTCATCGATAGCCGCTTTGGCCAGCGCCGGATCGATCTCAATCTCGCCATCCAAAAGACATGGCGGAATTCTGCCGAGCAGTAGATTAGCGTCGGTGACCGTCGGCAACTCGCCGCCCTTGCCATAACAGGCCGGTCCGGGATCGGCGCCGGCGCTGTGCGGTCCTACCAGCAAACCGCCCTCCGCTGTTACCGAGGCAATACTGCCACCGCCGGCGCCGATAGTGTGAATATCAACAATCGGAACCGACAACGGAAACGGCCCGATCTCACCATCGATGGTGATGCTCGGCTGGCCCTCGCGGATCAACGTTACGTCAGTACTGGTGCCGCCCATGTCGATGGTGATGATGTTGGCCTCGCCGGCCAGCCGTCCGACGTATGCCGCTCCCTGCGCGCCCGCTGCCGGCCCCGAAAGCGCCATTTCAACCGACTGCTTGGCCGCCTGTTCTGGAGAGAACACACCACCGTTGGATTTCATGATGTAAAATGGAACATTCAGCGCGCGGTCCTCCAGACCGGCGCGCAGACGGTCAATATAGCGGCCGACCAATGGTTGCACGCTGGCGTTCAGCGCGGTCGCCATGGCTCGTTCGTATTCGCGAAACACCGGCAGCACGTCGCTGGAGGCTGAAAGTTCTACCCCGGGTAGTTCCTCGGCCAAGATTCCCAGAGCGTGCCGCTCATGGCTGGCGTTAACATAGGCATGGAGAAACACGACCGCGACCGCCTCAATCCCGAGTGCGCGTAGTCGCTGGGCCGCCGCCCGGCAGGCGGCATCGTCGAGTTCCTGGGTAATGCTGCCATCAAGTTCGGCGCGCTCGGGCACTTCCAGAATGTAGCGCGGCGGAATCGGCCGTCGGGGTTTGACCCAGGCATACAAATTTTCCTTGCGCGGCACCTCGGCCCGGCCAATTTCAAGAACGTATTTAAAGCCGTTGGTGACCAGCATTCCGGTCTTGGCTCCCTTGCCCTCAAGGATTGCGTTGGTTGCCACGGTCGAGCCATGGAAGACCGCAGCCACGTCGGCATATCTGACACCGGCCTGGGTGAGGATCTTGTCGATGCCGTCGAAAAACGCACGCGACGGATCGCTTGGTACGGAAGGGATTTTGGTGGTCCACAACCCGCTGCCATTTCGCTCGATCAGGATTACGTCGGTAAAGGTACCGCCGATATCCAGGGCTAGGGCGTAGCTACTCAATTTTCCATCCTCGTGGTCTTCCAGATTTGTCTGGTGTTCTTTTCAATTCTAGGGCGTGCCATTGACTGGCAATGTTTGGCCGGTGATGAACCCGGCGTAATCCGAGCCCAGGAACAGCACTGCATGAGCTATATCATCGGGCCGGCAAAGGCGGCGCAGGGGTATCCCCTCAATCAATTTCTTCTGTCCCGCCTCGCCATATGAGTTCCATTGGCGTACATAATCCGGGCTGCTGGCCATGAATCCAGGCGCCACCGAATTGACGCGGATGCCGAATGGCCCCAACTCCTGGGCCAGTTGTCGCACCAGGCCGATCTGGGCGGCCTTCGACATGGCGTAGCTTTGAATCCCGGTCAGGCTGGTGCGTAGGCCCGCCGGACTGGAAATAATAATGATTCGACCATCGCCTACCCTCTTCATCGCAGGCACTACCGCCTGCACCAGATTGAAAGCACCGTTGACATTGACATCGAAAATCGCCTGCCAGTCGGCCATCTCCACCTGTTCGATCGGTAGCTTCTCCTTGCCGACAACACCACCGGCGGAGTGCACAACAACGTCGATGGCGCCGCTTGCCGATGTTTTTTCGATGCTGGCGATCATCATGGCAACCGCGCCATGGTTGGTGATATCGGTGGCGTGAGTGGTGACTTTCCCTCCGTCGGCAGGGACCGCCGTCGTCACCACCTCGCCCAACTCATCGGTCAGAATGTCGGTGGCATGAACATTCGCGCCACGGGCCGCGAAAGCATGGGAGATCGCGCGCCCGATGCCACGGACAGAACCGGTTACCAGAATCGTCTTGCCTTTGTAGTCAATCTGCATGGCCTCATGCTCCCATCCGCAGTTGCGGGATCTTCTCGACAACACTTTCAAAGGCAGCATGAACTTCCTCGCCCGACCGGTCGGGCGTTGATAGAACCCTGAGGGTTTGCAGGGCGCCGCGGTCCTCGCCGAAATTGGTGAACGTGCCGCCGATATCAACACCAATACGATATCCCATGATCATCCGTCCCCGTTCGCACCGACGTTGTGGCCCGTGGTGGCATCGTGCCTGACACCACCGTTTTTTCGCATCATGATCTCGGCGCCGGCTTCCAACAGGGCTTCAATTATCCGTTTGTGTTTCCTGCGAAATCGGTTCGTGACGCTGGCGATGTTTAACGCGGCGACCACATCGCCGTAATTGTTAAAAATAGGCACTGCGGCGCTCGACGCTGCCGGGAAACGTTCCTCTATATGGATGGAATACCCGCGCCCTTTGATTGTCTTGAGGCGCTCTCGAAAGATTTCCGCATCGGTAATGGTATTTTTGGTCAGTGCCTCGAACGAACAGTGTTTGATATAGCGCTCGATGACATCCTCATCGGAATAGGCCAGCATGGCCTGTCCCAAGGAAGTACAATAGGTCGGTAGCACCGGCGTCTCGGTAATGTCGTAGCGGATGACCAGGGGGCTGAGCACGCTAGATATGACCCGAACGTCAAGGTCCGGTGTAAGGATCGCTAGGATAGTTGTTTCTTGCAATTCCTCGACCATCCGCTGCATGACGGGTTCGGCGGCGCGAACCAGTGTCAGCAAATGGCCGCCAACCCATCCGTGAGCGCTGCCACGAAATGCCGGAGTAAGAATGTACCGGTCGTCAAGGCCGCGCTCGATATAGCCGCGCTCAACCAAAGTGCGTAGAAGCATGAACGTACTGCTCTTTGGAAAGGCAAGCGCCGACACGACGTCCTTCAAGTGCTTGGGTTCACGCACGCTGCCAAAATATTCGAGGAGTTCGAGAACGCGCGCCGCCGATTTCACCTGACTTGTCATTCAATATTCACATATGTGACCTTGATTCATACTCGTGAATTATAGTTGACCACACTAAAATCATCGTCAACAATATTAACTAAGAAAATAAACTGGGTGTTATCAACTGGAAAAAATAGGTAAAGCAGGGATCGGATCTTGGATCGCAGGGTAGCGATTGTGACAGGTGGTGCGCGCGGCATCGGGCGCGGGTGTGCGCATGACTTGGCGGAAAATGGCTTCGATCTGGCGCTGGTGGATTTGCTTGAAGACGGGCTGTCCTCGACGGCAGAAGAGATACGAGCCATGGGCCGTGATGTGATGACCTTCACCGCCGATGTGGCGCTGCATCAACCGGCCCAGGATATCGTTGCCAAAGTGGCTTCGGAATGGGGCCGCATCGATTTTCTACTCAACAACGCTGGTCGCGCCATGCCCAAAGGCCTACTCGAAATTAGCGAGGATGAATGGGATCAGACGATTGATCTCAATCTGAAAAGCTGTTTCAATTATTGCCGCGCCGCTGCGCGAACAATGTTGGATCAGGCCAATGGCGGGCGCATCGTTAACATGTCCTCGATCAATGCCCACAGTGGCGGCGTCACAAGTGCCGTCAGCAAGTTTTCCTATGCCGCCGCCAAGGCGGGGATCCTCGGCTTGACCCGCGCGCTGGCCAAGGAATTGGGCCCGAAGGTTCATATTAATGCGATTTGCCCAGGTGTGATCAAAACCGAGCGCGGCAACGATATGATCCGCAACCGTGAGCCCGATCTGATCAGCGGCATCACGTTGGACCGCCTCGGCACACCCCGGGACATTGCACAACTGGTGACCTTTCTTGCCATATCGGAGCCGTGTTTCATTACCGGCCAAAACTTCATCGTGGATGGGTTCCAATGGAAACTGTGACACGATGCTCCATGCCGGCCAACGTTAGGGGTCGGATATCCCAGACCGGGAGATCTTGACCAACCGGAACTGCCCCGCGCCTAGGCACGGGCTTAAATTTGCGCACATCAAAAGGAGAAAGCCATGACTCAGAGACTTTTACGAACTCTTATGAGACCCAGCCTCAAAGACCTTGCGAAAACTGCGTTGTTATCGGGACTTGCATTGGGCCTTGCGTTCACAGCCGCACCCACGCATGAGGCCGAAGCAAAGGACAAGTTCATCTTCGCCAATTCCAGCGCCTACAACACGATGGACCCCCAAGCTCTGTTTGATGTTGGCCGGGTCGCCTACAGACTTAATCTTTATGATGGCTTGATGCGCTGGCTTGACAACCCGCCCAAACTCAATCTTTGGCTGGCCGAAAGCCACAAAATCTCCAGTGACGGCAAAAAATACACCTTTAAACTGAAGGATGCCAAATTCCATGACGGTTCGCCGGTCGAAGCTAAGGACGTCGTCTATTCGACTGAACGCATCTTGGCCCTGAAGAAGGGAGCCGCCTCGCTGTTCGTCAAGGTATTGAAGCCGGGCACGACCAAGGCCGTCGATCCGAAAACCGTCGAATTCAACTTGGTAAAACCGTCGGCGATCTTCCTTGCCACGATTCCCGAAATTCACATCATGAATTCGGATCTCATGAAAAAGCATGAGAAAGGCGGTGACTGGTCGTCGGCTTGGGTATCCAAGAACGACGCTGGCTCCGGTTCCTTCAAGCTGAAACGCTACGATCCGGCCAAGGGCTTTCTGGCTGAACGCTTCACCGATCATTTCTATGGCTGGGGCGATAAGTATCTCGACGAGATCGAGTTCCGCACGGTCGTTGAAATCAACAGTCGCGTTCTCGGCATGATGAAAGGCGATTTTCATGGTGCCGACGGATATATGCCGCAGGACCAGATCAAGCGCCTGAGAACCTCGAAAAACGTCAATGTGATGGAACAGGAATCCATGCGGATTTTCTACTTCATTATCCACAACGCCAGGGCGCCGATGAACGACATACATTTCCGCAAGGCGTTGTCCTATGCGTTTGACTATGATGGTTTCATCAAGAACATCTTGAGCAACTCGGTCGCCCGTAATCCGGTGCCACTGCCGAACAACATCTGGGGGGCTCCCTCGGGCGTGAAGGGTTACACCTTCGACCTTAAGAAAGCTGCTGAGCATCTGGCCAAGGTCAAAAAACCGATCCGAGAGATCACAATCGGTGCGCTGGCCGGCTATGGTCAGACCGAGCAGGCCGCCGTGCTGCTGCAGAACGCGCTCGCCAAACTCGGCGTGAAAAGCAAAATTGTTGCCGAAACATGGCCAGTGGCTTCGGGCAAGATGCGCAACGAACAGCAGATGTACGATCTGTTGCCGTTGTGGAAATCGACCTATTACGCAGATCCGAACAACTGGGTTGGTGAAATGTACTATTCCCCGAATGTTGGCTCTCGCAATAACAGCTGGTATAAGGATGCCCAGGTCGACAAGTGGATAGCCGAGGCGATTGAAACGACGGACCGCAAGGTCCGCGAGGCCAATTACGCCAAAGCCGCTACCAAGGTGATGGACGATGCCGCCGGCATCTTCGTCTACAACACTAAATGGTTTGGGCCTTACAGCAAGAAGGTTGACGGCGTACGTTTCAGCCCGATTGGCAACGCGCAGGAAATGCGCTGGGTCTACTTCAAGTAACTCAGCCAGGATACTTTAAGCGGTCGGGCGATTATCGCCCGACCGCCCTTTTCTTTTTGGTAGTCCGAGATTAATCCTTGAAACTTTTTGTTCTTATTCTGAATCGATTTTTCTGGTTCTTCCCGACGGTGTTGGGATTGATGATAATTACCTTCGGCATCAGTCATGTGATCCCCGCCGATCCGGTCGCTTTCCTTGCCGGCGATAACGCCACCAATGAGCAAATCGAGGCGCTGCGCCATCAACTTGGCCTCGACCAGCCGCTGCACACTCAGTTGACCAATTACATTTTTAGGCTTTTTCAAGGTGATTTCGGCGTCAGTCTGTACACCTTGCGGCCGATTTCTGATGATCTGTCCAGCCGCCTACCGGCGACACTGGAACTCACCCTGGTCTCGGTTCTAGTTTCGGCCATGATCGGCATTCCGCTTGGTGTGTTTTCGGCCGTGCACCGCAACTCTGCGCTTGATCATTTCCTGCGCATATTCACGGTCTCGGGTCTGGCCATGGCCAGCTTTTGGTTTGCCATTCTTCTGCAATTGCTGTTCGCCATGGAATGGAACCTGACACCGCTGCAGGGGCGGGTTGAAAGCTGGGGACCAGATGTGGTGACCGGCTTCTTCCTGATCGACTCGATTATCGCCTGGGATGCCGAAATGCTGTGGGACACCGTCAGCCACATGTTCCTGCCGGTGGCGACGTTGGCCTACCCTGCAATGGCGACCATCGTGCGCTTCACCCGAGCCGGCGTTCTCAACGCGATGAACAGTAACTACGTGCTCTATGAACAGTCTATGGGTTTTCCGCGCAGCGTCATCATCTGGAAATATGTACTGCGCAATGCGCTGATCGGCACCATCACCCAGATCGGCTTGATCTTCGGCGTGCTGATAGCCAACGCCGTTGTCGTCGAGGCGGTCTTCGACTGGCCGGGCCTTGGTTACTACGCCGTCCAATCAATTCTACAATCGGATTACAATGCCATCATGGGGTTCACATTTGTCGTTGGCGTGATCTTCATCATCGTCAATCTGCTGGTTGATATATCCCATGGATTTATCGACCCGCGGGAAAGTCGATAGAGACGGCGTCGAGATGGAGCTGACCCGTTTCCTGATCAAGAAATTAGTCGAGGACCGCGTCGCATTGCTCGGCGTAATGCTAATTTTTGCCCTCTTCTTGGCGGCGTTTTTCGCCCCAGTGATAGCAACCTTTCCAGCCGATGTCGCCGAATTTCATCCGAAAAACCGGTTACTGCCGCCGGACGATACATTCTGGTTCGGCACCGACCGCATGGGTAGCGATATCTACAGCCGGGTGTTGTTCGGCGCACGTATCACGATCACCATCGCCATTATCGCGATTGGAGTGTCGGTATTAGTCGGAGTGCCGGTAGGGCTGATTGCCGGCTATTACCATGGCTGGTTCAGCGAAATGCTGATGCGGGTATCGGATATTTTCCTCGCCGTGCCACAGATCGTTCTGGCCATCGCCATCGCCCAAACTCTTGGCCCTTCGATCGAGAATATCATCCTGGCACTGTCGGCCACATATTGGCCGTTTTGGGCCCGCCTGGTCTATGCCGAGACCCGTTCGATCCAGAACGAAACGTTCGTCGAAGCGTGCATTGCACTTGGCGCTTCACCGTGGCGGATCATGGTTTTGCATATACTGCCGAATATATCTTCGTCGATAATCGTGCGCACCACTATCGGCATGGGTGGCACGATTCTAACTGCTGCGACCCTTGGTTTCTTGGGCTTGGGTGCACCCGCACCGTCACCGGAATGGGGCCGGATGATATCCGAATCCCGAGAATTTTTGCCCATGGCCTGGTGGTATGCCACCGTGCCCGGTATTGCGATTTTCCTGGTCGTGATGGGCTTTAATCTGTTGGGTGACGGGCTTCGGGATATTCTTGATCCGCGCATTCGCCGGAGCGTCAGTCATGACGACTAAATTTCTCGATGTTCGTGATCTGGAGGTCAGCTTCGCTACGGATCAGGGAATTGCCCGCGTCCTTGACAAGGTCAACTTCTCGATCGGGCCAGGTGAGATCGTTGGCCTGGTTGGAGAGTCAGGCTGTGGTAAGACCACGTTGGCGCGCACGATTTTGGGGGTCTTGCCCGAGAATTCTGCCCGCATCAGCAATGGCGTGATTAATTTTGATGGCGAGGATTTGCTGCAGAAATCGTCGGAAGAGCTCTCGGCTAATATCCGCGGCCGTGTCATCACCTTTATCCCACAAGACCCGTTCACATCGTTCAATCCGGTTTTTACTATCGGCACCCAGATTATGGAGTTGATGCGCTGGAAATCGCCGCGCCGCGACGATCCGCAATATGTCAATAGCCTAGGCAAGATTCTGAATATATACCCGCGAGCTCGCTACAAAGCCGATTACCAACAGGTCTTGGAGCAACTGCGCGAAGTACAACTGCCCGAGCCGGAGGCCGTTCTGGCGAAATACCCTCATGAGGTCAGCGGCGGACAGCGCCAGCGTCTGATGATAGCCATGGCCTTGTTGCCCGATCCAAAACTGATCATCGCCGATGAACCAACCACCGCACTCGATGTGACGATCCAGGCGCAAATTCTAAAATTGCTACGGCAATTGGCGCGGGACCGCAATGTGGCGATCCTCTTCACCACCCATGATCTGGGCACCACTTACGAAATCTGCGACCGGGTGACGGTGATGTATGCCGGCCAGGAAATGGAAGCTGCACTGGTCGACGGTTTCTTCAATCGCCCGTCCCATCCGTACACCAAACGTCTGCTGGAAAGTCTGCCCAACCAGGAGCATGGCATCGAGGGCATTCCAGGCGATATTCCGAGTTTGATTAACGCACCACCCGGTTGCCGGTTCCATCAGCGCTGCGACTACGCGACCGGCGAGTGTTCAGTGAGCCGGGCCGCATCCACCGAAATTGGAACCGACCACATGGTACGTTGTTATCATCCTGTTTCAAGACCCAAGACCCAGACCGAGGCCGCATCATGAGTGCACAGGAATTGGACGACACCATTGAGGCCGCAACCGATCGCCCGATCCTTGAGATTCAAGGTCTGAAAAAATATTTCGCCATTCGCAATGTATGGAAACGCCGCATCGGCTGGCTGAAAGCCGTCGACGGTGTCAGTATTTCCGTTCAACGCGGCGAGATCATTGGCGTCGTAGGCGAAAGCGGTTGCGGCAAATCCACGCTCGGTAAAGCCTTGATGGGGATCCACCAGCCCACCGGCGGGAAGATCGTTTTCGAAGGTAATGACATCACCCATCTCAAGCCGAACCAAAGCCGCGAATTGCGTAGCCAGCTGCAATATTCCTACCAGGACCCAGGCGCATCGCTCGATCCGCGCTGGAAAATTCGCCGCTCGCTGCATGAGCCGCTGATCATTCATGCAGACCTAGTCCATGAGGAGCGCGACCAGCGGGTCCATGATATCCTAAAGGCGGTTGGCTTGCCGGAAGGTCATCTGGACCTTTATCCGCACGAGATCAGTGGCGGCCAACAACGCCGGGTCGGGCTCGCCCGCATCCTGACGTTGCAGCCGAGCTTGATTATCCTGGATGAACCGACATCGGGCCTTGATGTCTCAGTTCAGGCGACGATCATCAACCTATTTCTTGATCTGCACCGCACCTTCAAGCTGACCTATCTTTTTATCTCGCACGATCTATCGGTTGTACGGATGATCTGTAACCGCATCGCGGTGATGTATCTTGGAAAGATCGTTGAGATCGGCGATACGAAAAACATCTTCAAAAACCCGCGCCACCCCTATACCCAATCGCTGCTGGCGGCGGTGCCCGAGATTGGCGGCCGCAAGATCACCGATGACTTCTGGCTTGAGGGTGAGCCGCCGAACCCGGGAAATCTTCCCTCCGGCTGCCGCTTCCGGACACGCTGCGAGAAGGCACAGCCGCAATGCGCCGAAATTGATCCGCCATTACGTCGGGATTGGCCCGGCCAGGAAGTCGCCTGTCCCTTGGCCGAATAGTGATTTATCGCCGTGTGCCCAATGGCTCAGGCGTTGTCTTTGCAGTATTGCGCGATCTCTGCATGGGTCGCGAACCAGACGTCGGCGTGGCCGCGGATATACTGGATCAGCATGTCAAGTACGCGGATGCGTGAGCGGTGGCCGATGATATGCGGATGCATGGTTAGCAGAAACATGCCGCCTTCCTCATAGGCGCCATCGAATTCAGCCATGAAGATTTCCAGAACGCTTGACGGTGGCGTATAGGGCCGCAGGGCCGAGAAACGGTCCATGTTAAAGTAGACGGCGTCATCGCGTATCCATTCGACCGGCAGTTCAACGATGCCGGTCGCCTCGCCATCCTCTGTCAACTCATAAGGCTCATCATCAGCCATCAGCGAGCTGTCGTAGATCAGCCCCAGCTCGCGCACGAAAGCCAGGGTATGTGGGCTGAAGTCCCAAGACGGGGTGCGCATGCCAACCGGGCGCTTGCCGCAGATTTTTTCCAGAGCATCGGCGGCACGCATCATTAAGTCACGTTCGTCGGTTGGCGGCAATTTGCTGTTGAGCTCATGTATCCAGCCGTGAATGCCTATCTCGTGGCCTTCGTCGGTGAGGCGACGCTGTTCATCGGGATGGATTTTTGCCACAACAGCCGGCACGAAAAAGCTGGCCGGAACATCGTATTTGGCAAGCAATTGGCGGATACGCGGGATCGCCACGCGGCCACCGTATTGTCCTTGCGAAAGCTTGCCTGGCGAGTTTTCACCCCAGCGCAGGGTGCTCGATTCATGGTCGGAATCGAATGATAGTGCCACCGCCACACGGGCGCCGTCCCTCCATTGCTTTGGTTTGAGTGATCGTCCGGCCCGCACCTTGTCGACGATCGTCCGCCATTGTTTGTCCGGCCACTGCCAGGGCTCGCCCTGGGTGTCTGAATTCACCCGGTTGGTTGACATCGAAAACTCCTCTTGAAAATTGATGGAAGCGGAAGAAGCTGGAGATCTAGTCTACAATATCATGCTTTCGACCATCACCAATCCTCGTGTCTGTTCTTTCACGAACTACATCAACGATATTGTTTGATGAGAGGTGTCCGGCTTTTGTTGGCCATGTCCACGCTGTTTCAGATGATGGTGGCGACCCTTCAAATTGCGTTTCCCGTGCTGTCGCCAATCCGAACAGCCGAAGCCGGTGTCGCGATCATCCTTGATATGGGCCAGGTGGTTTTCGACGGAACCGCGCAGAAAGTTCTTGATGATGCCGATCTGCGGCAACAGTATTTAGCGATCTAGCGGAACACAAAAAGGCACCAAAACCATGAACGCCCCATGAACTCCCCTCGAAACATAGGGAAAATATTGCTCGCTCGTTCGTTCTCCCCGTCAGGTCAGTAGGATGTCCCGCATCTTCCGGTTATCGAGACCAAGTTCGGCGGACAGTCGCGTCGCCGTGTATCGGTCAGTTGATTCGAGCATTAACCCCTCGTCCAAAATTCTATCACTAGGAATGCCCCCCGGTCGCGCGTTACCCGCAATAGATTGTGCCCAGAAGGACCCGCAGAAAACTGCGCTTTGTTAGGTAATTCAGGGTTGCGGCGATAGCTGGCTGAACGTCTCGTTGACAGCCAGCTGGGGTTGCCGTAACCCATGAGTAGCCAGTTTGCGAAAACAGATACACAGATTCCGCTACTGGCGCGCGGGTTGCTCATTACCGCGCTCCGTCCGGTCGATAACCGGGTAGCGGAAACCAAAAGAAGTGGGTTGCGGCCCCGTCACAATCAGGCGGGGCCGTTCTAATTCTATCGCCGCGCCGTCCTGATCGCATGACTGAAGTTCCTGCTGAACAGCTTGGGCGATACAGCCCGCGTGATCCGCTCGGCGTCTTTGTAGAACGGGAACTGCTTCGGTATTCTGCCAGAATTTGCAAGGTAGTAGACGACGCGCAACGGGTAACGCTTGCGGAGATGCTTCCGCTCAAAGATTACTGGCGCGCCCGTCCTCGTCTTTCCGACAAATCCGCGCGGCGATGCAACAATTTTGCGTGGCCGCAAACGTGCTGGTACGCCCTTGCCAGTGCGCTTGGTCTTAACCTGTTCCGATGGCACGGCCAGATGCCCGCCGCCACGCGGACGCTTGATGCCGCCCTTGGTCAAGACTTGTAAATAGTCTCTGCCTTCGATATCGCGCAGCGTCGTGGTCAGGCGGGTCTTGTGCGATTTATCGATCCGCATGATTGCGCTAAAGAAACGCCGGTCGCGGACCTGAACAGAACGCGGGTAGGTTTTCTCCACGACATGCTTACGCACTGCGAACATCGTGTCATTCAGCGTCTTTGAAAACGCGAAGGGCAACTGCTTCCGGCCTAACTGGTCCAGCGACCGGGATAGCTGCTTGTAATTGCTGCTGACGTTGACCGCTAACATACCCGCCTAGCCAGTGCTGTCGTGGTGGTGGCAATTCATAAATGTAATGGAGGGATTGGGGGCTGGTGCGTAGCGTGCACTCCTCCCAATCATAGTAAAATTATACCTGATTTCGTGGGTTCGTGCGCGTACAATGTGACAGGAATTCCGGCATTCAGGCATAAATGACCGGAATGCCGTGGTGGACCATTGACGAGATCGGACAAGGCCATGCGGAACCCTCCTCAACCTGACGCCCGCGAGGTGCTAAAGAACGCGCTAAAAATGCCCGATACGTTCAGCGGATGGGTCGGCCTGGTCTGTTTGGTAATCTTTGTCGCTGTGTTAGCCTATTTCGTGTACTTCACGCCCTAGCGCCGGACCGCGAGGTCATGGCAGAGCTGACGGAGGAGTCCATGATCGACCTTTATACGGCATCCACACCGAACGGCCAGAAGGTCCACATAATGCTGGAAGAGACGGCGCTCGAATACAAGGAGCATTTCATTTCGCTGGGAAAGGGTGAGCAATTCAACCCAAAATTCCTGAAAATCAGCCCGAACAACAAGATACCCGCCATCGTCGATCACGATGGTCCGGACAATCAGCCAATCTCGGTGTTCGAGTCAGGATGTATTTTGCTTTATCTTGCCGAAAAGACCGGCATGTTTCTTTCCAGTGAGCCGCGCGCTCGCGTCGAGACGCTTGAATGGCTTTTCTGGCAGATGGGAGGATTTGGACCGATGCTCGGCCAGGCGCATCACTTCCGTGCCTATGCGCCGGAGAAAATTCAATATGCCTATGACCGATACAGCAACGAGGCCGCCCGCCTTTATCAGGTGCTTAATATCAGGCTCGAGGAGCGTGATTTCGTCGCAACGGATTCATACACCGTCGCCGACATGGCGATCTTCCCCTGGTGTAGACTTCACGGACGCCAAGGGCAAAGCCTCGATGATTTCCCGAACGTCAAGCGCTGGTTCAATACCATTGTCGCCCGACCCGCGGTCGCCAAGGACATGAGCAAGCTCGAGGACAAGGCTGATCAGATAAAATGGAATGAAGAGAGTTGGTCAAACCTGTTCGGCACGGAGCAGTACCGTCAGCACAAAGCGGAATGATCGTCTATGGCTGCCTAGAATTGGCATGCCTCCTCATAGGCCCTCCCACAAACTAACCACCCCATCCCGCCAGCGCACCTCAACCCGGTGATTATGCTGGCCCGACTTTCCTAATTAGAACGTAATGACGAACCGCCCACGAGTGCCGCCGGCCTCGAGCCGACGATGGGTTTCACTTGATTGTTCCGGCGGGTAAGTATCCGCCACACGAAGTGTGATTGCGTTCGATTCTACCAGTTGCCGGAGACGGTTGAGCTTCTCGAATTCGCAATCATATGTACGTACCCAGGTGGGCTTGAACTTAATGTCCCGTTGCGGTTCGCCTTCAAAACCACGCACCGCCGTGAAAGTACCGCCATCGCGGACCGCCGGTATGACGAGTTCGTTTTGAACAGCGCCGTCGGCGAGACCATCGACACCATCCGGAAAGTGCTCCCGAATCCGCGCGGCGACATCGTCACCACGGCGTACCACGATATCTGCTCCGAGTGAGGTAACGAGATCCTCATCGGCCTCCGAAGCATCGGCTATCACGGTCAAGCCTTCGGTCTTGGCAAGCTGTATAACATAACCGCCATAGGCACCAGCGGCGCCGGTTACGGCGAGGGTCTGACTTGGCGATAGCCCGAGCAGATCAAGCGAAAGGCGTGCCGTGAGCCCATTCATGGGAAGGGTGCAGGCCTCAACGTGGTTGGTGCCGACAGGAGCGGGAACAACGGCGCGGGCTTTGAGGACGATCTGTTCGCGATATGCGCCATGACTAGCCCTGGGGACAACCATTGCCATGACCGCGTCCCCCACCTTCACGCCCGTGGAAACATCGTCGCCAACTTCGTCAACAATCCCCGCTATGTCCATACCAGGCACGTATGGTGGTGGATCGACCTTTTGCTGCTCAGCTCGCGAACCGTTCCGAGCCATAGTGTCAGTAGGGTTTACTGCAGCTGCGTAAACACGGACGCGCACCTGGCCCGGTCCGGCGTGAACTTCTGGAAGATCAACAACCTCCAATACCTCTGGGCCACCGTGAACCATCAATCCTACCGCACGCATATGATCAGCCTTTCGTGGTAAAGCTCCAGTCCCCTGGACCGATCGTATTCTAGGACCTAATT